>Ga0137409_10000509_pt1 | contig 42815 bp, 64 predicted proteins | sample CZODoug1_16funga_FD_122059 | JGI IMG/M metagenome (GOLD analysis project Ga0137409, IMG submission 122059) | Vadose zone soil fungal communities from Angelo Coast Range Reserve, California, USA - CZODoug1_16fungal (Hybrid Assembly) | ecosystem: Environmental > Terrestrial > Soil > Vadose zone...
CGAGATCCCGTCGCACCGCGCGTTGATCTTCCTGGAAGAGCTCGAGGGGCTGCCTCAGGAGGATTACGACGAATAGCGGGCAGCGGGCAGTAACAGGCGTAGGGGCCGACCTTCAGGTCGGCCCTGTTAATACGGAATCTTCACTCCCTCACAACTCAGCACACTCGAATCGATCTCCGCGAGGTACGCGATCGTGCCGCGGGCCAACAGCGAGCCGGTCAAGGAGACATCTCATGCAGATCACGCGTCGAAGCTTCTCACGCACTCTCGCGGCCGGACTGGCCGTCGCCGCGCTGCCCGCCACCGCGCAAATCAATGGCCACGTGCAGGACAGCTTCCACAATCCCGTTTCGGGCATCGGCATCATCAGTTCCGCCACCATCAATGGGGTATCGTTCAGATTCAGCCAACTGGAATAGGATTAGCCCCGTTTTATTTTACTCCTATCGCAAATAGCAATATCGGCAACATTGTCCCACGTTCTTTAGATCATTTTAATAGAGACGGTGTAGAATGCGCTGCGTATGTAGGCAAAGACAATGTTTATATTTTCAATCAATCCTCAGTTATTCCAATCGGGGATATGCCTCTTGATGGCAAGCGTAGGATAGGAGCACGTTCGAGGATTTTTGCTGATTTATATTCAGGTAACCCTCTTAACGCCTATTCTTATGTAACACAGGCTATTAATGGTCAGGTTTTCAATGCTTACTGGCTTATTATCCCGAACATTCGTACATGGGTTTATAACTTCGATGAGAATAACTGGACTGATTTTAGTTACAACGGAACTCAAACTGTTGCGGGCTTGTTCTTTAAGAATACTGGTATACGTATTATCGATCTTGTTGGACGTATTCTAGATCAAAGCTGGTCACCCGTTACTATAAACGCAGCGAATCCTCTAGACGGATTTGCTATTGGGTATAACAACGGTCAAATTGCTTATATTGATTTCACGAATTACTCCGAGATAGCCGCGTCGATAACCTCTGGGAAACATATTTTCAAGGATCGTAGACATAAGCATACTGTTAAGAAGTTTCGTCTTACGGTACAGGATCAAGGAGCAGTAACGTACACCATCGTTATATCAAATGATAAAGGCTATTCCGAAACTCAAGTAGTAACTCTTGGAAGCGGGACCGGGGATTCGATAAGCACTATTTTAGGATTCAATGTCACGGGTCTTAGAATTACGTGGACCTGCTCAGTGGCTGCTGGTCAGCCCGGTGCTGTGATTGAATTTTGTCCGATGTTTGACGTTTCTGGGGAGCAGCGTGGGGGAACAATAGATTGAAAGCCTCTCCAAATCTTAATTTCACCGTTATTAAGCCCGAACAAAAGTCTCTAAATGATTTTGTTCAGATGTTGAAAACCGTGTACCAGAACTTTATTCAAGTTTTGAATGGGAATATCGGATTCGGAGATGGGACAATTCCTGATAATATATCAGGATCCTGGATAAACGTAGTAGCTCCTGTAGCTCCGAATACTGATTTTACTGTGAATCACAATCTCCAGAGACTTCCCGTGGGGTATTGGGTTATGCAAAAAGATCGGGCTTGTGATGTTTATACCGGAAGCGTAGCCGCGACAACGACGCAGTTAACTCTGAGAGCTACGGTGGCTTCTGCTGTATTGAGATTGTTTATCATTGGTATTTTATTGGGCTTATTCTCTGCGAGTAGCTACGCTCAAGGAGCTGGACATAGAGATATTGCTTTAGTCTCCGTAAACACATCTGCTGGTTCTGGAATGGTGAAGATTGTTCCAAGTGCTGTTATAACAGTATGTAATGGAACCACTCTCCCTCCTGATGGTTCTGCATGTACAGGGGCTGCGAGTATATTCTCCAATGTTGCTTTGACTCTGCCGCTTCCTAATCCTACTAATGCTGATGCTAAAGGAAATTATGTATTCTTCGCCGCGGCGGGTCAGAATTACGTAGTGAGTGTCGGGGGAGTCGGGGTATCTACATACTCATATATATGGACAGCTCCGATAATCTCATCGGGGGCTTTGATAGTTAGTTCGTTGAGTAGCACCTCCGCCAATCCTGCGTTAACGGGTTTTATTAGAATGGCGAGCGTTGATACCATCGACTGGAGGAACAACACTAACACCGCTGATATTTTACTAGGTAAGAATGTCTCAGACTCTCTTACCTACGCAGGTAACGCTTTTTTAGATTCTATAGGAAACTTCAGAATAGGAGCGTTTAATAGTGGAGCTGGCGCCTCAAGTTCTACCTTTTGGCGTGGAGATGGTACTTGGGCAGCTCCAATATCTATAGCCGCGTCCGTTAATCTAACCGGACAGGGTGCTAACATCGGCGGGACAACACTCTTTACACCTGGTGTTAACGGATTCTATCGAATATCCTGTTATACGGTGGTAACTCAAGCTGCTACTACTAGCTCCACCCTCCCTAGCTGTCTTCTGTTCTCGTACGGTGATGCTGATACTAGTGCTACAGAAACCAATTTCGCTCTCACCGCTATAAGCACATGCAACGCTGTAGGATGTGGCCCTCCATCAAGTAGTAGTTCACCGGTAGCTAGTGGCTCGTACACGTTTAACGCGAAAGGAGGCGTTGCGATTCAATACGCTACCGCAAACTACGCCTCGGTTGGGGGTACTTCTATGCAATACGCGATCCATCTACGATTGGAGGGACCGTTTTAATGTTGAGAAAAATACTCGTCGTTTCGTTTTTTTCTCTGCTATTTATATTTAGTGTTCATGCTCAGAACACTAACGTAACCGCGACTATTACTGACGCTGGTGGGCAGACGTGGAATAATGGTACATACACGTTTAATTTCATCCCGAAGCCTCAGTTTAACGGAACTTATCGACTAAGCGGGGCGCCGTATACTCCTGTTCCTGTAACAGGCTCTCTTAGCTCCGTTGGGGCTTTTACTAGCGTACCTGTTCCAGATAATAATTTAATCACCCCGACAGGAACTCAATGGACTGTTACAGTATGCGCTCAGACTCAGTTTATTTGCTTTACTTCTGGATTTCTTACCATAACTGGCGCTTCTCAGACAATTACTAGCAGTGTTATACCGCCTGCGATTTCTATTACATGCGGACCTGGGGTTGTTGCATATGCTGATTCAGAAGTAAATTGTAGTATCGGGGGACAGTATTATAATTTAATAAGTTTAGGCAATCGTCAATGTACAGCAGTTACGGGAAATGCGTGTACTACTTGGACAGCAGGAGGGAGCGTCACGTCCGGGTCGAACTTGCCCGGCCAGTTCAATATCAAGAACCCTCTCTATGGCGCAATCGGGGACGCCAAGAGTACCACAACCGCTGTTACAACGAATACAAGCAGCACAATTACGGATGCGACGAATTCTCCGTGGCTTGTTAGTGATGTAGGCCATAAGATTTTCTGTGTTTCTCCTCAATTTGGAACTAGCGAACTCTCAACGACAATCTCTACAATCTCAGCATTCACGTCTGCAAGCTCCATATCCATTGCCCCCGCAACCGGGAACGGGCAATCAGGTAGCAGTAGCAAGTGTGTTTGGTTTACCCAGAAAGAAACTACCGCCATGCTCGCCGCTGAAACAGCAGCAGTAGCGGCGCTGCGCTCGAACAGACCAGTCTTCGGACCTAACCTTGCATCCCCAGGAGCAGTTATATGTCCTCCCGGTGGTTACGTAGTTGATGGGCCATTCTTTTTGCAGAATAGTGCGGCTCAATCACAAGGCGTGAGTTTCATCGGTTCAAGTAGATCAGGCTGTATAATTTACATGAGTCCTGACACGACATCCTCCAACGTGGCTTGGATGATGAACAGTACGCAAAACTTTGGCTTTACATTTAGCGACTTTACTGTAGATTGCAGCGCGTTCAATTTTGCTCTCCCTGTAGCACAAGCGTTTAGAATCAATGCTAGTGGAAACTTTACGATCCGCAACGTGGAGTTAGATTCCTGTGGGAACACCGATAATTCTGGAAGAATCGCAATACTTCAATCATCTAATGCTATCATCGATGGACTAGTACTTAATGCGAGTTCGAGTACCTTGGGGCAAGACCCAGGAATTATAATCCAGAATTCTTCTGTCATTCATCTGCGGAATATTAATACGACAAATCCTAGTATCGTACCGCTTCAATTTGTTGGTTCCGGTGGACAAGCCAGTGCTGGAGGGCCGCGTAACGGGACTGGGGGTGGGGTCGTAGTTGAGAATAGCGTATTCGATGAAGGTGGGAACCCTGGTATTATCAGTGTCACTTCAGGTTCTTCTGTTAACTTCATAGGGATAGGATGCTTCGCTGGGATTGTCACCTGTCTCACGGTAGACGGGACTTCCAGCGCGTACATCACAGATAGCCAATTCATACCGTTCAACGGCAGTTGCGGTGGTGGCACGCGTAACGGGATTACGATAGCTTCCGGTGGATTAGTTGAAGCAATGAGTTCTTCTATACAAGGTTGCGGCGCTGGTGCAGCAGGGGCGGCGGTAACAGGCCCAGCTGGAGCAACTTTTTATGACCTTGGTGGGAACGATTACAGAAATTGTACTGGTACTCTCCCTTGTTCGCTTGCTACATTAGCGCAATCATTTAGTAGCGGCGTGTTTCCTGTTTTTCCCTTAGCTACTGGTTCAACTACGCAACTAGGGGGGAGACAAACCGTAAGTGGTACAGCACCAACGTTTGCCGTGACCGGATTCGGGACAGGCCCTACCGTCACTGTCGGGGCGGGGTCAACCGATGCGGCAGGCTCAGTTCTAATAACCGCAGGAACCACTCCAGGGTCGTCTGGAACCTTCACTCTTACTTTTAGCACCATTGCTGGAGCTTATGGCACAAATCCACCAGTATGCATTTTTGGGTTGCAAAACGGTACCGGCTCGTGGAACGCACTCGCTCAAGAGCCGGTTATACAAACACCAACAACAACTTCCGTCGTTGGGAACTGGGCAGATAACTCAGTTCCGCTTACTGCGGCTTCGACATACGGTTTTATTTGGAGTTGTTACGGGAAATAGTCAATGACCAGCGCATAGCAATTAAAGGAAAAAGCAAATGGAAAAACTAAAACTGGCTGTATGTCAAGGTGCAATTATGGGGACTTGCCTTGCTCTAGCCATTGAAATAGTTATCTGGTCTACCTGGGGAGCAATGGAGTTTTCCAGGTGGATTCTGAGCAACTAACATGACCAGCGCATGGCTCATCGCCGCTGTTATGGCCGCTTGCTTGTTTGTAGGCGCTCTTCTGATGCTCAACGGTTATCAGTGGTTTCGTTTACGGGATCAACAAAAGTACTACGAAGGGCGACTAGAGGAACAAAGCAAAGTTCATGGTGAGCGGATAAAGAGCATCGGTCAACAGCTTCGTAACGTGCCTAAAAGGAAGTCAGATAGAGAGCATGAATAGATAATGGCTATAATATGATCATTATTGTGTATCATCATTGGCCTAGCAATAGCTCCGTTAGTTTATCCTTTAATAGATTTAATCATTCTCTGGCTGAAAAGAAGAAGGAATTAATCTAATGGAAAGGGTCTCTTCTACTACAATGAATGGGAACTATATCTACGCAGATTCAGAAGAAGAGCGAGTTGCCATTGCTATAGTTGCCTGTAATGAAGACGAACGTATTAGAAACCCGAGAGGGGTTCTTCCTGGATATGATACATACAGAGAATGGATAAGACCTTTTATTCGACGGGAGATTATACACGCTTTGCTTCAGAAAATACACAAAGGTACAAAAGGGGATGTTAAATACGAAGCGGAGCTGGCTGCGGAGTTAATAGTTATTAATAAGGCTATAGGCGAGAAATTGCATGTTGTGAAAGAGGGGGTCTAGATGCCTATTCTGAGTCCTAGCGGGATACAGTTTTTCATTGGAGATTTGGTTAACGAAGTTCTTTTGCGAACTGAGAATCGTACCAACGACTCCTCTCGTGCAGCGATTTGGCTTCGTGACGCGCTTTTGGAGATAAGTGGCTCTCCTGATTATAGAGACGACTTCGTGGAGTTGGAGGAACTTGGGCCTGTTTTTAATTTGACTGCTAAACAACAAGAGTATGATGAGACTCTTCTCGCCCCAGCGGGTGACATAGTATCCGTTGTAGACGATATTCTAATCTGGGTTAACTTTCCAACAAACTCAGTTCGCCGGAAGCTGGATACGAGTCATTATCAGAAAACCGACAGATTTACTCCCGTACTCTCGCTGCCTACGGAATGGTATCGTCATTCTACGAATATCGGATTTAACCCTACTCCCGATAAAGCGTACCAAGTGCAGTGGCGTATGGTTAAGCAACATCCGATTAATGATAATGTCTTGACACAAACTCAGATCCTACTTCCCCGCGATTGGAATGAAGTTCTCGTATGGTCGGCAGTGTACAGAGGCTTTTCTGAGTTGATGGAATTTGAAAAGGCCGCCAAAGTATATCAACTTATTCACGGTGATCCTAAGGACTCATCCCAACCTGGTCTTATATACTCTGTTAAGAGAAAAAGGAGAAAAGAACAATGGAGAATGGAGAGTCGCTTATCAATGACTCGAAGACCGTACATGTTCGGGAACTAAAAATTTGTAGAAAATGTCTTCTGTCTAAGCCCAAAACTGAGTTTCATAAGGCTCGTACTAATGTAGGTAGGTTTATGCATTGGTGTAAAACGTGCTGGAATAAGAGAGCAAATCAACATAAGATTAATCTTCGTCAAACGGTTTTAAAGATCCTTTGTCCAAATGGGGTAAAGTGTCAATGTTGTTGTGAGTATAGAGACGAATTTATGACAATAGATCATATTAAAGGGCGTAAGAAAGTGAGCGATACCGGAAGTAATCTATATACAAGGCTTATAGCCCTACATAAACTTGGTATTCCTTTGGAAACGGATTATAGAGTTCTATGCATGAATTGTAATCTTTCGTATGGAAGAAGAGGGTACTGTCCTCATGAAGTAGAACGTAAAAATTGCTTACAGGTGGCCTAAATATGCAAACCGGAGCAGGCGATCTTTTTGGTTCTGGCGGTGGAACAAGTCAGATAAAATCAGGCGGAGTTTTCACTGACGCTCCGTGGGGTGGGGGCGGGGTTTCCCCTGGTGGCTCTAATCAATGGATGAGTTATCCTGCTCTTCCGAACTTTAATGTTAGCGGTGGTGGCTCGATGCCACAGCAGTATACACTCGCGGATCAGCTTATTGGAGGTAAGCATAAGCTAGGCGGTGGGATGACGGCAGAGCCGACGATGGATCCGTTATTTACTAATAATTTTTATGGTATGCTGCGACAGTTGATGAGCGGAGGAGGAGGTGATCTTCAGAATCAACTGCTGAGTTTTCTAGGTGGTGGTCAATCTAATATACCCGGAGCGTCTTCGCTAACTAGCATGGCACAGACCGGAAACCCGATTTCTGCACTCCCGGAATGGCAGAAAATGATTCAAGCGCAGCAGCGTGGTATAGGAGAGAACGCCGCGAATCTAAAAGAACAGTTTGCTTTTATGGGTGATCTCGCCAGTAGCCCGATGGCTACGGGAATGTCTGATTACTTTGCACAGACTTCTAAAGATCAGAATGCTTTACTTGGTCAACTCGAAACACAGTCTATGGAAGCCGCAATGCAGCGTGAGCTGGCTGCGAGTCAGGATATAACGGGAATGGCTGGGGCTGAGACTCAATTCTTGAATCAGCTTTTCCAAGGAAGCGCTCTAGCAAGTCCGAATATCTATGGTGGAGGAAAGGGAAGCAGTATCTTAGGTGGAATCGGCTCCTTACTCGGAGCGGGAGCGTCAGGAGCAGGTGCCGGGCTTGCTGCCTCTGCTGGTGGAGCGGGGACGATGGAAGCCATTTTAGCAGGATTAGCGGCTATATGATACTTGATACAAACACCGAAGGTTATTTTGAGGCTTTGAATCAGCAAATTCTCGACAAGCCAATGACACCTGATGGTCAGTATTACTATCAACTTACGGAAAAAGGTTTTATTACCTTACACAAGGATCATCCCTTGATGAAAATGACCGACGATGAATTCGTCGCTACTCTGGATGATCCTTTTTATGATTTAGTAGCCGAGGTAACATACAATGCCGCCATGGGATGAGAAAGTTCCTGGGCAACAGGATCAGTCTGCTCAGATAATGCAGTCGATTATGAAAATGCTTCAAAGCGTGGGTGGTGCTACTGGAGCTACTAGCGGCGGAGGCCCGATCGTACAGCCTGGGACTACTCCACCTCCTCCGCAATCGACGATTCAGTTTGATCCGCATCGCGGAGGCTCTAGTCCGATTTCTACGGCTCCTCCAAGACCGTATACCCCGATGCCGCAGACAGAGCAGACTGGAGAACAAAGCACTAGAAGCGGGCAGGTAAACGCTGGTCTTACGAGTTTAGGTAATTCTCTAAGTGGGATTTTTAATACCATCGGTCAGAAAGAACATGCTAAGAAAGCCGCTCTCGCGGAGAATTATTTAATGCAGATTAATGGTTTACTCGCCTCTGGCGATCCTGGAGATAAGCAGAAGGCAATGATGATTCTGGAGGATCCGAAGATCCGTAAAGTCTTAAAGACTGGTCTTGAGTATGTCCCTCTCGAAGAGGAAGTTCCTCCAGAGGCTCACGGAGTTCAGAGCGCGATTCAGAAGATTCAGAAAGGCGGAGCTGGACAGCCTCCTCAAGGACAATCTCAAGGACAGCCACAGAGACAGCCTATTATTCCGCAGGCTTCTCAGGAACAACAGCTTAAAGCTGCTATGACTTCGGCTTTATTACAGAAAATAAAGCAGGATCCAGCTGCCGCGATTAGCATGATGGGACAGTCGCAAATGGATTCTGCGGAGCAACATGCTTCTGAATTCTATAAATCTGGTCTTGGCTTGAGTCCTGCTGATATACAGACTATGACCGCCCAGGAGAAACTAGCAGGCTTGAAGATATACGAACAAGCCGTCGGTGCAGCTATACGCGGTGAGATTGATATGTACAAAGCGGGAATGGGTTATAAAGGTAAAGTAGACTCCGCTACTGTTCTTGGAAATGCTCGTAAATACGCCGCGGACGCAATGAAATCAGCCTGGGCAGCCAGAGATAAAAAGAAAGGCGGAGCCTCCAACTATGCCGCAGGGGCAAAGGTTTACGAGGATTACGCTAAGAAGTATCTCGATCTCGCAGAGAAAGGAAAAGATGCCAAGGGTATGCCTTTGTCAGAAGAACAGAAAAAGATTTATCAGCAAAAAGCCGACGCTTATCAACGGCAAGCGGACGAATATCTGAATCAAGTCGGCGATCAGGAATTAATGGAAATGTTTATGAAGTCCGTTGAAGAGGAGCCAGATGCCTCAGAGTCAGACCCAGAGCCAAAGCCCAATTAACGGCGTTCCGCAAGGAGATTATCAAGCAGTTGATCCTCGGAAGGATCCTATCGCATTTGTGTTTCAGAATAAAGAAGCTCTTGGAAGAATGGATCCTGATAAGGCTGTTAAATTCGTTGATATGCTTTTCAGAAGAGTAGCGTTACCGAAATACCAGAAGGTAAATCAACAGCGTCCGCTTGATGAAGAGGAATTAGAAGGACTACGACTTCAATTTGCAGCGAGAATGTTCGGAATCCCGTATGAGCAGAAAACGAAGTTAAAAGATCCGGAAGTTAAGCATGGTACTTTAGCGAAAGCTGGTGCTTTAGCAGCCGGTGCTGGGGCAGGTGTAATAGGAGGTTTACGAAGTATTGAGGAATTAAGAGAGAAGATTCAAAAGAGTCTTGGTCCTATTGGAAAGATTGCTCAGTATGATCCAGTTAACATAGCCATGAAAAAGGCTATGACCCCCGCAGGCAAAGTAGAAAGCAGAGCCTTCGAAGAAGCCAAGACAGTTTCTCCAGGTGGGGCTGATGTAGCCGCTGGGATAGGGCATCAAATACCTGCTGCTATCGCTACGGCTGGTGTAGGATCTATCCTACCTGGTGCTGCTAAAACTGCCCCATTGGCTGGGAGAGTAATAGCAGGGGGAGCCAAGGGAGCTTTAGAGGGTGGAACTTTCGAAGCGTCAAGACCGGGGGGTGATTCGGCTAGCGGCGCACAATGGGGAGGAGTTCTTGGCGCAGCATTTCCAATGCTCGGAAAGATGTTCGGACTTGGGCGTAAAGCTGTTTCCTCAACTGCGCCTGAGGCTGCTAAGGCTGTGGGGTCCGCGACAGCGGAAGGGGCCACAGCCAAAGCGGCAGCCGTTGCTGCTAAGGCAGCGGAGGAGAATCCGTCCATAGGAAAGACTCTTGGTCAAGTCGAGAAGCGCGTATCTGAAGGCAAGTCTCCGACTGGTACGGAACGTCGAGCGGGTCCGTTGAGTGAGATTAAAGGTCCTGACCCAATTAGAGACGCGCGTATTTCTGAACTGAGGAATCTCGCCAAGACAGGCACAGCCGAGGAGAAAGCATACGCCGAATCTGCTCTGAAGGATATGAGAGAACATCCTTTCGAAAGCGGAGCTACGCTTGGGGAAGATATTCGAAAAGCTAGAGCTAAAGAAGGCTCTAAGCCAATTACGAAGTTATCTCCGGAGGAGACAGGACCGAAGATTAGAGCAAAAGAAGGTAAGCCAGCCTCACCTGCACAGCAAGCGGCGGATAGAGAGAGAATAGCCGCGAAGCGAGAGCTTTCGAAGAAAGAAGAATTCGGGTCTGCCTTAGAAAAACATGCTCAGGGATTGGCTGGCAAGTATACCCCTGGTTCCTTAAATATGATGCACATTCCTGAACTAGAAGAGGCTATGAAGGATTTCCCTAACGGAGAATCTTTTCTAAGAGGCTTTCAGAAGTTAAGAAAACAGGGTAGATTATCCGATGAGCTTTATTTTCATGAAATGAAGGATTGGCTCGAACAACAATTTGGTGCTCAATAATGAGTTGGCTTGGCGAAGCAATTTCGACTTTAGGGAAGGGAGTAAAGGAATTTCTCCCTAAGATTTTCTCTAGCGAACTTTCTACCACTGCTGTTATGTCTGGAGAGGGAGCTTTGAGGAGAGCAGGTCCGTTCGGAGATATGCTCGTAGATTCGATGAAATCTTGGCAGGATAAATCTGCTCAGAATTCCGGAGAGTACTATACAGAGTTACTACGAAGCATGAAGCCGCTTCTAAAAGACAAAAGTGTTACAAAGGATATAGCTACTCACTGGCAAAACTTCAAGAATCTTCCGGATGGGCCTTTGAAAGAGTCGATTACTAAAGCGAAGCTAGCGAGGCTGCATATTTATTCTAGTATGCAGCAAAGCGGAATCAAAGTCGGCCCGATGGTTGAGGATGACTGGCCGCGTATGTATAACAGGGAACTCTTTGAGGGAGTTAATCGTGCTCAGTCTATTAGTAGATTACAGAATCAAGGCATGTCTTTAAGACAAGCCGAAGGGCTGTTGGATCAAATAAGTGGCAAGTCGCCGAAGGCGCATAACTACGAGTCACCGAGAAAATGGGATCTTCCTGGCTATCGCCGAGATTTGGGGGTTCTATTCGAAGATGTCGACAAAGGCTACAAGCGCCTGAATTGGGCTAAGACCTTCGGCGCGAATGACGAGAATCTTGATCTTATTCTTAAAGGAGTTAAAGAAACTGGAGGCAAGTCCGCCCAAGACTTAGCTCTCAAATACGTTGATAGCATAACAAAAAGCGGTAAGTATTATAGAGGGATTCGCCCTTGGGAGCAAGGCTTAGCGTCCTTGGAGGTAGCAAGTAAACTAAGCCTTGCTGTTTTATCGCATACGAGTCAGCCACTTAACGTCGCAGTTTACGCAGGAGTGAAGCCATTCGCAAAAGCATTGGCTTCATTGGTGACAGAATTCGTAGAGAACGGAAACGTTCGGAGTGCAGAAGATTTCGCCCTGCGCAGCGGAGCGACATGGACAGAATCCATGCGGCGATACAAAGAGCTTTACGGACAGCAAACGGGCGCACTAGGGTCCAAACTTCTCCATGCAACGGGGTTTGTGGCGCTCGACAAATATCGGCGCATATTTGCATCCGTAGCGGGTAAACATCTAGCCGAGGAGCTGTTTGGAGAAATACAACGAGGTGTCCGGCCAAATGTTGCTCGATCGAAGCTAAGTCAGATGGGGATAGATGTGGCGAACGCACTAGAACGTGGAAGACTTTCTGAGGATGATCTTCTGCAAGCAGCAAAGCGAACCTCCGATGTTACGCAATTTACATTTGATGCGAATCAGCTTCCACTAGCGTGGAAGGCAAGTCCGATGGCGCGTATTGTACTACAGTTTAAGCAGTATTTTTACACGCAAGCTAACTTCGTTAAGAATTTTGCTGTCAAACCCGCGGTTCGATATCTTCGAACTGGAGGAGCCGAAGGAGACATCCGGCCACTAGTCTATATGTCACTGCTCTTCCCCACTTTCGGGGAATTGACCGCGGATTTACGCGAATACGCCCGGAAGGGAACGCTCGAAGAGCGGTCTGAATATCCTTTGGAGAGATTGGTAGATAATGCAGCGCACGCAGGAGCCTTTGGTATTTTTCAGGATCTAATCTACAACATAGCCTCTCCGTCAGATTCACCAATTTGGCACTTCGTTGCCGGGCCGGTGATTTCTGACTTCGTAGATCTCGCTCGCTTACCACATACGAAACAGCCGATAGGACTGGAACTTCTCCGACGTGTACCCGTTGTCGGCCCTGTTGCGTCGTATAAATTGAAGGAATCTTCACGTAAGTCTCCTCGTAAAAAGGGTTTCCTCGAAAGAGGTGCTATAACAGAGTTTATGGAGAAAAACCTAGGTTCTCTATAAATAGTGTTCACTTGATGAACACTAATTCTAATCAAGGAGCATATATGCCCACATCGCCAATGTCCCACGGTGAAGTAAAGAGCGTCGAAGACATGCTTGAGGTTTCTCCCTCTTGCAAGCAGCCGACTTCGAATCTCTATTCCGGATCCGCTGATAACCCAACTGCCAAGGCTCACAGCCCAAAGCATGCCGCAGGTGCTAAGGGGCATCTTACGAACTCCGAGAGCGGCTTTGGCAAGAAAGGCTCTGGCTTCACCAGGGATATCGCCGCTGGAAAGAAAGCAGCGAAGAATAAGTTGTAGAATCACATCGTAATCGGGCCTGATGGAGGAGGCTGGCTTTTGTCAATCTCCTCCATTACTTTGTCTATTACTTCGTCGGATCCCGGAGGGAGTGTTTTAGTTAGTCCAGGGAACACGGAGAGTTGGGGATTGGCGTTCATTGTTATATCCAGGACAACGCGAATTTTTGCAGGTGTCATGCCTCTGTTATTCTTATCAATCGAGAGACTTATCCCTCCGTCGTTAATCTCCACGATTTTACCAATCCATTTGATATTCTGTGGAGGGAGAATATCAACCCAATCTCCGAGATAGAGAGTATGATTCATGCAATCCTTACACTTTGAAGAAGGTTTGTCGTTGTTATTAGTCATCCTCTTCCTCCATTTCGGTAAATTCATCGTCGTCTTCGGTTAGTTCTTCGTCTTGAAGAATGTCTTCGTCTCCGTCCGGAGTTACGTTGTCAGGATTACTTGGATTAGTTCCTCGACTCATGTGCCTACTCCTTCTAGCTCGGCTTCGCCCTCTACTACACCGAGAATTTCATCCACGTTGCAGACTCGGAAGACTGGTTGGTTCTTGAAGTTGACTACAGTTCCGGAATAAAGCCCATAAACAAGTCTCTGTCCTACTTCGTAGTTTACTCCTTCTCCTATCCACTTAACGACACCAGTAGTCGGACGGCGTTGTACTTTCTCAGGTATAACAATTCTGCCTTCGTATTTGAATCCGTCCTCTACAAGCCAGATTCTACCTGGCGCAGGGACTATGTAGAAGCCTTTTTGTTCTTTTGTGGCTGTGCTCAAGGTGTGACACCTTTTACCTTTCTAGTTTGTGTTCCAACTGCGTGTGAAGCCTTAACTGCGTACATCATATTTCTGCCTTGTTGATATTCATAGATAACTGCTCCTTCTAGGAGCGTGGCGAGTATCTTGTCTAAGTCTTCCCGTGTTACATCACGCCAAAGAGCCTTCAAGATTTCCTGTCGATTAGCAAAGCCCTTAGCTTCCAGGAAACGAAGTATCTTATCAGTAGCCACAGCCATTTCCGATTCTCCGACCCCTCTGAAGTCTCTAGGTACATTACCTGCTACACTCATAATCGCGTCATAGGATTTACGAAAGTCCTCCTTTGTGATAATAAGGTCATCGCCGCGACTGGCGCTCAAACACATCGCCAGTTTTACTACTTGGGCCCATAAAGAAGTTTTATACGAAGTTGTTGCCTCATCGTCGTACTCCGTTGGGTTAGAGTCTATGGAATAACATGCCTCGAATAACGGCTTTACGTCGTTGGCGAATTGGAATTCTCCTTTGAGTCTGGCGATTGATTGGAGGTCGATGACAAGATTATCTCTAATGGCGGAATGATTCTGAACGATAGGCCAGGGAAGGAGTTTTTCCCGGTTGTTTGCAACAACGAAGTTAACTCTTCTTGTAAAGCCTCCTCCAACCGCGCTAGACGGGATTGAGGAGATAAGCCACTCTTGCGTAGTTCCTCCAAGAAGAGAGATGCTGGGATTTTTAATTCTAAATTCGCCTTTATGACGAGTTCCATATTCGAAATCTCCTTCGTCGAAGTCCCATATGTCGCAGAGAATAGGGAGAGTATTAGGAGATGCTCCAAGGAAAACAGATAACTCCGTTGAGAAAATCATACAAGCGGACTCATTTCCTATCTTTAGAGTTCCTCCAAGCATTGGCTGCGGCCATCCTACGCTAAGACGTTCTAGAACGTATTCGATTGTTATACGACCCGATAGGGTATTGGCCACTTTCGCTTCTTTCATTAGATTAATCGCCGGCTTAATCGCTGTTCCTTTTCCTATACCGGGTCTCCCGACCAAGACTGTGTAGAGATTCGGATGTAATTTATAAGTCCCCCGTCCTACATAAACATTCCGCTTTAGCACCGTCGCTATAGCTGTAGCGGCACTCCAGAAAATGAAGGAAAGGGGAGATTCCGAAGCTGGAGCAATAAGGGATACGTATTCGCCAATCCAGTTTTTAAGTCGCCTCGGCACGTTTTGAGTTCCAGTTCCATTTCGTTTTTGAGATCGTACCCCAGGGTGTATTCGATCGGAATCTTAATTTTCGTTCCATTTGGGAAAGTGAATTCTCGGTCAAAGGCATCTTCTAGTAACTTGAGTCCAGCGAGGATTTCATCTTCTCGGTCATCCAGTTCGAGGGTAATCGCATCGTGTGTGTCCATGATGACCCAACCGGGTTTTGTACGCTCACAGTGTAGGATGGCAAGCCCAGTGTTATCTCCGACTGTTGACTGAGGGATATAAGAGAATGCTTCCTTAAATATCTTACTATTGTCAGCATCAGGTCGGAGGCCAAAGAAGTATCGCTCCCTTCCAACGGGAGTTCGTAGGGTTCGTGTAGTTCTAATGTTATCTTCGATTGATTTTTGAAAAGAATTTCTAATCTCAGATTCGAATGCATGGAACCTCTCTAATAGAGTTTCGCAGTATTTTACTCCCAGAGAGAAACCTTCTTTCGCAAGTTCGACGGCCATCTTTGGAGCCTGCATACCGTAATTCCCCGCATGTCGGGTCTTTTTACCCATAAAGCGGAACATCGTACCTTTTCCACATTCAGCCTCCGGCTTATTGAAAATTTGCGTAGCTAGTCTTTTATGTCGGTCGATCCCTGAGCGGAGTTCATTAAGCCCGTCCGCGTTCCCAGAAACATCGCATATGATAGCACAGACGATCCAATCCTCAGCTTGGACTTGATCGCATGAGACAAAGATTTTTCCAGGTCTCGCAATGATACATTCTCTAAATCTCTTTCCAAGTTCGCTCTGCTTAGGTAGATTCTGAACATTTGTTCCGATTTTGTGACCTGATTCAGAAGTAAAGGGAGTTTCGCGAGAGGAGCGTCGCCCAGTGACAGTACCAGTGACCGCATACGATGTATATAGAACAGAATCGAGTAGAGTTGCTTCGGCGTAGGTGCCTTTGATTTTATTAAGCTCTCGAACTCGGAGTATTTCTTTAAGAACAGGGTTTCCTGTAGTGGCGTAGGCTTCATTTAGAGCTTCCTCTCCGGTGGATTCGTTTTTGGTTTTCCAATCTTTTTTTAGTTTGATTCTTAATACTTCTGTAAGAACTCTTTTAAGAGAAGGTACGCTGGAGAGATTAAGTGTATTAGCATCGGTTTTCTTTCCTTTAATTCCTTTTGGAACGACCTTGAGTTTAACAACGGATTCAATTCCTTGACACGCCTTCGCAAGGTCGGTGTCGATGCTTTGAATGAATTTCGTAAGACGATTTTGGTCAACAAGAACCCCACGGCGATCTATCTCGTGGAACACGCGAGCAAGGGGCATTTCATAATCGTTGTAAAACGATTCTAGTGTTTTGAATAAAGGCACTAGAGAGTATCCAGTATCCTAAAAGTAACAATCGTTATCGGAGATGTTTGTGTTATACCTGGATAATACTTCTGTAAGGAAATCAAAGCATGAAACATATGCTTGAATCCTTGTAGCTGAAGAACTTCGAAGGGGGTGTATAGAAGCTGGGTATGGACGACGGATTGGATCTCAGCTCTCTTGCCGTAGATGGTTATAGAAGGAGCAAAGTTGCGTTTACCAAGACGAATAGTAACACGCTTTGTACCGCTCATTAAAGCGCGTGTTAGACCGGTTTCGAATTTCAGAATCGTTTCAAGCGGCGGTTTGGCGTCGTTCGATGAATTCTTGTTGTTGAGCATTGTAAATTTCATAGGTCACTAAGGTGTCCTTGCAGTTATATGACATTAACTTATCTATTCCGTCTCGCGGGGACCAACTGTGGCCTTCTTCTTTGTAATAGGGTTCTCTGGTGTATTGGAGGGTTTGAAATTCAAGTTTATGTCTAAGGCCAGGCCAAAGGATGTGGTGTCTGATTAAGGTATCGTGAACTAAATTCAAGTTCACCGAGAACCCTAGTGCCCGAAGCCAGTGAGCGTCGAAAGTAGTGTAGTTTTGCCCTATTTGCCATTTAGTCTGAAAAATCGTGTCCATTTTTCTCCACAACTGGGTAAGTTCGTTCGGGGGATAATTCCAGAACGACAAGGAAATTGCCTCGCTCGGGGAGATAGCAAACGATATTGTATACGGAACCTTTCTCCGGAGCAATTCTATGTCTACGGAAATAGGATTTGGCGAAGCGATACATCGCTGTAGGAAAGTAAAAGCAATGTCGAAGGAAGGACTGGTCGTAATCGACCGGATAGGTAAAGGCTGTAAAGCCTTCTTCTGTTGATAATACATTAATTCTTCGTGTGCCCTTTGTAAAATGAAGATACATATCTCACGCTCCGAGTACTGACGAAGAACGAATGCGGGGTGATAAATAGGAATCACGTAGTGAGACCATGTTATAAAAGGCGAAGTCAGAAGGGAACCACGCCAGTGTCCGAAACCATCTTTTTTCTCGTCTTGTTTCTTGATTATACGCTTTGGTTTTGTAAAAGGACATAGTAGTTGAGTTGGCGTTTTGCCACAGGAGACGATTATTGTTGGTTTGTAGTGTTCGAGTTCTTCCCAGAATTGGTCGAGAAAGAGCTTGTGAGAAATTCCGAGTTCATGAAGACGATCCATCTTATTGTCAGGCGGTTTTGTCTTAAATGGATTGGTAAACCAAGTGTCTGAAGTCGAGAAGCCAGCTTCCAACAACATTTTATCAAGGAGATACCCAGAAGGACCGATGAAAGGTAATCCCTTAAGATCCTCTTTCTCCCCCGGGGCCTCTCCGAGAATACAAACTCTAGATTTGACGTTCCCTCTAGTTCCCACATATCGGAGTCCTTTAAGCGTAAGCGCTTGTCTTAAAGCAATATCAGCACACCCGTTCATAAATATCCTGTATCCATTTATACTGATCGTCGGAGATGAAGGTACCTTGGCCGTACTTCGTAAGACGTTCGTCCATATCTTCGATGAATTTTTGTTCTATAGTGTTTAATTCATCAAGGAAGTCTCTTATTTCCTCCACTAAATGCTGACACTCCGCTGCTCTTTCTGTGTTAGGTGCTCGCTTGGGTTGCATTCGGGGACTACCTCCTTTAGAATGTCTTCGACTAGTTCTTCAACACGGGTGTGAAAAGGGGTATAGTAACTGTTACGTCTGTCATCGATTCCGTTTCTTTCGTAACGGTCGAGGAACTCTTCGATTCTAGTTATTTGAGCACCACTAAGTCGTATTGTCATCTATTTCTCCAGCTCTTTCCTCTATTGCTGCCAAATCTCCCTTTCGATACGGCGTCTTTCGTGTTATCTCTAGAAGTGCCTTTGAAAAGGTGATCTGGATTAAAGCAGGGTGGGTTATCGCATGTATGTAATATCTTGAAGACTGTGTTTTGTTTTAAGCCAAGAGCTAGGCAACCTATATACCTATGAACGAGACGATGCTTTCCATCTAGATATGTAAAGCCATAACCGTCTCTATTTCTAGTTCCGGTCCACTCCCAGCATCCTGAGGGAGTTACTAGCCTTTTTGAAAGAAGTTTTTCTGGTATCTCAATTTCCATTGATTAATTTCTCCGCTGCTTCTCGGTTCATCGAACTTCCGATAAATTGAAACACAGCGCATCTTCGGTTCCCAAATCCTCCCACTGTAGATGTTTTTCCTCGTGATGGTGAAAAGCTCCCGGCCTCCTTAACCTGCATCCAATCCTTACTACGCTGATAGGATCGGATCCAGGCTGGATGGTTTGGATAGCTATGTAGCCTTTTCCCCAAAGCTCGATAGGCCGAAGCGATTGTATTTGCAAGGACAAAAGCAAGTCCGAGTCCCTGGAAATCTGGAAGAGTGACCATTCTGGTGAACCCCACGATGTCGGATACTTTCGGATGCGGTCTGTAAAGGACTCCACACATAGCAGCAATTCGATAGGTTGGCTCTGCTGATCTGGGTATAGATACCACGCTGATTTGCTGGTTAGATATCGATTCATGTACTGTTGATTTTGTGGTACTTGCATCTGTTGATAAAACGCTTGAGGTTGCTTCGGACTTAATCCCTGTGAAAAATTCGGCATTGGTCTCGGCGGTGCCTGACCCGCTATCCTCGCATTCGTCATCTTGGCGAAATACCACTGACGAATTGCTATCGCGCTGCGGCAATACTGAGGGTCGGGGAAGCCGTAGTCCAGTGCCATTTCCTCCGTTACTTCCACTCCCGTCGGAAGATGAACGAAGATATACGTCACTATATTCAGTTGCCAGTCCGGAGTCCAGTTGTGAGGATTCAACGAAGAGCCCATAACACCTCGCAGCGCGGTTTAGATCGGCGCTCATATAGTGAAAGTCTTTGAATAATTGCCAAGTTTTGTATTGCACTCTTGAAACTGAGACTGTAATTGGTGGTCTTGATTGAAGAGACCTCCAGGTAAACTTGCATGGGTTGCCTGGCTCTAGAATCCAATCAGGCTGGAGCCAGGGGATTATGTCGTAGTGACAGGATGCGGCTATGAACTTCTTATACTCACATCCTCGAATATACTTCTGAATCGCGTGACAACCGAATTGCGCTACTTGTCTATCAACGACAGAGGTAAATTCATCAACACAAATTGGATTAATAGGAGAAAGTAGCCTTCTTGCAACCTCGACTCTAAATCTTTCTCCATTACTAAGTACAGAATAGGGTCGTAAGTAGGAGGGAATCGTATTAAAACCCACGCTTTGACATACACGGGCGATATCCTCCATTGAGTGGTCGGCTGCGAAGTCATCTATTACGGATTTATGATGCCACTCTAGAAGTTCGGAGCCACCAAAAAGATTATTTAGGAGAAGTGTTTTACCAGACCCGGAGGGTCCTACTATCAGTCCTATATTCCAAGGACGGTCGTCTAGCGGAAGATCGCCGCTAAGCGAAACGCTTAGTTTGGTTTTCGCAGGGACTTCGAACATTGAGCTAAGGAGCTCGGTTCGGATGGTGGAGTCGATTTCGACTTCTTTATGAATGTTAATCTTCAAGAAACTCTCCATATCTTGCTCTAAAGGCAATCATAGCGTTATTAAGAAGACGCAGAGTTGTTTGCGCTAACACAAATTGTCCGTCAGGAAGATCGACTCTTAGTACTACTACAGGTCTGCCTTCATCTGTTCCTTTCGTTAGAATTCCTACCGCTGATAAACTGTGCAGCTTACCAGGATACATAGGACCTTCTGTAGAGCTACAAAGTGGGTGTTTTTCTACGTCTAAAGATATTTTAAGAGATGTCATGCCACAATCGCCTGACACTTAAGTCCGGCGCTCCTGAACTGTGTTAGTAAAACAATCTGCTGTGCTTCGCTTTCGCATTCTACGAGAATTTTGTACTCCAATGGCTTAGCCATATGTACGCTATGCGTGCCTGCTTGTATCTTGAGCGCCAGCTCTAGTTTCCTTCTCGCCGCTTCGCGTGAAGGTTCGTTCTTTAGAGACGGAATCTTCTCGATTAACGCCGCCATCTGTAAATCTTGACTTGTCGAGCCAACGGCTTCATTTAGAAGCTCGGAGAGTTTACGGACACCGAAGCCTGCGGGTTTTAGACCTTGTTGTACAGTACGAGAAGGCTGGCCAGGGATAGGAGCGCCGTAGATGCGCTGATAAACTTCGAGAAGCCTGGCTTTGCCCTGAACCTCCTCCGCCCAGTTCATTTGTTTACGACGAAGATTCTCTTCAAGCTCTACGGCGTTTCGTCGGTACTCATCCGTTGCGAGATCATCGCGCCAGAGGAAGTGTTCAGCGTGTACTAAAGTAAGAACACCGAGTTTCTTTAGAGCTTCGTACCTGCGGTGACCAGCGACTAGTTTGATTATTGTTAAATCATTTTCCTGAAACGAAGTTAGCACTATGGGCTGAATAAGCCCATTTTCAGAGATTGACTTGGAGAGCTGCCCAATATCTCCAAGGTCCTTTCTCATTCTATTTTCGATTAGAACCTCGTTGATATCGACAGTCTCCAAGTCATTCTCCTTTTAATGTTCACTACATGAACAGCAAAATTATTTCGCTAGATTCTGAGCATGTTTTGTCTGACATCCTGTTACCTGACAAAACCACTGATCGACTTTGGATTGATCTTTGCCATTATACGGCGCATTCTTGACGAATGCCTTGGCAATGGCTCCCGTGAGAGGACCAGTGTATTGCCATTTGGTGGGATCGTCGTCGGGGCCTATGAAGTCCCCTGGCATGTCGCCTCCACCATTTGGGTTAGGGGTTAGTGGAATGCCAAAGGCGTGGCAGAAGGATTCGACGATCCACGAAGCGGAGGAGTTGAGATTGTCGAATACACGCTTGTTGTTTAGTGTTTGGTGATTCACGATTTTGAGAACAGGGTTTAGATTTACAGAATCACCTTTCTTGGATTTCTCAGGCTCGAAGCCTTCTAGACGAAGTTCATAGAGTCCGTCTGGGTAGACATTACCTGCGAGGTCTTCCTTAGAGTATGAAATCTTGGCCATTCTTTGATTCTCCTTTTTAGAGTTTTAACTACTGACCGTTACAGGCGATTGATGCATTCGCCGTCATGATAGCCTCACGGATCAAACGAATCGAAGCTGTTTGATCTGCGGAAGAAGGTGAATTGTTGACAATTACTTCAGCCAGATTCTTTCCAGCTTCTCGAATGGCAAGGTACTTCGGAAGCTGTTCAGGTGTCGGAGAGTGATATGTAAACCAATTCTCTAGCTGTTCTTTCGTTATGCTCATTATTTCTCCTTTCTAAGTTTTTACAAGACTCTTCACTACAATCGGCCCTTGGGCAGGAACCGAAATTCGAGAGCGGTGCTTTGCGATCATCTTTGAGATATCAGGTTCTTCGATAGCGTCCAGCTTCATGGAAGTACCGGAATCCATTGAGAAATCCGGGAGGACGTAGACGCGAGGAAGAAACTGAACTGCGTTACCGTTGATTACTTGAGTGAGTTTGACACGCCATATATCCGTGAAGTATTTGAGTAGAAGATCCTTATATCTAACTGGGAATACGGAAACACGACCCGTAAACTTCGGTTTCTCTATCGTAGAATCAGGAGTCTCCTCAGCGCGTTCGTGGAAGGTGCAGAAAACATTAACTGGAAGTGCGAGAGCACGCATGACGATGGATTCTACACCTTGCATCTCCGCGTTCCAAGCATCGAAATTCTTTGGAATATGAATGGAGAGTTTCGGGCCGATCTTGATTTCTCTTTTTAGATCATTGGAGTTATAAAGCTCATATGCCATTATAACTCGTCCGAAGGAAGCCATGGAGTCGAAAATGAGATTATTGACTTTCGTGCCTTCGGGGACTTCTGGGAAGAGGCGTGTACCACGCTTGTCTTTGAGATTATAGAGGTCTAACGAAGTTTCTAGTCCGGTCATTATGTCCAGGACTTCTTCGGCTGCATCCGGGAGCATATATCCGCCCTGGGCGTTCTTGAAGGTGATGGCGTATACGTCTTTGCGACCGGAGAGAACTTGCTTTTTTTGATCGAAGTCCAGAAATAACTTCACCCCTGGGGCGGTGGAACAGAGTATGGATTTACCATTATTCTCTGGACCGACCACGGCGACGTGAAGAATGTCGGTGGCGACTTCGGTTTCCATTGATCGCGCGTCAATCACTTTTTGGCACCTCTCTTAACGGCTTTAGATGTTTATTCTTTCCTATATACTTTTCTCCCACACGTCCTGGGGCCTTCTCAAGATTCTTACCAGGGCCATGAAGTAGATGTTTATTGTAATGTTCTCTTGTGGAGACTAACTCAAGATGTTCTGGGTTTACGCAAAGTTTATTACCACACTTATGATGTAAAAGTTTTCCCTTTGGAATAGGCCCGTTTACACGCTCCCATGCGAATCTATGTGCTTGAATAGATTTCCCTTTGACTCTCCACTGAGCATACGTAGCTTTTGGGCTCCCAAATCTGAATCTCCAGAGCCAACAAGTCTCTGTTTTTATAATGTGATAGTCAAAAGGTCGTTGACTAATCATTGCGAAGACTCTCCATAACCTCGTTTGTTATTACCTCCCGCTTTTGCTCGACCGTTAGCATATTCCAGATTTTGTCTAGAAACTCTCCAAGATTGTCGGTTTGCTTGTGGTTTTTTTTGTTTCTGACTGTATTCATGAATTTCTCGCGTCTTTCAGCAGACCACTTATAACTTCGTCTTGCCATTTCATTCTCCTTTTTCTTCGGTTTCATTTTTACTACGTCCGGGGATCCAGAAATCTCGTTTTACGTAGTCGGCGTTTATCACGACTTGTCGTACGTCAGGAGGTTTCTCATGTATATTCTGAAACGGACAAGGTTTGTTGTAGAAATTGGAACACGTATTCTCATTCCAGAGCCATTCATTGAATTCAAAACAATGCCTCACTCGCTCGGCTTGTAAAAGCCTTCTTCTTTTCCACTCTTCCAATTCCGAAGGCGTATAAGTGACAGGTATACGTTTGAATCTCGGGTGCTTAGAATCTCCTGATTTATCGGTTCTGTCAGAACGCGCCACGCAGTTAATAACAGCGCGGTCAACTGAAATCTCATAACCGAGACTCTTAGCGAGAATTTGACCGGCCACGACGTAACCTGGGATTTGTATATTAGGTTTGTACTTGCGTGAAGTATTTGCGTCAATATAAGCGATTGACTTGTGATCCACTGGGAAAAGTCGTTCTCCCGAAAGCACAAATAAGTCCGGTTGTCCCATCCAGTAGAGGATGATTTTGTCGGTTTCTCCAATGCAGACCTCTCTGTTACGACCGAATGAAGCCTCGGCTGCGACGATTTTCCATGTTTGATAGTCGATAGGAAGCTGACGCTGGGCGTATTCTGCGATCATCTGCAAAGCGCCGTATCGACCTCCGAATTCTTTGAAACTACGCGGGTGATGTTTTTCTAGTTCGTCCATCTGGAGTTCATTCCATACTTTCATGGACATATCGACGATTTCTTTAGAATCGAGACGCTTGGAGTTGAAGTCGGCGGTATAGATGTGCTCGCAAACGGAAGACCACCAACTACCAAGGTCTCTTGCAAATGGTCTATCTCCTTTTGGTGCAAGGCATTGGACATAGCTCTCATAGAACATTGCCTCGCAGACACCGAAGGTTCCCATCATTGAGGCATCTGTATAGATTTCCCACCGACCGTCAGGGCGAATACGGTAGAATTCGCCGGGTTTTATTCTGTCTTCTGCTACTGCTTGTCCGTTCATGGTACCTTCTTTGTCTGAGCGAGTTTTAAGAGGACGTTAGCGATGGCATCTTTGTTCAAACCAAGGTTCTTGAGCATCTTCAAGGCATCTTTAGCCACTTCTACTTTCTCACTCTGCGTTCCGGGTATCTTAGTAGCGGATTTATGGACGGAATCCATAGCGCCAATTAGGCGTCGCCTACCGAGTTTACGTGAGTATCTGTCACCTTTTTCAGATTCTAACTGCGTTTTCGCAATCCTGCGGAAATCTAATATCATTTCGGCTTCGTGTACTGCCTGCGTAATCGCCGTTAGCTTTGCTTCCAGCTCCACATCCGTCATCTTGGCAATAATATCTCGATTACGCATCCATGTTTCGCCAGTTAGAATCAACTGACGACCTTTGTGAGCGACGCCTTCGAGGTCTATTAAAGGCTTTGATTCGATTCGAGTATTAGAGAAGTCTATACACGCCATGCAGAATGTATGATCTAACTGCGAGGCGTGTAGAGAACAGAATAAATTAGTACACGCTTTGCAGATAGAGATATTTATCTGCTCATCACACGCATAGCAATGACTTTCACCGTTGGTGCTCATATCGCTTCACTCTCCTGCGGTAGCGTCCTGTACTGCGTCGTGATTGGAGATTTCTGATAAAGAATTAGCTTTGAGTAAAACAGTTAAAATCCAATGTGCGAATAAAAGAATCTGAAGAATACTTGTTTCTTCAGATTCGAGTTTTGTTTCGAGCATTATTGCTTCTTCTCCACCAGCTTTGCTACGGCCTCCGCACTCACTCCAGCTTGTTGGCGGGTCATGGCTGCCAGTCCTCTCCGCAAATTGCTCGCATGACTTCTGCGTGCTCTTGCTGGCCCCTGTCTATCTCCTCCAAGAAAGTAATCGGCTTCCCCTCTTTCCATGCGTATGTGATTTCGTTTTTCGTTGAAGAGCCAACATAGCCCCCGACATTGATGACATGAACACGATCGGCCAAGTCGATTTTTCGCAGGTGGAGTTGATCCAGCTTAATCTTCTGCTCATCTGTAATCTGCATTTGGTCCCAGGAGCCATCCAGCTTGCGCGGAAAGCAACCGACTGAGAGCACAATCCAACCTTCGACAGTCAAGCGAAACTGCTCAGCCATGAATTCGTTAGCGAATCGCGTTGATCCACACAAGCAAACTATTTTAGGCCTATCGGCCATTTCCGCCCCCTTCCCTTTCTTGCTGCCTGCCCGCTCAATTCAGAAATGCCCATCCTTGCCGCTTCACCCATTCAATGCTTTCTTCTGTGCTCGGAACACGTCCCTGCTCTGAAATGGTTGCGACCGTTGCCAGCGCCGTCGCTGCAAGCCACTTCGCATTGTTTAGATTGCGCGTGTCCTCGCTGATGATTTGCCGCATGCAGGCCAGCAATTCAGCCAGGGATGCTTCGCGCTTCTCGTCTAGTGTCACTTCTCGCTCCCGGCGGCGGCGCTCCCGCCTGCTGCTTTGCTGCCTGCTACAGAATTCTTCCATCCCTCAATACACGCCGAACGGCCATCAAAACCAAACATGCACCTTGGAACAACGTGCAAATTGTGAATCTAGTCTGGAACTCCTCATGTGTGCCAATAGCGAAGGCCGCCCACACCAGAGTAGCTACAAGTCCAGCGATGAAGAAACCGTTGATTACGAATATAATTACGAATAGAACCTTCACTTCTCACCCTTTCTTTCTCTCCGCTTCTAAATTCGCTCGCATGTTCTTACATCTCTCACAATCGCACAGATAACGTGGTCTATCCGCTTGATGACCACAGGTGTGGCACACTGGATAGAACTCTTCATTGGTGAAGTTTATTTCCTTACAATGAGAACAAACTACACCAAGGCGTTCTGTAGTCATTCTTTCACCTTCTACACGCTACATCAACGGCTGCTCTGATATCTTCGATTGACGCAAGTGGAGCGTGAAGTCTTCTAATTGCTGGACTATTTGGCGATACGAAGAGCATGTCTCCTTGAGAGAGGAGTTGTTCAGCTCCACTAGTATTAAGTATCGTGCGAGAATCAGCCTCGCTTGGGAGTCTGAAGGAGACTCTAGCAGGGAAATTTGCTTTAATGTTTCCTTCGACAACCTTAACACTAGGTCGTTGCGTTGCTGCAATAATGTGGACGCCAGTTGCTCTAGCTTTTTGAGCGATGAGTCCAAGTCTATGCTCGGCGAGCTTTCCTCTTGCGATAAGTTTGATTTTAGTTCCGCCTTTTCCATCAGGTATCTCCTGTTCTTCGTTGGATTTGTCCATTAGGATTTCCGCGAGTTCGTCGATTATGAGAAGAATATAAGGCATCTTTTCAGAGCTGTGTTGGGTGATGTACTGAAGGATATTTTGACAAGATGCTTTAGCAAGTAAAGATAATCTTCGATTAATCTCGTCATTAATCCAATGTAGATGTTCGAGTGTTTCCGGAATTGAAGTGGAGATTGGATATAGAAGATGTGGAGTACCTGCAAAGTTTGTAAACTCTACCTGCTTTACATCCGAGAGAACGAGTTTTAGCCTCGTCGCAGGTACGGTATAAATAAGTGACGCGAGTATGCTGTTAAGGAGTGTAGACTTACCTGAATTTGTAGATCCGGCGACCAAAAGATGTGGAAGGAGAGGCAAGTCTTCCACCACGACGGTGCCCATATGGTCAATCCCGAATAAAATGGGGATGTGCTGCGTTCGGTTGTTATACGCATCCCAAACATTCCCCACAACATCGCGAAAACGAACAGGTTTTTTGTCTTTATTAGGCACATAAATGCCGACTGCCGATTCACCTGGAAGTCTTTTAACTTGGACACATTCGGCTCCTAGTGCGATAGCGAGATCGGGGGCGACTCGCTCGACGAGGCTAACGCGGGTTGCGTTTTGAGGAACGAATCTGTAGAGTGTAACTACCGGACCTTCCGAGACCGAAGGAAGGAAATGACCTTCTACGCCCAGAGAGGCGAGTTTCACTTGCAGCGTAGCCAGGACGGCTAGGTGTTTTTCGTCTAGCTTTGCTGAAGGGTCAGTTGTTTTAGTGTTCAGCATGTGAATGTTAAATCCTTTTACTTAACTTCATCCGCTCCAAGCAGATTCGACACCTCACTCGGCAACATGCCGGCGATAGTAGCTCTCTCCGCTGGAAGCAAGTAATGAAAATTCTGTGAAAAGGATTGTACATCTTTGAACTTCATATACATACCTCCGGTGATCTCCGCAATTCTCTTGAGTCTTTCTTCTCCAGAGGACGAAGTACCGATGTGAACACAATCACAGAGAATCTCTTTACTCTTGAAGTGTTCTGCCTGTCTTAGAGAGGCTTCACCGTCGGTTGCTTCGCCGTCGGAGATTAACATACAACGCGAAGGAGAGTGATATTCGAGGGCGTAGCTCATCCCTTCTCCCATCGGCGTATCTCCGAGAGTAGAGATACCGATCATACGCATATAAACGCTCTGCGTGTCGTTGGTTAGATCGATACGAAAGCCACGAGGAAAGGACTCCACTGCTATAGCCGTATCCTGCGGATTACTTCGTAGCGCGAAGTCTTGAACGGCTTCTTGGAGAAGCTGGAGTTTGGTTTTTAGATTATCGGTGTCCCAACGTCCGCTTGCTCGATCTCCCATGGAACCGCTGAAATCGGCGATAATGGCCAAGCGATTAGGAAGATTACGTGGATCGAGTGTCGGCACAGCCTCTTTCAGAACCTCGGCTTGTCGGAGACGGTTATGGAGACCACCACCGACGGTGATTTTATTGGGTTTTGTGAGTTCGTTAGCCATAGTTAATCCTCATTCTCCTCCGGAGCGTTATCATCAGTTGGGAACTGTCGCTCCATCTCTTTCTTGATGGCGTATTTATAGCCGATGGTTACACCAAGTTTGAAGAGACGATTTACTAATTCGATTGCCACTTCTGGGTGAGTCATTACGGCGCTGTGTGTGATGTTTGTAACACAATCGGACATTGTTTTCGGGTCGATGCCGAGTTCTTTCAAGAAAACCCCGACAGGAGGTCTATCTTCGCCGATTGTGTCGAGATAATCGTGGAGGTCAATAATGGCTTTCAGGCGGTTATTGTCCATAGATTTCCTTCTGAAGTTTAGTCCAGAGTGAATTAACTCTCGACATGGCTTCCATATCCCCTCCGCGGTCTGGGTGGAGGCGAATCGCCGCAGAGCGGTATGCTTTCTGAGCGTCTTCGTAGGAAATGGCTTTGAGAAATTCATAACACGTAGAAGCGAGAGGATTGCCATTTACTGCCAACGGCATCCTCGGCTGCTGGGCGGCTTCTACTTGCTGTCTTGTTACGGACGCTACCTCCGCAGCGCCGTAGATTAATTGAAGGAACTTGAGTGTACCGTCGTAGTACTTCTCAGTGAAGGTCCAGGTGTAATCCTTTTTGCCGTTAGGATCGACTTTGACGACGAGTTCTCGATCAGAATGTGGAATCTGCTGTTTCAGAAACTCCACACACTTTTCGATTTTGTGATAATCGCCTTGCATTTTCAGGCGATAAGCCTGAACTGAGGAATCCCAGAATACGGAGGCTTTGGCCATTATAGCGCCTTGATATTCTGAACGCCTTCAGCTACATACCCCTCTTCGAGGAGCCTGAAGATATTCTCTTGAAGTTTAAGTGAGATAAAACTTGGTGCGATGTGCTCAAAGGTTACAACGTAAGGTTGATGTGCCTCGGACATTGGGTAAATCTTGACAGTAATCTTTTCTAACGTCGCCATAGCAAGTACTCCTTCGTAAAGTGTTTAGCCACTTCCGCAATGGGACTAGGTAGAGTAGGAGGTGAGACCCTAATCCCATTGTGGCTATGGCTAAGCGCCTGTTAGTGATCTCGGAGGCAATCCGGGGCTAACAGGATATCAAGAAATGGAGACTTCTTGCTATTGGCGTCTCCGGACCTCAGAGGGTTCCGATTTTTTACGAGTTTGTCACCCACAATTAGCAGACTTCTCGACGGGTTTGCATACCCGTGTATTGGGCGCAGGAGCCAGAGCGACTGACCGTAAGCGCCCAACTCCGTTACGCCGTCGCGGTTTGAGTAGCACCGAGAGAGGCGATGATATTGGCGAGTTCGTCGATGGAAACGTCTCTGCCGAGGAGCTTAGAGAGAGCGTTAGCCGCCTTCTCCTGCGGAGTCGCAGACTGACGCTCGGACTTCTGACCGATGATCGGAAAGAGATCGAAAGCCCCTTCCACCGGCGTGAAGTCCTTCTGCATCAACTGCCGACGGACGAACTGCTGTTGTTTGAGGACAACCGATCGGTTGATCAGATTTGCCTGTTCATCAACCGAGGGTACGAATTGCAGGAAGTCCGTAATGGGGTCTGTTTCGGAGACGGTGTGAAAAGTGTAGGTCTGCGAAGCAAGTACATCGACCGTGCGACCCTTGCCTTCGGTGACCAACTCTTCCATCACCTCCTGGACTTTGTCTTCCTTCACAGAAATCTCCGTCTCGCCGGCTTGGCCGTTCGCTTCGAGGATTCTGTAATTAACACGCGTTTCATTGTAATTCGATGGCATTGTTTACTTCCTTTCGTATAGAGGTTTTTTAACTCGCTACCCTTGGGTAAAAAAGAAAGTCAGGAAACGGTTGAACGTACTCCTAACTTGAAAAGTCTATCGTACTTGTGTAGCATTGTCAAGTTTGCTTTAGTGTTCACTGACTGAACAGTAAATAAACTCTTTGTTCTCAATCGGTTACGTGATAGTTTCACTAATAAACTCTTTTGAGATTTGCTTTTCCTTCGCTTGTGCTTCGCATTCCGGACAGATATATACTTCGATGGCTTCGGCTGTTTGCTGTTTGAATTGACCGTAATTCTGACATTCTAGATTGGTGCAGAGAATTAAGGACGTTGAGTGGCACTCGGCGTGTGCGAATACTGTTATGCGCCGGACTTCTACGGGACCTTCGCAGCGAGGACAGAGGTGGGTTTGTTGTAAACAATACTTGCATGAACGAATCATATTTCACCAACCGTTGGTCCGATCAATCCACCTCGTGACCCATTTGTCGATATACACGAATAGCGCCGCAGCGGCTAGGAGAAGGAAGAAAAGGAAGTCGTATTTGGTCATAGTTCACACCCACGCTTGGTAAAATCACAGATGATGTTGTCAATAATCTTCAGAGTTTGTTCCGCGTTGATGACTCTTTCCTCACGCGAGGATTGAGGCATTCGTTTCCATGAGCGAAGCGTTTCTCTTAGCTTGTCTTCCATCGCAAGCCAGTTGACTTTTATACTCATTTCGAATCCTCCTGTAAATTCTTGATTGTATCAATTATATCATCGAGTGAAACTGAAGGTGCCTCAGCCATGCTGCTGTCAGCAAGGGGTACGGCCGTACCACTCCCACCGCTATGTTGTCGTGCTTGCGCCGTGTCAACACCAGCACCTAGTAAACCTCTTTCAATCAAAGCCTGTTTTACATCATCTTCCAGTCTGTCGCCGAAGGCTTCCAGATGCCACCCTGCTTTTTGTGCCTCGACATACACTCGGATAGCATCCCATCCATGTTTGCTTTGTTTCTCTACAATCCAGTCATTTAACAAAGCAAGATGCTCGTCAGAACCTAGCACCGCGCTACCTGTCAAAGGCTGTTCTGGTAATGGCTTAGGCTTCGACGCTCTTACATACTCAAACCCCTCGCCTGTCTCCACCTTCGGCGCTCTACATTCCATCCCTGTGTGTGTCTGAGTCGGACACTGGTTGCATGAGAATACCCAAACTCTGTATCCCAGTTCAAACGACATTTCAGCCGAACGCTTTTTTAGTACATATGGATTCTTACATCCGCACGCTAAACAATGCGTATATAACCTCCCGCATGTACACGCTACCGGCTCTTTTTTGCCTTCTAACTGTAACGGTTTACTGCCCATTTGCTTATTTCACCTCACAGAGCTATCCAGTGGATTCCGTCTCTACTGAGTAACTCGACCGTTACATGCTAACACAGTCCGAAGGGCTTGTCAAATAGTACTAGTCGCTAAGTCGTTTAGAATCACAGACTTAGCGTAGCTATTTTTCTTGACGAGAGTAGTACTAGCTAGCTCTTCTAGAAAAAGAAGTAAATTTTTTTTATTTTTTAGAAGAGAGATTAAAAACACACACACCCTTCCAATAAGTCATTCGCTTTTTATTCGCTCTCTTCAATCATCCGTCTATTCCGTTCTTAAGACAGAATACTTCGTATTGACGGCGGGCGTCTTTCCTAGTTCTGCGGCAGGACGGACAGGTATCGAAGTAGGATTTAGAATGGCAACAGAATAGTAAACCGTAGTTAACAGGTAAATACGGCGCATTGCGCTCGGTTGAGGACGGCTCACGGATTGTCCGTGGGGTAGGCAGTGTACGCGAGTCCGCCGCGGCCTGTTTGTTCGACAGGTCACGGAGGATTTTGGATAGATTAATCGACATAAGGTATCTCTCCGCATGTCCAGTAACGAGTACTGTCAGGCTTACCCCACTCGTTATTAAGAAACGAGTTAATGGCAGCGGCTAGAATACCTTTCATCTGTTCCGTTGGAACTATCTCAAACGTAGCTGACGGAATAGATGAAAAGGGATTATCGGCTACGAATAGCCAGATGGTCCATTTCATAATAATCCTTTCTAAACTCCGTTCGCCTAGCGAGGCTCTCCGCCTCGCGGAGTTAAGCAACACCTTCAGGTGCGGTTGCTTTCTCCAGTTCGGACTCGGTTAGTTCAGGTTCAGAATCAGACTTGTGCTCAGGAGCCGGTTCAGTCTCCGGTTCTTGATCATCCGATTCCGCCGTCGGGTCAGATAGATCAACGGTGTTACCGTTAATTAATCCGTATTGCTTCGCAAGCTGCGCAATATCCACCGCGTACTTGGCTGGATTCACCATATACGGCGCCACTGCCTTCGCGAAGTCCCGTCGGTTCTTCGACAAATCCCCGTTTTTCCATTGATTACGGACTTGCCGTCGGCCTTTGTCGAGAACATCCAGAAGGACTCCAAGCATGGAGAGGTGTTCCCCACGTCTAATAAAGTCCTCTTGCAGCCGAAGGAGTGATACAACCTCCGTCGCTGGGAGTGTTACGACCGGAACAGGCACTTGCTTTCCTGACCGAGTTGTGAACATTTCGTTTGCCATAGCGTGTTTCTCCTTGGTGATGCTCGAATGAAATGGAGAGCATCGCAAGACAAACGGAGTTATCGTGTCCCTTGTGCGGGTGTTACTCCCGCACAACTCTTAATTCTCTGATATACTCGGCGCGTCCGAAGAACGGAGCGAGTAGAGCATCTTGAAAGAAGCGAACGGCAGCGGACTTCTTTAATGCAAGTGTCGTGATTCGTACCCACTTGCCGTCTCGTTTCTCGAATAAAGAGTATAGACGTTTCTCTTGCATGTAACACCTCCACAAGAGACACGATTGATATGTACATCAGCATTATCAACACGCAATCCGCATAATACGGATATTATCGTGTAGATATTCTGCTAGTACTCATCTATAGTGTCCGCACGCGACGTGAGGCACAAAAACGGGATTTTCGCTGGGCGGACGGAGTGTTCGCGAAAAATTTTTTCGGTTTTTTCAAACCGGCCCTACAGGCGCCTAATTTTTCTATTTTGGCAGGCGTAGCCTATACCAGGTTTTGGACCACGGATTTACTGTTCAGCGTGTGAACGCTAATTCGCGTGAAGAATTTTTAATAGGGCAAATTACTGATTTCACTAGACTTATTGACTCTTGAAACTTGACAAAGACGACAAGCTATGCTAGTATTCCCTTTCAGGAAGGGTGTATGAAAATCCACGTTCCTAATGGAAGTCCTTCGGGGATGGTAGCGGAGTTGGACTCGCCATTCCCAGATAACAGCCCGATTAATAATGGACAGGGGAATCATCAAGCAGTTGGGGGGCCGGGGCGCCCGGGCGGGGTTTCGAGTCAACTTCGGCTTCGCATCCAACGGGTCGCCCGTATGCGCGTAGCGGGTATAAAAGATCAAGTTATCCAGCTCCGCGAAGGCATAACACCCCCCGCTTTTCATTATCTCATTAATCTTCCTGAATACAAAGAAGTAGAAGAAGCGATCTTCGATGGTACACTATCGGCAATGGACCGGGCGATAGCAGGGAATGTCGAGACACTTCGTAACGAAGTTAGAGGAGCTGTGCCGGCTGCGCTGCGTACTGTTATAGAAGTGGCGAATCAACGCAGAGACTTGAAGACGGCGCTTGCAGCTTCGCTAGAATTACTCGACAGAGACCCTGATCGTGTCGCCCAGCGGAGCAAGCCCTCCGAGCTTCCTGTCGATGCCGTTAGACTGCCCGATGGGGTTATAGATGTTGTTTCGAAGGAAGCCGATAAAGTCGTAAATGAGATTAACGGATCGAAGAGAGTGCAATAATTAGTGTTCACTCTGTGAACAGAAACGGAGTCTAGCTATGCCATCCTCCGACAGCGCGCGCTACGACGATGCGAAAGAAGTAAAGCCGAAGGATGCGCGAACTGCGTCCACTGGATCTGTCCATGACCCACGGAGTGGGAAGTATCCTTCCACAATCGAATTTGCTTCGCATGAAGACGAAAATGCCTCGAAAGTAAATAGCGGCAGGATGGCGCGTCGCCCCTCCGGGAAGTTCAGAGGCGCAGCTCATGGCTTTCATACTGTCAAATGCACTTGCAGTAAACATCCGTGTACCTGCGGTACGGAGAAGGCGCATGAGAGTTTGCAACACTGTAATGTGAATATGTGATGAAATCGGACGAGCCATGTGTTCGCTGTGGTAGTCAGGTGAATATACAAAAGCATCATATTGTATATTCATCCCCTACCGTCCCTGTCTGTTTTAACTGTCATAAACAGGTAACACTCTTGAATACTGTTGTAGCAAGGATTTTCGGAGGTAAGCTAGACGATAACATGCGTCTTAGGATCTGGGAAATTTTTAATGATATTACACAGGAGTACTGGTTTCAGAATTCTATACTCAGATTCTTCATCCCTAAGAAACCCTATTCTTCTAGCCAAGAAGAAAGACTGGAGTAATTGGAAACTTTAGAACAGCTTAATAAAGATTCTAAAGTATTTGAGTTTGATTCCACCTTCAAGCCACTTCCAATAGTCGGCTTGACTGGTGAGGCTTGGCGCAAAGCGATGCGCCTTAATAGTCTTGGCAGTCTGTACTTTTTTATCAAGATCACCCTCCGTCGTAGACGCCTCACTGAAGCATTACACAAGCCTTTATGTCAATCCCTCGAACGTCGGCATGTGAAGGACGTTTATGAAATCCCACGCGACCACTTCAAATCCACTATCTGCGGCGAAGGTCTTCCAATGTGGCGCGTTCTCTTCTGCTCAGATGAGGATCTACGAGAGTTTCAAAGACTTGGTTACCCTCCTGAGTTTATTCGATGGCAGCAAGAGATACACAGACCAGAAGCCCGCAATTTACTGGTCTCTGAGAACATCACCAATGCTGGTAAGCTTGGGAGAAAAATTGACTTTCACTACGAATCCAACCAAGTATATCGTAATATCTTCCCTGAATTAATTCCCACCTCCTCTGAAATATGGTCCAACATCTCCAAGTGCCACAGGCTGCCGACACAATGTAAGTCACTGGGGGGACATGGGGAAGGCACCTTCGATTTTCTTGGCGTCGGAGGTGCCCTCCAGTCTAGGCACTATAATGGATTAGTGGTTCAGGATGACTTGGTAGGACGCAAAGCCATCGAATCTCCGTCCATTATGGACAAGGCTATTGAGTGTCATCAACTCATGGTCGGCGCTTTTGAAAACGAAGATGCTCTTGAAGATAACGATGAGTTAGTAGTTGGAAACCGATGGGGTTACTACGATCTTAATAGCTGGATAAGAGAGAACGCTCCTTGGTTCTCCTTTCAAACTCACTCCGCAATGGGTGGTTGCTGTGCTACACATCCGATAGATACTCCGATTTTTCCAGAAGAGTTCTCCGCTGAGAAGCTCGCTCGTTGGCGTGAGCGTTTAGGCGCGTATCAGTTTAGCTGTCAGTTTCTAAATAACCCCGCTTCCCCTGAAAACGCTGCCTTCAAAGAATCCGATCTCCGACATTTCTCTATTTTCAAAGGTGAGAACGATGAAGAAATTATTCGACACGAAGTCGTCGATGGCGTTATCGTTAAGGATATTAAAGTATCTCATTTATCAGTGTGCATGGTCACTGACCCAAATCATAGCGGCGCTGAAGGCCGCTGCCGTCACGCTATCAACGTCGTTGGCCTTTCGTCTGATGGCCGTTATTACCTGCTTGACTGTTGGGCCGAAGCCTGTGAGTCCGATAAATACATCGCAAAGCTCTATGAAATAGCTGCTAAATGGAACATGCGTAAGCTCGGTATCGAGACTGTTGCGGCTCAGAAGTACCTCGCTTATCACATCAATTATCGAAATAGACTGGAGAATCGTAACCTTCGTCTCATTGAGCTTAAAGGTGAAGTCGATGCCCCTGACGGTACTATCACTCGAAAGAAAGAGTGGAGAATCCGAAACGTACTTTCTCCCATCTTTGAATCTAATAAGTTTTACACTCAGCGTAGGTTTCAAGATTTTAAGGGTGAATTCACTTCTTTTCCTCGTGGCAGATTCGTGGACTTACTCGATGCCTTGGCCTACGTCCCACAGATGCTACGACTACCACAGTCCTGGGTAGAGGGTCAGAAGTGGAAGATGCAGAACGCAGCTTGGGCACGTAAGATAAATCTGCCCTACTCGATAGGAGCACGATGATGCCATCACATCATTATTTTGATATTATCGCTGGTGTTGTTCTTGTTTGCTCACTTATAGGCTCTGTTCTCCCTCCCTACGAAGTATTCTCCTTTGCTCCGCGTTTTCAAGTAATCTATAGAATTCTCGTTGTTTTTGTAGGCACCGTTGGCGCTCTTAATCTTCGTAGTATAACAATGAAACTTTATCCTTCTTATCAAAAGGTGGTAACAAATGGCAAAACGACGAACGATACTTCTGCTCCTCCCGCTCCTCCTACTACTTAGTGGGTGTCCGCAGGACCCCTATAAAGCGGCTTTACAAGGCTCAGCCGATGTTTCTCAGGCTGTTAGTTCTGCTATTAAGATCACAGCCACTTACTATAGTGCTGGTACTATAGATGACAAAAAGAAAGCCACCGTCGCTGGTATTCTTGATACTGTTACTAACTGTAACACAGTTTTTCGTCAAGCTGTAGTAAACACTCACAACTCTGGTCAAACTGTAAAACAGTCTTTTCTACCAATCGCAGATTCCTTCGTTCGTTGTGCTCAAATTACCCCCCAAGTTATGAATGATCCGAGTGTTTCGGCGATTCTTAAAGCTGTTGATACGACTATTAACGGATTGGCTCTCGCAGTTCAGAGCGCGAAAGGAAAGTAAATGGATCCTAATGTTACAGTTATGCTAGGCTTGACTATCCTTGATGAAGTAATCAAATTCGTTAAGTCTGTCAAAGGACAGGCAGGACTAACTCCTGAGCAGTTGGTTGCTTTGGCAGATGCACAGGATTTGCAGAACAAGGAAGATATCAAAGCTCTTTTGGCTCTTTAATGCCTGATAGAAACTTCATCCCTGTTAAGCTGTCTAACGACGCCGAGTCGAAGCTAAAGGTGCATTTGAAAATGCGTATTCTGGCGCTCGAAGACGGTCTCCGCGAACTTCATGAAACTAAGATCGTTAAATGGCGCAAGGCGTATGAGGCCACGCCTAGGGAGAAAACCCGTGAGTTCCCATTCTATAACGCTTCAAATCTGGTTGTTCCTATTATTGCTACTTTCAGTGACACCTTACTTGCTCGTGTTATGTCGGCGGTATTGAAGACAAGACCTCCTTGGGTTGCTAAAATTTTTGGTTCTCATAAAGATATTGATGACTCCGTTCGGACGGGACTCGAAGAGTTTATGGAGTATGTTGGAATTGAACCAACGGAGTTGGATCTTTACAGAGTCTACCACGAATGGTTTGGTGAAGGTATCAAATACGGTACGTCCGTTCTAAAATGCCCGCATGAAATTCGCTATCGAGATGAACTCGTAGAATCTGAAGGAGATGGCTCTGGTAGAAAGGAAGTCGCTTTCATGCGTGAAACTGCGTATGAAGGCCCACGTCCTGAGAAGATAGCTTTTGAACACTTCTTGATTCCTCCTGGAGCTAAGTCTCTCGAATCTGCTGATATTCGGATTCATAAACGTGTAATGATTAAAAGTGAACTTGAAGAACGGCGATTCTTCAAGATTTATGATCCTTTGAGAGTCGATTCTATTCTATCTCGTCCTGATCGGACCTCTCCTGCTTATCCTCAGTTAATGAATGAAGAGACTCTCGGAGCCAAGACGACGGGTACCTATGGTTACAAAGAATGGGATCTCTACGAATGTTGGCTAAACTGGCCTACTCCTGATGGTAAGTATAAGCCTGCAATAATCGCCACGTATCACAAGAACTCTGATACTTTAATGCGTGCTATCTACGATACGCATACGATACTGCCGTTTGCTTTAGCACGCCTTTTCTACCGCGATGATATGATTTACGGATATGGCTTCTGTGAAACCATGTGGGCTTTTCAGGAGGAGATTTCTGAACAGCATAATCAACGTCTCGATAATCGTACTATCGCTAACACTCGCGTGTGGCGCGTTTCTCCTGATTCTAAGCTCCACGCAGGATATCGCATCTATCCTTCTGCGTGTGTTCCGGCGGAGAAGGACGAAATTGAATCCTTACAGGCTGGAGATATATCACAGCAGACTATCGACGATGAAAGATTCTCTCTCGAACTTGCCGAGCGACGAGCTGGAATAAGTCCTCCAATGCAAGGGGCGGGGGCCGGGTCCCAGGGTAAGCGGGGGATTTATACCGCTATGGGCACTTTATCCGTAATGCAAGAAGGTAATAGAAGAACTGATCTTAATATATCGGATCTCCGATATGCTCACACCAAACTCGGTAGAATTCTTCTTGCTGATTATGCTAAGTTCGGTGTTCGTTCTTCTCTTCTTGAGATGTTTGGAGAGAAGGCGTCGAAAATAACGAAAGCATTGGAGGCTGTGAAATCCGCTAGGATCGGACTTCCGATTTACTCATCTACGGCGTCTGTTAATAAAGAAGTCGAGAAGCAGAATCTTTTCTTGTTGGTTAACCTAATGCGTCAGCATTATATGGGTATCGCTAACCTGATTAATCAAACATCTAGCATGATGACGCCTCCAGAAGTAAAAGTTTATCTCGCTCAGGTTATCAAAGCCTCTAACATAGTTATGAAGAACGTACTTCGTAACTTCGATCAGGAGGACGTTGATCTTCTAGTACCAGAACCGCAGTTAGGAGGTCAAGGTGGCCAACAAACTGGACAAGCTCCTGGTGCAGGCCCACAAATTCCGGGGATGGCTCCAGGAGGAGGCAGCGGAATGCTTCAATGAGTTTCTTAGAGATTATCGAAAAGAAATCTTCGATAAGCTCGGTACTTCTCACGATACCGTGGAGATATATCGCTTTCAAGGTGCTCTCAAAGTTCTGGATACTCTGCTCGGACTTCGTGACGAAGTGGATACTTATATCAAAGGCGTATCTAGCGGTAAAATGCGGAAGATAGAAATAGAAAAGGAGAAACCAAATGCCCTGGGGAACTAAAAAAGAAGAAATACCCGATGAACTAAAGGATCTAGGTCTGACACCTGCACAAATCCGTGAACAGGTTTTGAATAACAAGAAACTCACCGAGGATCTCGCTAACTCGAAAACAGAGCTTTCTACCGTCAAAACTAATTTGTCCCAGTTAGACGGTAAGTTCAACGAAACCAAGCGCACGCTTGATGAACTCGAAGCTAACGCTAAGAAACCTACTCGCCAGCAGACCGAAGAAAGAGTTTATACTTCTTTTATCGACGACGAGAACAAAGCCTTTACAGAACGTCTTGTTGATGGAATGCAGCCTGTGGCTCAAGTGGCTTTACAAGCCGCAGCGAATAGCGCGATGCTTCTTGCGAAGCAATCTCTTCAGGGACAATTTGTCACCACTCCTGGTGGTAAGATATCTATGTCTCGTCTCTGGGACAAGTGGTCTGGAGAGATTGACAAAGCTGCCTCAGAAGTCGCTCTGCATGTAAAAGGTAATATGCAGACTTGGATCAATCTCTTTGATTACATTAAAGGCAAACACTTCAACGAATTGATGGCCGAGCCTCAGACATTCGTTGAGTCTGTCTCAACGAATCAGGATAGGCTTCCTGGCGACGAGAAAAAATCTGATAAACTTACGACAATGGAAGAAGAAGTCATCAAGAAACAAGCTCGCTACGGCAAGGGTGTTACACCCGAAGCATATCAGAAAACAAAGGATAAGATGACGTTCGTGAACGTCTAGGAGAATTCAAATGAGCATGATTAATCAACAGCACGATACTCCCTACGGGGACCCGTTTCCAGGTATTGAAGCACGCCCGCTTCAGTTACCTGATTTCGTGAATGTGAAGCCGCGAAATCCTGGTATCTCGCTTCGCTGGGTTAATCGTGCAGTTGGAGTTCAAGGTTCGACACAGCGTCTCGACGAAATGATCTACGCTGGCTTTGTGCCTGTTTCTCCAGCGGAAGTCGTAATGCCCGATGGGAAGCCTTTGATGGCTAATCTTATCAAGGATGGTAAGATCATACGAGGCGATTTGATCTTGATGAAAATTGATCGTAAGCAATACGAAGGCGCTTTGAAGTATAACTGGGAACGCAGCATCGCTCGCTTAGCGCCTGATCGTCAGCTACAAACCGGTCGCAAAGAACTCGCCAAAGCAGTTACTCAAGCAGGCGTCCCGCGTGACGTGGGTCGCACCCTCGCATCGAAACTACAGGCTTTCCGTCCAGGATCATCGGATAAAACCGCTGACCCTAATTTTATGGCGGAAGATGACAAACTACCGTCCGAAAGGACAAAGGAGGATTAGTTGGCTAGCATTGAAATACACAGTGTTCAGTCCGTCTCAGGAAACCAACCTCGTGTCCGAAGGATGGCTGAGAAGGCTGGACAGACGTTTCTACCTGGTACCCCGGTATTCGTAGACGCAACGGGCTTTCTTCTCGCCGTTGTCTCGCCTGCGACTACCGCGGTGCCTCTCGCTGGATTCTCCAAAGAGCAAGCGGCGAATCTGGCAGCTAGTGGTGTCGCACAGCAGCAAACCTTCGGTTCTGTACCGAATCAAGCTGCTGCCGTTAATATAGCTAGACCTTTCTTCAACGACGGTAATACTGGGTTCGAAGTTGCGACTCAGGATACTGTCTTTTTGGGTCAGGTCGGGCCTGCTCAAACTGCCTTAATTACCGATATTGGTACGACCGTTGGTCTTACCAAAGACGCAGATAATCACTGGTTCCTGGACAAGACCGCAGTCGGCGTTAACAAAGTCGCCACTATTACGAAATTGGACCCTAACGATCAAGCTGCCGTGCCTCGCGGTGTATATTTTGTTCTTATACCTGCCGCGTTCCAGGCATTGCTATAAGGAGACAAGTATGGAATACAACGAAATACTTGAATCCGCTGCAAGATTTACCCCACAGTGGTTGGCCGGTTTCTTCGATGGCGAAGGTTCGGTTCATGTAAAGGCTTGTGACTCGCATCGTTATACAAGACTTTGCGTGAGTATTACTAATTCTGATCTTCGTTCTCTTACTCTAGTTGGTCTTCAGTTCTCTGGATGCGGTCCTTATCCAGTAAACGGTAAGAGAGAACACAAGAAACTTTATCAGGTTTCCTGGTCTGGGAAATCTGCCAAGCCGATTCTTGAGTTTATCAAGGATCATGTGATCATTAAGAAAGAAAGAGTTTTGCTTGGCATTCGTATGGCAGAACTCACTGGTGAACGTGGTCACGATGTATCTGAACAAAATAAACTAGAGAGGGAGAGAATTGCTGAAGAAGTTACGGCAATGAATGACTCTCCCCGGAGGGTAGCAAAGTGACCATGGTCAGAGGACAATTCAGTCAGTTACAGGCTCCTGGTCTCCACGGAGAGTTCGTCCATTGGGTAGACACTCTCCAACGAGAAGAAGAATTTAGTCATATTCTTCACGTTGAACCTTCCGATAAGGCCTTCGAGGACGAAGTAGAGTTCTCTGGTCTTCCACCTATGCCGCTGAAGCCTGAGGCTGAGGCGACGATTTATCAAGATGCGGTGCAGGGTGGAACGAAGCGTTATATCAATTTCACCTATGCGCTTGGCGTGCGAAGCTCTTTCGAACTGTATGAAGATGATCAATACGGCATTATCATGCAAGTTCCGAAAGCGATTGCGCGCTCTGCGCACTTTACTAAAGAGCAGAATGCCTGGAATCTCTTTAATCTAGGCTTCACCACGCAAGTTACTGCCGATGGAGTTTCGATCTTTAACAACCAACATCCGCTTCTCGGTGGCACAGCCGCAACTTCGTACGGGCCTGGTTTGGGGAACATTATCAGCGCCGCTGGTACTTACCCGAATCGTCCTGCGACGGACGTTGATATTTCGTTCACAGCTATTCAGTTGATGGTGAATATGTTTGAACGGCTTGTTGACAGTCAAGGCTTGCCGATTTCGATCAAGCCGCGGTATCTCATCATCCCACCTGAACTGAAGTGGATTGCAAGAGAAGTTCTTGGATCTCCACACAAGCCTTATACTGCTGATAACGAGATCAACGCCTTGATTAAAGAAGACTTGCAGTACTTCGTATCGCATTATCTCACTTCTGCGTCAGCATGGTTCGCCGTCACTGAGAAAGAAGGACACTGGCTCAAGTTCTTAGTTCGTAAGGAGCTTGATGAAGATTTCTCGGACGACTTCGATACTTTCAGTATCAAGCAACTCTCCAGGATGCGCTTTGCGTTTGGAGCGACAACATGGATGGGAACCTGGGGCTCGAATGGGCCGTAGGGGGTAATGACCCTTATCTAGCCAAGAGAGGGGGTTTTATGCCTCAAACTTCGCACAGCGGTCGTGGTATAGCACCATTCCACGACTGCGACCGCTGTGGTTATACTTATCGTGTAACGGAGTTAAAGAAGCAGTTGGGTTTAATTCTATGCCCCACCTGCGTAGACAACACAATCGCTTGGCAACGTCCAATTATTATACAGGACAAGCTCTCTTTTAGCGGAGACGAAGAACTTCGCATCGCGGAAATTCTAAAAGAAAACCAATCCGATGACGTAGATTCTATATCGTCATAAAGGCAACTAGCTGTCGTAAGACACGATCCGAGGAGGGTCAATGCCATGTCCTTTACGAAAGAACAAATAACATCACAATGGTTGGCTGGATTTTTTGACGGTGAGGGTTGTGTATGTGCTTCATATGACAAACGTAGAAACTACTGGACAATTAGTGTTACGATTGCACAAAAGAATTTTGAAATCATTGCTCTAATTTCGACACTCTTTCCGCGAGATTCTATCTGTATCCGTGGTAGCGGTGTGTCACATGTTTGTTGGTCGGGTGAGGCTAGTCTTCCTGTTTTAAACTTTATAAAAGATTTTGTAGTTTTGAAAAAACAACAGGTTGAATA
>Ga0137409_10000510_pt1 | contig 42773 bp, 34 predicted proteins | sample CZODoug1_16funga_FD_122059 | JGI IMG/M metagenome (GOLD analysis project Ga0137409, IMG submission 122059) | Vadose zone soil fungal communities from Angelo Coast Range Reserve, California, USA - CZODoug1_16fungal (Hybrid Assembly) | ecosystem: Environmental > Terrestrial > Soil > Vadose zone...
ACCCCTCTGCATGCCATCATGGGCTTCACGAATCTCCTCCTGAAGAACCAGGATTCCGATACCGAAGCGAGCGACTTTCTGGAGCGCATTCTACTCAATGCGAAAGATCAACTGGCGCTCATCAACAACACTCTCAATCTCTCGAAGATAGAAGCGGGCAAGGTGGATGTTGAAGCTCGTCCGGTCGCCATCGACAGGATTGTGCGTGATGTTGTGAGGCAGATGGAAGGACAACGCCGAAGTCCGGATGTAGAGATTGTTTTACGGGTTCCTCCGTCCATGCGGCCGATTACAACCGACGGCGCGAAACTGAAACAGGTGCTCATCAACCTCATGGAAAACGCGCTCAAGTTCACGGAGAGCGGCACCGTGATCGTTAATGTGGCGGTGTCACCCACGGACTTTTCCCCCGTGCGAATCGACGTCATCGACACCGGTCCGGGGATTCCGCCGCAACAGCTCGATGAGATCTTCGAACCATTCCGGCAGCTCGAGAAGAGGGCCATTTCCCGGCGCAGTGGTACGGGCCTGGGTCTGACGATTAGCCGTTCGCTCTGTGACCTTCTCGGATACGACCTCAGGGTTCAAAGCAAAGAAGGTCGTGGTTCCACTTTCAGCATCCTGCTGGCGTCCGAAACAGTACTGCCGCTCTCTGCTTGAAGGGGTGCCGGAATGCTCATAGTGGTGTCGGAGAACCACTGACAATCGGAAAAGGTCCCTGAGTCCGATTGTTTTTTTACTGGCGGAGGCAGTTTTAGTTCCAAGGAAGGCCCAATAAAACCATAGGCTTGCCGTCCACATACTTTCCCGCCACCGTAGTGAATCACGTTGGCATTCCCATTGCACTTTGCACTTCGTTAAAAAAAGGGGAGGTAGGGGTCCAGATGAGTAAACGATCGATTCTCGTTGTCGACGATGACCGGAGCGTCCGAAGTTACCTGTCGGACTTCCTGAGCTCGTGCGGACACCACGTCGAATGCGCGGAGTCAGGTGATCAGGCTGTCGCGCGCCTGAACGCCGGCTACACGCCTTCACTAATGATTCTGGACATCGTTATGCCTGGCATCAACGGTATCGCCGTCCTGGAGAGCGTTAAGAAGATCCATCCGTCCATTCCCGTCATTATTCTCTCTGCTGTGGGTCAAACCAAGACGGTTGTTGACGCGATGAAGATGGGCGCTGCGGATTTTCTGGTGAAACCGTTTGAAGAGCAGGAACTCGAACTCGCAATCGAGAACGTTGTCGAAAAACAGAAATTGAAAGAGGAAGTGAAGACGCTCAAGCGGCAGCTCGATCAGTACACCGAGCAGGGTGATTTTCTTTCAACGAATCCGAAGGTGCTGCGCATCAAGGAAATCGCGAAACATGTGGCGGACACGGATGTTCCAGTATTGATTACTGGCGAGTCCGGTGTCGGGAAGGAAGTGCTCGCCCGCTTCATTCATATGAGTTCTTCCCGTCACGACAAGCCGTTCGTGAAAGTCAATTGCGCGGCACTGCCGAACGACCTTCTCGAATCCGAGTTGTTCGGCTATGAACGCGGCGCGTTTACCGGCGCGTTGAACGAGAAGCCGGGCAAATTCGAACTTGCAGACAAAGGCACGCTGCTCCTGGATGAAATCGGGGAGATGACGCCGCACTTGCAGGCCAAGCTTCTCCATGTTCTCCAGGACTCGGAGTTTTGCCGCCTTGGTGGAAAGCGCCAGGTGCGGGTCGATGCGCGTGTTCTCGCTTCGACGAATATCAATCTGGAAGAGGCCGTCGCGAAGGGGTCGTTCCGCGAGGATTTGTATTTCCGGCTGAACGTCATCCGCCTGGACATTCCGCCGCTGCGGGAACGACGCGAGGATATTCCCGTTTTATGCAATTACCTGCTTTGCAGGTATCGCGAACGGTACAAGAGCAACGTCGAGGAGATCTCGCCGCAGCTTCTCGATTCATTCCTCCGATACGATTGGCCCGGCAATGTGAGACAGCTGGAGAATTCAATCAAACGCTACCTCATCCTTCCGGATGTGACTGGGAGCCTCGTGGAACTGAAGGAACAGCCGGCGAACTCCACTCCCGTGCAAGCGAAGCCGAAGGAAGACAACATGTCTTTGAAGGACGTCGGAACACGCGCTGCCGAGCAGGCGGAGAAAGAACTGGTCCTTCGTGTTCTCGAAGAGACCAGTTGGAATCGCAAGCAGGCCGCGCGGCGCCTGAACATCTGCTACAAGGCTCTCCTCAACAAACTCAAGCGCTGGCAGATCGATAATCGGCAGGGTCTTCAGAAGGCACTCAGCCGTCCCTCGAGTGGACGCGACTTCCAACCATTGCCATTCTGAGACCCCCAAAAAACGTCAAAAGGCCCGGGAATACGCGGTTCCCGGGCCTTTCGTGCTTTTGCGGCTATGAATCCCCGTTCCAAAAGTAGAAGAGTGGTTCACCTTCTGCACGTTCTAAGGCCTTGAAAAGCCCGTCAGACCGAAGGGAAACCATCGTGCTCCTCTCTTTTCGGAAATGTCTATAGGAGTTGCAATGAGATTCACAACCATTTCGGCGTTCATTCTCATCTCCTCGTTGTTGATCGGTCCAGTTGCAGGCCATGCGCAGCATTACGGCGAAACCGAGTTTCGGCTTGGCCCCGGCGATGTCATCAAGATCTTCGTCTACAAAGAGGAGGAACTCTCGGTGGAAGTGCCGGTTCGGCCTGACGGCAAGGTCTCGCTTCCTCTGATTGGCGAACTGCCGGCGAGTGGCAAGACAGCAGTCGAATTACAGAAGGAAGTCAGCCAGAAACTCACGCAGTACATTGCCGAGCCCGTTGTGAATGTCATCGTCAAGGAGATCAACAGCGCCCAGGTATCCGTACTTGGCGAAGTGAAGACTCCAGGGATGTACAAGATCAAGGATCGCGCTACGTTGCTCGATGCGATTGCGCTCGCCGGAGGTTTTACCGAGTACGCAAAGCGCGACAAGGTGACAGTGATCAGGACCGTCCCTTCAGGGGAACAGAAGCGGTTCAAGCTTAACGTCGACGAGCAAATAAAGGGCAAGAACGGTGATCTGTTCTACGTCCTGCCGTACGACAAGATTGTTATTCAGTAGGCCGGAAGGTTTCCAGGAATTCCCAGATATGAAGAAAGCCTCAGTCGTACTCCTGCTATTTCTGCTGTCGTTGCCGGGCCCGTTGGCCGCGCAACAGGCAAGAGTCGGCGTCAGGGGATTTTCGCTGGTCACGCCGCTGACAATCGCCGGGGTCAACGACCACAACTTTCTTGTAGATCGTTCGAAGCCGGATGAGAGGTTATTCATTCTGTCGCTGCCAGGCTCCGTGCAAGCACTCGCGCCCAGCGTGGGCCCGCAGCGTCTCATTGACCAGGTAACGATGTTGACACTTCCCACACTTGCTTATCAGAGGGGCGGGCGGCGGTATGAACTAACCGCCACATACATGCCGGAATTCGAAATGTACCTTCGGAACAGCGACCAGAACTCAATGAACCAGACGGCAACCGCGGAGTTCCTGTTCTTTCCGAGCCGAAGGACACGCTTCTCGTTTACAGATCAATACTGGAAATCCAAGGATCCTGTACGGATCTTGCAGAACGTTTCTGTGCTGTTGCCGCGAAGTCCATTCAGGGAAAACGCCATGCGCGGATCATTTGAAATCCAGGCAACGCCATTGACTGCGTTCGAAGTGTCGTATGGGAACGCGGTGACGACCTTCGGGCAGACGGATCCGTTTCAGGCGCGCATTCTCGATAACGTAACCCACGGCGTTTCGTTTACGGCCAGCCGGATCATCACGCGCAGGCAGCGTGTAAGCGCCACGTACTCGTTCTTCAAAGTTGCGCCCATTAACAGGGCGAAACCGAATGACGATGCGGTGGACACGAAGCGCGAAATGGAGCATCCAGTGCAGACTTTGTCGATGGGATACCAGGTATCCCTCAGTCCGAGCATGTACCTTTCGTTCAATGGCGGTATGAGCACTCTCGACAACGGGAAGAGTTACGTCTTCGGCATCCTGGGTAACAGGCGGCTGGGTGTCTTCTGGCTCGGGGCCGGATATTCCCGATCCGCTTCCTTCGGCATCTTCCCCGGCGTTCCGACAGCGTTGCCCAACGGTCTGGCTCCGGCAGATTACATCGACCAGATCCTGTTTCGCCTGAGTGGCCAGCCAACGCGGCGGATCGGTCTGCAAGTGGAAACCAACGCGACGCATAATGCATCGCAAAAGGTCGCCGGCCCCAACCATTCTCTGATCGCAAGGACGCGCGTCGACTACCGGTGGACGGATCGAACCGTTACTTTCGCCAGTGTTGAAACGTACCAGGCGCCGTGGAATGACCACATCAAGGCGCCCTTATCGCGCAACCGTTTTATTGTCGGCCTCGAGTTCTCTCTATCGGACGAACGCGAGCGACGCATCAACCGGCTCAATCGAGACGAAGACTATGTCGCGCTGACCGAACACGCGCGACGGCGCCGAACTCCCGATCCCGAATAGAAAGGAGGCAAGAATGGCAAATACACCAACTGGAAACAGCCTGTCGATATTCTCAGTACTTGAAGCGCTCAAGCGCCGCAAGTTGATCGTCATCATTCCGACCATTCTCCTCAGCGTTGGATTTACCCTTTTCGCCTGGCTGGCGCCGGCCAAATATCGCGCGACCGCCACTCTTGCCGCCGAGCAGACAACAGCGCCGGAGTACATAAAACACGTGGCTCCTCAGCCGCTTCAAATGGAAGATCACCTCTGGATGGTTCGCGAAGCTCTTTTTGGCCAGCCGGTACTCGAAGTAGCGGCGAAAGAGTTGACCGCATACAAGAATGCCCAGGGAAACGTGCCGCCTGAAGCGATCGAGGAGTTGAAGTCCGGTATCGAGATAAAGGTCGAAGGCGAGCATTCGTTCACGCTTTCATACGCGAACGGGAAAGATCGCTACGAAGCGATGAACGTAACAAACAAGCTGGCGCAGCTTTTCATTCAGCAGACGTCGGCGAGCCGCACGCAGAGGACTCAGGAAACGGCGTCGGTCATCGATGACCAGCTCGAAGCGTTGAAAAAACGCCTCGATGCTCAAAGTAAAGAAATCCACGACTACAAGCAGAAAACCGTGACGGCGTTGCCCGAGCACATCGACGATAACTTCCGCCAGCTTCAGTCGCTGACCGACAACTATTCGCACAATGAACTCAAGATCGCGGAAGACGGAGCACGCCGGACCTCGATCATGAACGAGATGCACGAACTGGAAGCGAAGGGTGTCCTCGAGCAACCGGTTGTTGAGGATATACCGCCCGAACAGGCCAAGCTGGACGAACTTCGCCAAAAGCAAAGGGAGTTCGAGACGCGCGGCTACACGCCGAGCCATCCTGAGATGAAGTCGTTGCTCAAGCAGATCCACGGGCTCGAGGAGGTTGTTGCGTCGAAGCCGCGCAAGACCAAGTCCGAAACCACGCCCACGTATTTGGAATACGTCAAGCTCAAATCGGAACTGGCCGAGGTTGAACAGCGCCTCGCCGGTTATCAGAAGGAGCAACAACGGATCAATGGGCAGATCGCGACATTCAATGGGCTCATCCACGCGACTCCCCAGAACGAACGTGTGATTGAAGACCACCAGAGGGAATATGACGTCGGTGAAAAACAGCTTCACGCCTTGCTCGACAGGCAGCTCGACGCCAAGCTCGCAAAGGGTCTCGAAAAGGCAGACAGCGGTGTTGCATTCGCGATTGTCGAGCCCGCGGGCCTGCCCTCAGGGCCCTACAGTCCGCAACGGGCGCGGCTGATCCTGATGGGAATCGCTGCCGGCCTCGGTATGGGTCTCGCTCTGGCTTTCGTTCTGGAGCAGAACGACACGACTTTCGGAACCGTCGACGATTTCCAGGCATTTACGACTTTGCCTGTGGTCGGCGTCATTCCGAGCATCCCCAACAAGGGGGGCAAAAAGAATAAGTTAAAGAACCCCATCGTCACGATTACCGATCCTGAGTCCGTCGCGGCCGAACAGTACCGCATCCTCGCGATGAAGTTGCTGCAACTGTGCGCGGGCTCGGACACACAGGTTGTGACGCTCACCAGTGCCGCCGGCGGGGAAGGCAAATCGTTAACGGCCATCAACCTGGCGATGGCGCTGGCTTTAACTACCGACCGAAAAGTCCTGCTTGTCGATGCGGACATGCGGAGGCCGCGAATCAGCGAATACCTCAGCATGACGGTCCCGGCAGGCAAAGGTTTTCACGATCTGTTGCTCAGGCCTGAGGACAGTACCGAAAGGTACATCACGAAGGTGGGAGCACTGCACGTCATCGGAGGAAGCGTGCCGCCTTCAAATCCTGTGGCAGCTCTCGCTTCGCTCAAGGCTCGGGCTCTCTTCGAAAGGCTGAAGCAGGAGTTCGCTTACGTCATCGTTGATGCGCCCCCGACCCTGCCGATCGCGGACAGCCATATTCTCAGCGGCCTTTCTGACAAGGTCCTGTTCGTTGTGCGCTCGCGCGAGACACCGCGTGAGCTATTCCAGCACGCCGTTGAAAGCTTCGATGCAGCGAACCTGCTCGGAGCCGTGCTCAACGACGTAATTTACCAGCGTAGTCGCTACGCTTACGCGTACGAGTACTACAAGAAAAGCGCAGCATAAGTTATGGACGAGAGTATTGGTCTCGTAAGAAGTGTTGTTAACCGACGGGAGCCTCCCGCCACGCTGATCCTCGGATCTGAGGCAACAGCGCGGAAACTATGTGACGAGCTCCTGCACAAAGAGCAGCCGGAAAGCATTCGCGTCGTTCAGTACGCGGAGCTGGTGAGATTCGCAAGGCGAGAGGACATTGCTCGAATCATCGTTGCCGATGTAGACATTGAGGAAGACAGCGCCGCCGCCAAAACGCTTATTGATTTCAAATTCCGAGGCGTCAAGATTGAAAGGGCTATCGAGTCGTTCGAAAAAGCCGAGCGCAAAATCTGGCTCCAGGGTCTCACGTCGAAAAGCGTCATCTTTGCAAACGGTTTTGGGCCGTCGAGGTTTTATCTCGGTTGCAAGCGCATCTTTGATCTAATCGTATCCATTGCTCTTTTTATTCTTTCCGCGCCCCTGATGGCGCTGGTTGCCGCTGCAATCTGGATCGAGTCGCCGGGCCCGGCCATCTTCAGACAGGAGCGAGTCGGGCTTCAGGGAAAGAAGTTCATCGTCTACAAGTTTCGGTCGATGCGCATGGATGCGGAAAAGCATACCGGCCCGGCATGGGCTAAGAAGGACGATGACCGCGTCACCTGGATAGGCGCGTTTCTACGCAAGTGCAGGCTGGACGAACTGCCCCAGCTCTACAACGTCATCCGTGGCGAGATGAGTTTCATCGGGCCAAGACCGGAACGCCAGTACTTCGTGGATCTGCTGAAGGACAAGGTCCCCTATTACGACCTGCGCCATTACATAAAACCCGGAGTTACAGGCTGGGCGCAGGTGATGTATCCGTATGGCGCTTCTGTTGAAGACGCCTATCAAAAGCTGCAATACGATCTCTATTACGCGAAACATATGTCTCTCGGCCTGGATCTGAGCATCCTGTTCAGAACCATCAAGGTTGTTTTTGCTGGAGAAGGCCGATGAGAATTGTCGGCATTGGCGGTGGCACTGGTCTGCCGGTCCTGCTGAGTGGACTGAGAAAACTCAACGAGGACGGGGAAGAACCGATCGACATCACTGCGATCGTCACCGTCTCCGATAACGGCGGCTCGACCGGCACATTGCGGCAGGCTTTCGGCATGCCGGCGATGGGAGACATCCGCAACTGCCTCGTGGCTCTGGCCGATGCAGACAGGCTGCTTACCCTGATGTGCCAGCACCGATTCGAAGTGACCGACGGGCTCGCCGGCCATTCTCTTGGAAATCTGATCCTTTCGGCTCTCTATCAAATGTCGGGTGATTTCCAGAGCGCGGTGCAGCTGGCCTCCGACCTTCTACGGCTCGAGGGGCGAGTGTTGCCGGTTACCGAGATTCCCGTGACCTTGTGTGCGCTGTGTGAAGATGGAACAACGGTCGAAGGCGAATCGAGTATTCCGCAATCGAAGGTAAAGCTCAGCCGTCTGTGGCTCGATCCACCGGACCCGCTGCCTTCGCCGGGTGTACTCGAGGCAATTGAGTACGCCGATGCCATCGTAATTGGTCCAGGCAGTTTGTACACAAGCATCATTCCCAATCTGCTCGTGGAGGGCGTGGCGGAAGCGATCTATGCCTCGCGCGCCGTCAAGATTTACATTTGCAACCTGATGACACAGGCCGGTGAGACCGATGGTTATTCGGCTGTGCATCACTTGCGGGCGCTCCAATCGTATTTGCCCGCGGGATCAATTGACGCTTGCGTTCTGAACAACCAGGCAATAGGCACTGGACTTGCAAAGGCGTATCTGAGGTCTGAAGCCGAGACTGTGTTGTTCACCCGCGAAACCGAAGACGAAGTCCGCAGAGCGGGCGTGATTCCGGTGGCAGCAGCTCTGTTGAAAGATGGCGAATTGAAAGCCAGACACGATCCCGACGCGCTTGCCCGGGTAGTTGTCTCACTCGCGAATGGCGTAACAGGCGTGCAGGAGCTGACCTGCGGCGAAAGTAACAGGAGGTAACATGTGCGGAATCGTGGGTTACATCGGTTCCCGAGAGGTGTCCAGTGTTTTGGTAGATGGACTGAAGAGGCTCGAGTACCGCGGCTACGATTCCTGCGGTGTCGCGATCATCGATGAAGAGGCACCGACAATCGTACGTTCGGTCGGAAGAATCGGCGGCCTCGAAGAAAAAATCAAAGAAACCAATCCGACGAACGGATCGGTAAAATGCGGCATTGGCCACACGAGATGGGCGACTCATGGCAGACCTAGCGAAGGTAATTCGCATCCACACCGCGATTGCACGGGCCGCTTTTTCGTGGCGCATAACGGGATTATTGAAAATTATCTCCAACTCAAGCGTCGCCTGATCGCGGACGGACACAAATTCGCCAGCGCGACGGACACCGAAGTTCTGCCACACCTTATTGAAAGCTATTACGACGGAGACCTCCAGGCTGCTGTCCGGCAGGCCCTGCGTGACGTCGAAGGTGTCTACGGCATCGTTGTCGTTTCCAGCGAAGATGGCGGTCGCAAAATTGTGGCCGCGCGAAACGGGCCGCCGCTCGTGGTTGGAATCGGCTCCGGCGAAAACTTCATAGCGTCGGACGTGCCGGCGCTGCTGCCGTACACGCGTGACATGGTGTTCCTCAAGGACGGCGAACTTGCTGTTGTTGGAAGCGATAGCGTTCAGTTTACGGACGTCGACGGACGCTGCACGTGCCGGCCGCCCGAAACGATCACGTGGACGGCAGAGATGGCCGAAAAGGAAGGCTATGCCTACTTCATGCAGAAGGAGATTTACGAGCAGCCGCGGGCAATTCGAGACACTCTGATCGGACGCCTGGGCGCGAACAACACGGTCACGCTGGACGCTGATCTGGGAGATATGGAAGCGTTGTCGTCAGTCGACCGGCTGCACATCGTAGCAATGGGAACGTCTCTACATGCCGGTCTCGTCGGAAAATTCCTGATCGAGTCGCTGGCCCGAATTCCGGTCGACGTGGATAACGCCTCCGAGTTTCGCTATCGCGATCCGATCATCGGGCCGAACGATCTCGTTGTCGGCATCAGCCAGTCCGGCGAAACGGCGGATACGCTGGCGGCAATGAAAGAAGCCAGGGAGAAAGGCGCCCGCCTGCTTTCGATTTGCAATGTCGTGGGGAGCCAGGCTGCGCGCCAGTCCGACGCTGTGTTGTATACCCATGCAGGTCCGGAAATTGGTGTTGCGTCAACCAAGGCCTTCACAACTCAACTGATCGCTCTCTACCTGCTTGCGCTGCAACTCGCGCAATCACGCGGGTCGCTGCCCGCAGACGAGATCGCGCGTCATGTGCGCCAGCTGCGCGAGATTCCGGATCAGATCAACAGGATCCTGGAGCAGGGCAATGACATGGCGGTCCTGGCGGAGCGCTTCAGAAATTCCAAAAACTTCCTGTATCTCGGCCGGGGCGTGAACTACCCCATCGCGATGGAAGGGGCCCTGAAACTCAAGGAGATTTCATACATCCACGCCGAGGGCTACACCGCCGGCGAGATGAAGCATGGACCCATTGCGCTTATCGATTCGGAGATGCCGGTTGTCGTCCTGGTGCCCCAGGACAGCGTCTACCGCAAGACGATGGGAAACATTGAAGAAGTAAAGGTTCGTGACGGAATAGTGATCGCCGTCGCTACAGTCGGAGACAAGGAAGTTAACGAGAAGGCGGATCACACGATCTACATCCCCTGTGCCGATCCGCTGGTGAATCCGATTTTGGCGACCATCCCGCTTCAACTGTTTGCGTATCACGTTGCCCTATTGCGCGGCTGCGACGTCGACAAGCCGCGGAATCTGGCCAAGAGTGTCACGGTCGAATAGTCGAGGTAATGATGGAAACCGTCTTCTGGCTCAGCTTCATCTTCATCGTTTACGTGTACTTCGGGTATCCCGCAATGCTCGCGATACTGCGCAGGCTTGCCGGGCGGCCCGTACAAAAGGCTTATTACGAGCCGACGGTCAGCATCGTAATTGCAGCACATAACGAGCGTGAGCGCATCGAGAAGAAGCTGTTGAACTGTCTTGCGCTGGATTATCCGAAGCGCAAGCTCCAGATCATCGCTGCGCTGGACGGGCCGACGGATGGAACCGAGTTTGTGGTCTGGAAGTATGCGAGGCAGGGAATCGAGATGTCTCATTCACCGGAACATCGCGGAAAATCTTCGGCCCTGAATCTCGCCATGAGGCGGGCGACGGGCGAAATCATCGTCTTCGCCGACGTGAGACAGATGTTCGATCCCGCAGCGATCCGCGAGTTGACGGCGAATTTTGCGGATCCACAAGTGGGCGCGGCCAGCGGCGAACTTGTCCTCATGGACGAGTCGCGGGGAGAAGCAAAAAGCGATGTCGGTCTCTATTGGCGCTACGAAAAGGCCCTTCGCGCGATGGAAAGCAGGATTCATTCGGTTGCGGGCGCCACGGGTGCGATTTACGCCATCCGGCGCGAACTCTATCAGGAGTTGCCGGAAGAGACGCTTATCGACGATGTAGTGATTCCCATGCGCGTCGTTCTCGCAGGCAGACGGACGATATTCGATCCCGAAGCCAAAGCCTACGACACGGTGGCGTGCTGTCCTCTGGCCGAGTACGGCCGAAAGGTCCGGACGCTGGCTGGGAATTACCAGCTGCTGAGACAATTGCCCCAGCTTCTCCTGCCGTGGCGCAATCCAATCTTTGTCCAGTTCCTGTCGCACAAGGTTGGAAGACTCCTGGTTCCATACGCTCTGATGACGCTCCTCATATCTAACGTTTTCCTGTTGCACGGCGTTTATGCCCTTTTTTTATCGCTCCAGAGCGTCTGGTACATTTCGGCGGCTGCCGGGTATCTGTTCTCGAAGCGCGGGGTCAGCGCGCCCATTCTGGTCCCCGACGAGAGTAGGAGAGCTGCATGAGACGCATGATCTCTTTGCCTTACACGTTCGTTCTGATGAATTGGGCCGCAGTGGCAGGTCTTTACTATTTCATCACAGGGAAGAAGGACATTTGGTTGAGCAAGAAGTCTACACACAAACACAACTATTAAGTCCCGCGGAACTCCAGCCGGAGGTCATCTCCGCTCCGGATCGGTTCCATTCGATTGGCCACGAATGGGATCGGCTGGTGGCGCGTTCCGCAGTCGACCAGACGTTCCTTTCCCATACGTGGTTACGGACCTGGTGGGAATCGTTCGGCGAGGGGAAGCAACTGCACATCATCACGTTGCGAGACGGCGGCGAGCTGGTCGCCGCAGCCCCGATGATGCGGACTCGCAGCAGGATGTATGGTCTCAAGCTCGATACGCTGGAGTTGATCTACAATCCGCACACGCCCCGATGTGACTTCATTATCGCGAACAACTGCGAGGAAGCCGTCTACGAGCGGATGTGGCGTGAGCTGTGCAGCACGGATCGCTGCGATGCGATCGCGTTGAATCAGGTGCCGGATACGTCACCGACGATTCCGGCCATCGAGAGTCTGGCGCAAGCCGATGGTTGGCTGACCGGTCAATGGGCTTCGCCGCCGTCTCCCTACATCCCCTTGAACTGCGAGTACGAACAGTTCTTCGCAAGACTCAAAGGGGGCTATCGATACAACCTCCGCAAACGTTTCGAGCGTCTTGGCAAGCTCGGCCCTGTGGACGTTGAGGTAATCAGGGACAGGGCTGGAGTGCGCGATGCAATGGCGGACGGGTTGAAGATCGAGGCCGCCGCCTGGAAGGGCGATCACGGGACAGCCATCGCGTCCGATCCTGCTGTCACGGAATTCTATATAAAGCTCGCGGAGCGGCAAGCGGACCTTGGACAACTACATCTCACGTTCCTTCGCGTCGGCGGCAAACGTATTTCCTTCAATTACCTTCTTCGCAACAACAAAACGCTCTACGGCGTGAAGATCGGCTACGACCCCGAATATCACACGTACTCACCGGGGAATGCTCTGCTGAATCTGATACTGCAGAAAGCGTGTGCCGATGGGTTGGCCGAGTATGACTTCCTTGGCGTCAATGACGAATGGAAGTTCGACTGGACCAAAGAGACCCGGCAGCACCACTGGCTGTTTCTTTTCAGGAACCATCTGCGGCCAAGATTCCTGCACTACATGAAGTTCAGCGTCCTGCCGAGGATGAAACATGTCTTAAGGGCGAGGTAGCGATGTATATACCAGCCTGGCCCAGCCTCAACCCCGCATATTTCGTCAAATCGAGCGCGCTGCAGAGTCTTCCGTTCCCGCTGAATTGCACGAGCAAGACGTATTTCTATGTGGCGCGCAGCGGAATCTATCATCTGGCCCGCGCGCTTGGTCTGGACAAGGGCGGGACGGTGTTGGTTCCGGATTACCATCACGGCAACGAGATTTTCGCTCTCCGCGCGGCGGGCGCGAGGCTCCGCTACTATCCCGTCAAAAAGAATCTCGAACCGGATCTCGACGCGGTGGCGAAGTTGTGTGAGGAGAACCCCCGGGTACTGTACGTGACGCACTTCATCGGCTTCGCACAGCCCATGGCTGAATTGCAGGCTCTCTGTCGCGACAAAGGCATCATGCTCATTGAGGACTGCGCTCTTTCTTTCATGAGCGAATACGATCGAAAGCCGCTGGGAACGTTTGGCGACTATTCCATTTTTTGTCTCTACAAGTCGCTGCCCGTGCCAAACGGGGGTGTGCTCGCGGTGAATAGTCCTCTCCCGCCTGGGGAGGAAGACGAAAAGGCCCCGCTGGGCGCGAATCTCAGTTTTGCCAGCAAGCTGTCGGTTGCGGCACGCAGCATCGAACTCACACTGCAGTGGCTTCGGTCCCGCTATGAAACCTGCGGCCGGGCTCTCTTTACGCTGAAGCGGGCTGCGGGACGCACGCTGAGCGCGGGACGCGTTCGCAGAGTCCCGGTTGGCGATACAGGCTTCGACCTTTCCATAGTGAATGTCGGAATGTCGCCCATCTGTCACACGCTCCTGCCGCGTTTCGAATACAACTGGATCAAAGAAACCCGCCGCCGGAATTTCCGGGTCCTTGAGGAACGGCTTCGGGGTACTGTCTCACTGCTGGACATCAAACTGAACGAGGGCGTATGCCCCCTGTTCTTCCCCTTGCTCGTGAAAGACAAGCAATCGGCCTCACGCGATCTGTGGCAGGCCGGAATCGAGACTGTCGAGTTCTGGAATCGAGGCGATGCCGACCTGGAGCACCAGAAATCCGACGCCAATTTTCTACGCCGTCATCTGCTCGAGGTGCCGATCCATCAGGATGTCACAGCGAATGCTGCGGAGCGCATGGCCGAAGAGATCATACGGCTGCGCATAGGTATGGCCGCATGAACGTCGAGCGAATCGAAACAGCCGGCCGTTTTGCCGAACTTCGGGAAGAGTGGAACAACCTCCTTCAGCGCAGCGCATCGGATTGCGTGTTTCTGACGCACGAATGGCTGCACACGTGGTGGAAGCATCTGGCTGAGGGCCGCCGTCTGTCGATCCTTACCGCCCGTGAGGACGGGAATCTTGTCGGGATCATGCCGGTGGCGGTGCGAGACGCTCAGTACGCACGGATGATGCCGCGTGTGGTCGAGTTCCTCGGCAGCGGTGTGATTGGATCAGACTATCTCGACGCCATTATGCTGCCGGGTCACGAGCCGGAAGTGATACGCGCTTTCGGGGAGCAGCTGAACCAGTCGAACCTGACGCTTCATCTCAGCCAGTTGAAGCGTGGATCTTCGGCGGTCCTGGAATTGGCGGCCCAGCTCGAGCGGCGCCGATGGACGGCTGTAGAGACAAAAATCAACGTCTGTCCATTCATCAACCTTGCAGGTCTCGACTGGGACGGCTATCTGGCGACGCGGAGTTCGAGCCAGCGCTATAACTTCAACCGCCGGCTCCGAAACCTGATGAAAGGTTCGGAAATGCGGCTGGAATGCGTCCGGTCACCGGGCGACGCGCAGCGCGCCCTGGACGTGGTGATCGCGCTTCACCGGAAACGCTGGGGCTCGCGAGGAACGTCCGAGGCGTTTCAAACCGATGCTGTTGTGGCATTCCATCGGGAGTTCGTGGAGCGTGCCGCCGAACGCGGGTGGCTGAGGATTTTGATCATTTGGCTGGAGAACCAGCCGGTGGCGGCGTTGTACGGCCTGACATACGGCAAGACGTTCTATTTCTATCAATCCGGATTCGATCCGGCTTACTCCAAACAGAGCGTTGGCCTTGTCATGATGGGTCTGGCCGTCAAGGCGGCTATCGAGGAAGGGGTCTCCGAATACGACTTGCTGCACGGTGATGAGGAATACAAGTGCCACTGGGCCAGCGAAGCCCGGGATCTGAGCCGGCTGGAATTGTATCCTCCCCATGCACGAGGGCGCATTTACAAGCGTGCTATCGACTTAAACAGGGCTGCCCGCCGAATGGCAAAGCGAGTGCTTACCAAAGGCTAACTGCCATGTTACGAGCGATTGGAAAGACATGCTTTGCTTGTGCTTATACGCTGACGGATCAGGTGCGCCGGTTGGCCGGATCATCGAATACGCAGCGGGTGCCGTTCATCGTTTGCTACCACCGTGTCGTCGATAACTTCAAGCACGCGAGGCGGAACACGATCCCCGCGATGCTCATAAGCACCTCAATGCTGGAGCAGCATCTGGACTGGCTGGCAAAGCGGTTCACTTTCGTCTCGCTTGACGAGGTCGGTTCGCACCTGGCCACCCGGCGACCGTTCAAAAAGCCGGCTGCGGCGATCACCTTCGACGATGGTTACAGCGATGTCTTTCTCAATGCGTATCCCCTGCTGAAACGCAAAGGCATTCCCGCGGCGGTTTTCGTCGTGACCGGGCTGGTGGGAACGGGCCAGCCGCAAGTGTTCGATCGGCTGTATTCGACGCTTCGCCATCTCCACTCGAATGGCAGGCATCTGGCACACTCCGTTTCATATGCGCTGCAATCGCTTGGCATGAATAACCTTCCGCTGGAGCGATTGGAGGCAAAGGATCACGTGCCGTTCCGAGTTATGACGGCTCTGTTGAATACGTTTCCGCAGAGCACCCTGGAAAAAGTGATTGCCAGGCTCGAAGCCGGCGATCCTTGCCGCGCGGACCGCTGTGAAGAGATGGCGCCACTGACGTGGGACATGATCCAGACAATGCATCGCGACGGCATCACGATCGGATCACATACGCAGTCGCACCGGTTGCTTACCAAAGAAAGCGCGGATGTAGCGCTTAGCGAATTGTCTGAATCCCGGCGGATCCTGCAACAGAGACTTGGTGCGCCGATCGAGCACTTTGCATATCCCGACGGCCGCTTCAATCCAATGGTGACGCAGGCTGTAAACACAGCGGGGTATCGCTACGCATACGGAATCTGCCGATCGCGCGACGAAAAGTTGCCGCTGCTCACGATACCGAGAAAGGTCCTCTGGGAGCGATCCTGCCTGAACGCGTTCGGACAATTCTCTTCTGTCATCATGAATTGCCACGCGTACGGCGCCTTTGACACGAAAGGGCATTGTGAACACGACCACTCCCCGATGATGCAGGAAGGAATGCATGCAAAGCTCGCTTGAGTGCCGCATACCGGCAATAAACACACACCGCTGGATACGTGAAATCCCGGCAACCACTACCGACGGGCCGAAGATCTCATTCAAGCTCCTGATCCTTTTCTTGCTCATGCTGTACTCAAACGTCGCTGTGATTTTCAAGCAACTGGACGCGTTTCGGCCGGTTCAGGTTGTAGCGGTGGCGGCGATTGTCATGATGCTGGTCGAGCTCGGCACGGCACGGGAGCGCTTCCGTCTGGCGTGGCCGCAGAGCCTGGTCCTGCTCGCGTTTCTGGGCGTGGCTGCACTCTCCAGCTTCAGCGCGATCTACGCGCGGCAGGCTTTCAACACGACGGCGGACTTTTCAAAAGTCATCCTTATTTATCTGTTGATCGAGAATACCGTCACAACCGAAAAGCGGCTACGGACAGTTCTTCTTACGCTCCTGATCGGGGGCATGATTCCGGCGTTCGGAACGATCAACAACTATTTGCACGGCATTCTCAAGGAAGGCACTCGCGCGGCCTGGAAAGGCATCTTTGGAAACCCTAACGAGGACGCCTATGCGCTCCTGATTCTGATTCCGATCGCAGCTGGTATTGCGGGCATTTCGAGATGGCACGTGCGAGTCGCCCTGTGGGGAATGATTGGCGTCTATCTGCTCGCGATCTTTCTGACCTTTTCCCGTGGCGGCCTGCTTGGCCTTTTCGCCGTGCTGGGACTGATGGGATGGAAACAGAAATCGTTTGCAATCCGTGCCGGGATGATGGCCGTGCTGGTAGGCGGTATCGTCGTGGGCGGCATGTTCTGGACGCGCAAGGACGGATTCAAGGACCTGAAGGAAGACACCACCGTGCGCCAGCGTTTCGCCACTTACGAGGCCGGCGCGTTGATGTTCGCAGCGAACCCGCTGCTTGGCGTGGGACCCGGGTGTTCGCTGGTTGCGTATCCGCTCTACGTTCCAAGAGACGCCCACTGCGGCTGCCAGGACCAACTGGTTATCCACAATTCCTTTATCCAGGTTTTGAGCGAGCTTGGGTCGCTCGGTTTCATACCGTGGATGGTCTTCCTCGGCGCGGCTATGGTTCAGGTGCGGAAGCTGGAGAAGGGACGGCTCGCTCCATACGCCACCTGTCTTGAAATTGCGCTGGTTGGATTCCTGGCCTGCAGCATGGCCGGCGGTTTCGCGTACACATGGTGGCCGTACATTATTGTGGCCCTGATCACAGCAACAAAACATATTTCCGATTCGAGGGTCGTGGAAAATGCCGTCCAATGATTCCACGTTCCGTCCCGCGTTCACACTCATGTCGGGGCGCGTACTCGCTTTCGCAGTCACGTTCCTTACACCGGTTCTTCTCGTCCGCGTGTTTTCGCAGGCCGAGTTCGGAACGTATAAACAATTCACCCTCGTTGCGTACACTCTCTACCTGATCGGTCAACTTGGCCTGGCCGAGTGCCTTTTCTATTTTGTTCCTGCCAACCCGCAGGGCAGCTCGAAATACGCGCTGAATTCGCTTCTGATGCTGGGCCTCAGCGGAATGGTGTGCCTGGCCGGGTTGATGTTGACTTCTTCGTTCATCGCGGACCGCATGAGGAACCCCGCGCTGGCGCACTACACTCCGATCATGGGTTTCTTCGTCCTCTTCATGTTGATGGGGACGGTACTGGAAATCACGATGATCGCCCGCAAGCGCTATCGTTTGGCAGCCGTCACCTACGTCGTCTCGGACGTGCTCCGAATGGTCTGTCTGGTTGTGCCGGCGTTCGTCACCCGGAGCCTTGAATGGGCACTCATCGGCAGCGTCATATTTCTTTTTCTGCGAGTCTGCGCGATTTTCCCTTATTTCCGACACGAATTCGGCGGTGCTTTGCGGCTGGATAAAGCGTTGTTGAAGGCGCAATGGGCATATGCCCTTCCTTTCTCGCTCTCCGTGGTCGTTCAGGTCATCCAGTCCAACTACCACCAGTATGCTGTGGCCTTTAGTTTCGATGCGGCGACCTTTGCGATTTACTCCGTGGGATGCTTGCAGGTTCCACTGGTCGACTTTATGGCGACACCCGCATCGAACGTGATGATGGTCCGGATGGCTGAGGATATCCGCGATGGCCACGCCCGGCGTCTTCTTCCGATCTGGCACGACACGACGCGCAAACTGGCCCTCTTGTTCTTTCCGTTTGTGGGCCTGTTGGTGGCGAACGCTTACCACCTCATTACGTTCCTGTTCACGGCCAATTATGCGGCCAGCGTACCGATCTTTATGGTCTGGTCCCTTTCCATTTTGGCATCTGCCTTTCAGACTGACGGTGTTTTGAGAGTGTTCGCCGAGATGCGGTTCCTGTTCGCGACAAACGTCGTCCGGCTGGCCGCAATCGTCTTGTTGATGGGATTTTTTCTTTCGCATTTCCATCTGATGGGCGCGGTTCTTATCACCATTCTTGGCATTGTCATTGCGAAGGTGATGGTGCTGGTGCGCATGAGAAAGCTGCTGAATACGAGCTTCAGTGAGCTGCTGCCCTGGAAGAATCTCGGCGGCATTCTACTGGTGGCCATGCTAGCTGCCCTGCCGGCCCTGATTGTGAACGCCAAATTGGCCGCTTCTGCGCTCGTTGTGCTGCCGGTGGCGGGGTTGGCTTACGTGATCACGTACGGCACGCTCGTGCTGGTGTCCGGATTGTTGAGTGAAGGCGAGAGAGCAAAGATCAATAGGAGTTTGTATGTGTGGAATCGCCGGTCTCCTGAGGCTGGGAGAGAAGCCGGTCTCTAAAGACGAAGTTCAATCGATGTGCGACGCGATGGTGCATCGCGGGCCCAATGACGCGGGCTACTACGCCGCTTCGGAAGTGGTTCTCGGTATGCGCCGCTTGAGCATCATCGATCTGGAGACCGGACATCAGCCTGTTCACAACGAGGACCAGTCGGTCTGGGTCGTGTTCAATGGCGAGATCTACAACTTCAAACATCTCCGAGCCGACCTCGAGCTGCAGGGGCATCGGTTTTACACGGATACCGATACCGAGGTCATCGTTCACCTTTACGAGCAATATGGCGAAGCTTGCGTCGAGAAAATGCGCGGCATGTTCGCATTTGCCGTCTGGGATGCCAACCGGAAGAAACTCTTGCTTGCCCGCGATCGACTGGGGATCAAGCCTCTGTTCTATTCGGTGACGGGCGGCCGATTGGCGTTCGGTTCAGAGCTGAAAGTCCTTCTGCAGCTCCCGGAAATCAGCCGGCAGTTGAGCTGGGCTGCGGTAAGCCATCTTTTTAGCGCGATGTGCACACCGGCCACACAGAGCATTGTTGAGGGTGTTCAAAAATTTAAGCCCGGCCATCTGCTCATTGCATCGGCGGAGGGCGGGATTCAGATTCGCGAATATTGGGACGTAGACTTCGCCCCGGATTACGGCAAGAGCGAACAGTTCTTCATCGAACGCCTTCGCGGTTTGCTGGAGGAGTCGGTGAGGCTCCGGTTGATTGCTGATGTGCCGCTTGGAGCATTTCTGAGCGGCGGCGTCGATTCCAGTTCGGTCGTAGCGACCATGGCAAAGATCAGTGCCGGTCCGGTGAAGACATTTTCGATTGGATTCACGGATCCGGACTACAACGAGCTCGATTATGCGCGCCAGGTCGCGGAGAAATTCGGAACGGAACATCACGAGCTGGTTATCGAGCCGAATGTCCTTGACGTTATTGACGACATCGCATGGTACCTGGATGAGCCTTTCGGCGATTCGTCTGCGATCCCCACGTACATGGTTTCGAAGCTGGCTTCCGATAGCGTGACCGTCGTCTTGTCCGGCGACGGCGGCGACGAGCTTTTTGCCGGCTATGACCGGTACCTTGTCGAGCGCCGCGAGCGCAAGTACGAGACGATCCCTGCACCGCTCCGCAAGGCGGCAGGTCTTGTAGGACAGGCCATGAAGCAGGGAATGAAGGGCCGCAATTTCCTGCGGCACCTCGCCCTGGACGGCCCAGCGCGCTACCTCGATGCCAACATGCTGATTCGAGAGTTTGACAAGGCGTCACTGTTCGCGCCGGACGCATTTCGTGAAATCCAACACCATGATCCGCGAGCCGCCTCGCTCGCGCTTCTGCAGAAAGGAAAGGGCCACTGGCTGTCGTCATTGCAGTACTCGGACATCAAGTCGTACCTGCCGAACGACATCCTCACGAAAGTCGATCGCATGAGCATGGCGCACTCGATTGAAGCGCGCGTGCCTTTGCTCGATCACAAGCTGGTCGAATTCGCCGCGACGATTCCGCCCGAGCTGAAGATGAAAGGCAATACCACGAAGTACATCTTCAAGCGCGCCATGGAAGGCCTTCTGCCGAACGAGATCCTTTACAGGCCCAAACGCGGTTTTGCCGTGCCGCTCAGCCGGTGGTTCCGCGGCCGGCTCGGCCCGTTCGTCCGCGATCTTCTGTTGTCCCGGACGAGCATCGAGCGCGGCATTTTTCGCAAGTCGTATATCGAACGCCTCATCGAGATGAACGATCAGGGGCGCGCGATGGACCTGCAGCTTTGGACGTTGATCACGTTCGAGCTGTGGTGCCGGAGATTTATTGATGAAAGTGCTTTTCGTCGGGCCGTACCCGCCTCCGCACGGGGGAATATCCGTCCACGTGTGGAGCGCGAACGCGCTCATGAAGCAGGCGGGACACCAGTCAACTGTTCTTAACATTGATACGCGCGCGCCCGTCAGCAAAGAGTACATCAAGATATCGGGCGCGGCCGATCTGCTGAAGGAACTGATACGCCACGTGTTTAATGACTGGTTCCTGCATGTTCACACGAACGGGCACAATCGTAAAAGCTGGCTCATTGCCTTGATTTGCGGTGTGGCAGCTCAGTTTGGCCCGGGGGCAACGTTGACGCTGCATTCGGGTGTAGCCCCTGAATATTTGCGTGGCGGCCCGGAGTGGAGAAGAACCATGGTCCGCCTGGCGTGCGTTCTTTATGAGCGGATCGTTTGTGTAAACCAGGAAATCGCGACGGCGCTCATGTCGCTTGGAGTTCCTGCGCAGCAGTTGGAGATCACGCCGGCGTACGTTCCGGTAAAGCCTTCGGAGGCATCTATACCGGAGGACATCGAGAGCTGGATGCGGCTGCACTCGCCCGTGCTTTCGGCCGCGCTGTTCTTTCGGCCGGAGTATGGATTCGAGCTTCTTGTGCGAGCCGTATCGATCCTGCGGCGGCGGTACTCGGGAGTGGGTTGCCTGGTAATGGGAGATGACGAAAACCGTGCCGAGGCTGAGGCGTTTATTGCTCGACAGGGAGTACGCAATACGATGTTTCTAGCGGGAGATGTGGACCACGAGGTGTGCCTGACGCTGATGTCGCGGTGTTCGGTCTTCGTACGGCCGACGTTCCACGACGGTGACTCCATTTCGGTACGCGAAGCGATGTCGCTGGGAATACCCGTCGTCGCAAGCAAAGTGGGCACTCGGCCGGAAGGCACGTTGTTGTTTGATGCGGGTGATATGGACGGATTGATCGCGCAAATCGAAAAGGCGTTGGTATGATCCACAAACTGAAAAAGCTTCGGGCGATGTCCTCAGACGAAGTGCTGCACAGGTTGCGAGAGCGGTGGTATTGCGAGGCAGACAGAATTCGATTCAAGATCGGTAGTGGTACTGAGACTGACCGTGAGCTTGAAGCGCTTGCGGCAAGTCACGCCTCTTTCAAGGAATACCTGCAGCGCGGTCCCGCGCGCCGCTTTTACGCCGCGACACAAAACCGCGATGCCGTCTGCGCTTTGATCGATCATCGCTACCAGGGATGGCTCGATCGCGCCGTGGCGGAGGCCGGCCGGCTATGCGAGCACCGCCTGGATTTGTTGGGACATACCGGCGTTTCGCTCGGCCAGAAAATCGACTGGCACTGTGATCCGGTGTTCGGCTACCAGTGGCCGCGACGCTATTGGGCGGACTACGATCTCGTGCACAGTAGCGCGGTGGACCCCAAGGTGATTCATGAACTCAATCGGCACCAGCATCTGCCGCGGCTCGCAAAAGCCTTTTTCCTCACCGGCGAGGAGCGTTACGCCGCCGAGGCGCTCGCCCAGATGGAGAGCTGGATTGAGCAAAACCCCAGATGGAACGGCGTGAACTGGCAATCCAGCCTGGAAATCGCGGTTCGTGCGATGTCCTGGATGTGGACAATCTTCCTGCTGATGTCATCGAAGTCGTTCGACGAACAGGCAGCGCGCCGGATCCTGAAGTCTCTCTTTGCTCAGCTCGATCATGTATATCGGTATCCCTCGGTTTACAGCAGCCCCAACACACACCTGATCGGTGAAGCCGCAGCGTTGTTCATCGGTGGCCTGCTGTTTTCCGAGTTTCCTCGCGCCCGGCAATGGCGCCAGTTCGGAGCCATCACGCTGGTGAACGAAATGGAACGCCAGGTGTCCGCTGAAGGTGTGTATAAGGAACTGTCATCGTATTACCACTGCTACGCCACCGACTTCTACGTTCACGTTCTGGCGCTGGCGAAGTTGAACCGCTTCACGTTCCCGGAATGGATGTGGCACCGCCTTTCGCAAATGCTGGAATTCGTTCTGCATTTGACACGTCCAGACGGGAAGATTCCGCTTTTGGGCGACGATGATGGCGGCCGCGTACTAGCGTTGTCGCTTCAAGACTACAGTTCTTTCTGTGACGGCCTTTCTTCCGGTGCGGTGTTGTTCGGCCGCGGCGATTTCAAACAACAGGCCGGCGGCTTTTTTGAAGAGTCGCTGTGGCTTCTGGGCGATGATGCCTGGACGATTTTCACCTCGCTTTCCACGGAGCCGGTTTTACAGCCGAGCCGTTTCTATGCGGACTCCGGTTACGCCTTTCAGCGCTCGGGCTGGGGACGAGAAGACAACCACGTCGTCTTCGATTGTGGCGGACTGGGAATGGGAAGCGGAGGACATGGTCACGCAGACGCGCTTTCCTTCACGCTGTTCGGCGGCGGCCGCGAGCTGCTCATCGATCCCGGCACGTCGGTTTATAACTGTGCACCCGAGTGGAGAAGCTTTTTCAGATCGACGCAGGCTCACAATACGGTGGTCGTGGACCGCGCCAGCCAATCCGAAGCGAATGACACGTTCGCCTGGAAGAGGAAGGGCAATGCGCGTGTATCGCAACATATCTCGCTTCCTGGCATCGAGTATGTCGACGGCGAACACGACGGATATACCCGCCTGCCGCAGCAAGTCACTCACCGCCGGCGGCTCGTCCATGTGCGTCCGAACTATTGGATCGTGCTCGATGAGCTTCGCGGAAGCGGGGAACACGACTTCGAGTTTCTTTACCACTTTGCGCCCGACGCGGAACTCATGGTGTTCGGCGAGGAGCCCAGGGGTGAGGTTGATTGCCGCGTGCGCGTCCGCGAAGCCGGATTGCACATGTTCCTGTATGCATCAGGCCCGCTTCAGGCGGAAGCGGTCTGCGGCCAGACGCAGCCGATTCAAGGGTGGTCATCACAACGCTACGGCGCACACGGTCCAAGCCCGGTGCTTCGCGCGGCCCTGCACAGCTTCACACCGGCTGCCATGATGTCGTTCGTCGTACCGGGCCGCGAGCCGAAGCGCTCGCGCCGCTTTCAGGCAAACGGCGGCAATGCCATCGCTGCTGCCATCTCCGACGGTGATTATGACGACATTTCAATAATGTCCAGCGGCGACAGCGAACTCAAGCTGATCGACTACACCATGCGCGGCGAGTTTTTCTGGATGCGCCTGCAGAACGGCACCCTCAAACAGTTGCTTGCGGTAAATGCGCACAGTTTTAGTTGCGCAGGTGAAACCATTTTCGAAGGCCGGGAGACCATTCCATACGTCATGGCTCACTTCTGGGAAAACGGTATGGTGATCGAGCGCGGCGAGCACGAAGGGAAAGTTTATGTGCGGGATATGCGGGATCGTCAATTTCAAAGCTAGCGAGCCGGTCGATCGTTCTCTGGTCGAACGAATGAACCTGGCGCAGGCCCACAGGGGTCCGGACGATGACGGCTACTTCATCGATAACAACGTCGGGCTGGGGCATCGCCGTTTGAGCATTATCGATGTGAGCGGCGGAAAACAGCCGATCTTCAACGAGGACGGCTCGATAGTCGTTGTCTTCAACGGCGAGATTTACAACTTTGCCGAACTGACGACAAACCTTATCGCGCATGGACATCAGTTCAAGACACGCTCGGACACGGAAACAATCGTTCATGCCTACGAACAGTACGGCGACGAGTGCATGCAGGATTTCCGCGGTATGTTCGCGTTCGCTCTTTGGGATAGAAGGAGAAGGCGTCTGCTGCTGGTGAGAGATCGGCTCGGAATCAAGCCGGTGTACTACTACGCGGGCCCTGACTTCTTCGTGTTTGCATCCGAGATCAAGTCGCTGCTCCAGCACCCGAGAGTACCAAGAGAGGTCGATCCGCAGGGGGTCGATTTGTACCTGGCGTTGAGGTATGTGCCCGGACCGCGAACGATGTTCAAGAATATTTTCAAATTGCAGCCTGGGCATTGGATGGCGGTAGAAGAAGGCGGCATCCAGATTCGAAAATACTGGGATCTGGAGTATCAAGAGCGTGAGTCTCCTCACGCCGTCGAAGAGTTCGAACACCTCCTCGAAGAAAGCGTGAGACTACGGCTAATCTCGGAGGTTCCTCTGGGTGTGTTTTTGAGTGGCGGCCTGGATTCCAGCGCGATGCTCGCCATGATGAGCAGGATTACGGGAGGAGAACGGGTCAAGACGTTCAGTGTCGGCTACGAATCGAGTGGACCGTTGGAAGCGGAAGTGGAAGAGGCGAACGAATTCGCCTTCGCTCGTGAGGCGGCAGCGCACTTTCGTGCAGAGCATCATGAATTTCGGCTGAATGCGGGCGATTTTCGGGATGCCATACCGACCATGGTTTCGCACCTTGACGAGCCGATGGCTGACCCAAGCTGCATCCCGCTCTACTTCATTTCGAAGCTCGCGCGGAACTACATAACGGTCGTCCTTTCGGGTGAGGGTGCCGATGAAACGATGGCCGGCTATTCCCTGTATCGGCGGGTGCTGGCTTTGGAGAAGACGGTCGGCCGCCTGGGGCCGCTCGCAAACGCGATTCCGGCTCTGGCCGCGCTTCCCGTTGGAGATCGGGTCCGGGCGTATATACGGCGCGCTGGCAGCCGTCTCGAGGATCACTATCGCGGCGTCGTGAAAGGCCTTTCGATGGAGGCGCAACTGGCGCTGATCGGCCCTGGCCGCTTCCGGGAAGCGGAGCAGGAACTCGACAGAGTGTTCGGTGGCTACTTCAGCCGCGTGGAAAAGGCGTCAACACTCAATCGGATGCTGTATGCGGACGCCAAAGTATGGTTGCCCGAAGATCTCCTTCTAAAGGCCGATAAAATGACCATGGCGACGGCGGTTGAGCTCCGGGTGCCCTTTCTGGACCATAAACTGGTGGAGTTCAGTGCCACTTTGCCGGAATCGCTAAAGATCAGTCAGAACAAGGGTAAGTGGATTCTGCGAGAAGCGATGAGAAATGTGTTGCCACCCTCGATCATCCATCGCTCAAAGAAGGGTTTTCCCTCACCTGCGGCGGCATGGTTCCGCGTCGAGTTAAGAGATTTCGTGCGCGACACGCTGCTTGGCAGCAATGCGGCCTGCCGGAGCTTCTTCGACTTGCAAGCTATTGAGGACATTGTGAGTCGGCAGGAAAAAGGCAAGTTGTCGGGTTTTCAGGAGGTGTGGTCTCTACTGGTTTTCGAGTTTTGGCATAACCAATTTATTGATGATTTCAGGTCTGCTCACGTCTCGAAGGAAATTCCAGTCGAAGTCGATGTGTTGTCCAGTCGTGGCGCTTGATGTGCAAGGCCATTACGTCGGTTCAGTCATAACCGCATAAACAATGGAGAATATCGACATGAGTATCTATGAAGCAGTAGGCATGGCCTGGATCATCTTCACCTCGGCATTAGCATCGGTCGCCATCATCTATCTAGCCTTTGTCGGCCTGAGGGTTGTGATCCACAAGGAGCAGGAAGCCAGGGACAACGACGTTCCCGTCGAAGTCAAACAGATGTTCAAGATTGCGAGATGATGGGTGTCGCTTCGTAAGGGCGTATTGCACGTTCACAGCGTCTTTTCCGATGGAGATCAATCGCTTGACCGACTGGCCGAACTATTGAAGCAGTGCGGCATGAGTTTCGCTGCCGTCAGCGATCATGCAGAAGTGTTCGACGATCAACGAATGGAGCAATACGTTCGGGTTTGCGAATCCTTATCGGATCAGGGGTTCCTCATGATACCCGGGCTTGAATTTGCGCTGCATGGGGGAAACCTCCACATTCTGGGATACGGTATCACCAGGCGAGTGCGGTTCAAATCCATGGACCAGCTGGTCGATGGCATACATGAAGGGGGCGGCATCGCGGTGCTCGCACACCCACCCGCAGGAAGCACGAATATGATCGGTCCTATCAAGGCCAAACTCGACGGTATCGAAGTCTGGAATGGCCGATACGACGGCACTCATGCACCTAGAGCGGATTCCTTCCAACTCCTGCGACGGATTCGCGCTGTGAACGCCAAGGCCGCGGCTTACGGTGGTATCGACCTTCACAAGACAGACCAGGCACGCAAGCCCATCTATCTTGAGGTTGAAGCGGCGCGGCTCGAACGGGACGCGATTATAAGTGCTCTCCTCGCCGGCCAGTTCACGGTTCGCGGCAACAACATGGTCATTCCATCAACCGGAAACTTAACGTTCGTCCAGGAACTGTCTATTGCCGTGAAACAATCGCTCTGCCGGCCGTGGGCAAGCTGAGGACTTCATGCATCGATGGCTCATCCTCACCGTAGCTGCGGTGCCCCTCGTATTTGCGGGACTCCGGCCGCCGGCGCCGACGATCGTCTGGTGGACGACGCACGCGCTCGACAAAGTCAGACCGTATGACGCGCCGCCGGAAAAACTGAAGGACTCCGTGCAAATCTCTGCTGCCCGAAATGAATTTGAGTCGTTTCAGGTTGTCTTTCGAGCGGATTCCCAGCAGGTCGAGAGCGTCGACCTGGAAATCTCGGATCTTTCGGGACCTGGCGGCGCGGTTCTGTCCCGCAGCCACATCACAATTTACTTCGAGCGTTTCATGAGCCTGCCGAAGCCTTCGTCAATCGAAGGCACTGCCGGCGAGTGGCCCGATGCTTTGATTCCGCGCGTGGATCGATATATCGGGGAGAAGCGAAATGCGTTTCCGTTCCATCTGCAGGATAAGCGCAACCAGCCGATCTGGGTCGAAGTGTACGTGCCCCCCTCGACGCGTCCCGGAACTTATCGCGGCAACGCGACGGTCTGGATCAACGAAAAGCGGGATGTCAGCATTCCGGTAACGCTCGACGTGTGGAATTTCGCCTTGCCGTCAACCTCCAGCCTGCCGAACAGCTTCGGATTCAACGGTCACGGCGCGTTGCGTCAACATGCAGGAAAATACACGAACGACGGGGACGTGCGGCGTTTCACGTATCTCTATACCAAGGCGGCATTGTGGCACAGGCTAAGTCTTCACGGTGGCTCGATGATTCCGCCGCTGGTTGAGTTCAATGGCCGTAATGTCGATATCGATTGGAAGGATTACGACGCAGAGGTCGGTCCGTTTCTGGACGGTACCGCGCTAACTCGATCCGAACCGCTTTCTGGAGCAAAGGCAACGTCGATAGATCTGCGCAAGAGTATGGCAGCCCAGACGGATGAGCAGAAGGTTCTTTATTGGCGCGCTTATGCGAAGCATTTTCGCGAGAAAGGATGGTTCAATCGGCTTTTCAATTATCTGGTGGATGAGCCTAAACCGGACCAATTCGACGACATGGTCCGTCAGGGGCGCCTCGTCCATAACGCGGACATTGAACTGAAGAACCTGGTTACGACTGCGCCGCGGACAGAGTGGAACGATGTCATCAACATCTGGACGCCTCTCGTGAACTGCCTGGTGCCAAAACCGGGATTCGATGACTTTTGCGACAGGATGGCGGAAAGAAGGGCCAATTTGTGGTGGTACCAGTCATGTGCCAGTCATGGATGCTCGGGTGTTGGTGGCGAGTACTTTCGAGGCTGGCCCGGTTATATGATCGATTATAGCGGCGTCGCCAATCGCGTGATGCCGTGGCTGGCCTGGAAATATGACATCAAAGGTGAGCTTTACTACAACATCAACGAAGCTTACAGCCACAACCACGATGCGTGGACCGACGTTTACCTGTTCGGTGGAAACGGCGACGGAACGCTCGTTTATCCCGGCCGGCCGCGGAACATCGGCGGCAAGACGGATATTCCGATTGAGAGTATTCGGCTCAAGCTCATTCGCGAAGGTCTGGAAGATTACGAATACCTCACGTTGCTGTCCCGCATGGGGGGGCCGGCCATGGCGGCCGAGTATGTCAATAGCCTCGTCACAAACGCGTTCACATTCGAACGCGATCCGGGGAAGCTATATGAGGTGAGGCAGAAGATCGGGAACAAGTTGAGCACTATGGCAGCGACCGCGAATTAGTGAGGGCATGACGCAGCCTTAGCGGCTAGAGGAACTATGCGGGTTTCGACAGGCATTCAAGGGCTGGATCAAATTCTTCATGGCGGCTTTTTGCCGGGGCGTGTCTATCTTGTGCATGGGCAGCCTGGCGCGGGCAAGACCACGTTCGGGCTCCACTTTCTTGCTGCAGGCACCCCTGCACGAGAAAAGTCTCTCTTGATCTCTCTCGGTCAAACTGAGGCCAACATCAGAACAGATGCGTCGAGCGTGGGCTTGAACATCGATGGGGTTTCGATACTCGATCTCACGCCGGCCGCGGAGACTTTCTCCGAAAGCCAAAGCTACGATATCTTCTCGCCCGCCGAGGTGGAACGCGAGCCCCTGACGCAGGAAATTGCGAAAACGATCCAGCAAAAGGATCCCAAACGCATCTTCGTCGACGGCTTCGACCATTTCCGGCGGCTCGCGAACGATGCGTTTCAACACCAGCGCCTGGTTCAGTCGTTCTTCCGGTTCGCCACGCAGCATGGGGCGACCTTGCTCATCGCTTGTGATGATCGTGAATCCTTGCGAGACGTCGATGGCGTCATCGAACTTGCATTCGGGCCTGAAGGCCGCAGCATTTCCATCACGAAGTTCCGCGGCTCCGATTTTCGCCCGGGGGTTCACCCGATGCGGATATCCGGCCAGGGAATCCAAATTCCAGGCAGCGCTGCATGATATGGCACGGATTATCCTGATCCTCGAAAGTAATGAGAACCGGCACCTGGTGAGTACATTCCTGGCGGCCTATCATTCCCTCGGCGAGCACGCGCCGGGTGAGCCGCTGGAAGAAGCTTTCGATCTCTGCATTGTCGATGGACCAAGTCTTGATCGATTCGGGGCCGAACTCGAGACGCGCAGAGACGCTGAACAACCCGGAATCCTGCCCGTGCTCCTCCTCACGCCCCGCCGCGACGTGTGGTCAAAAATGGCGAATCTGTGGCAGTTCGTCGACGAATCGATCACGACGCCGGTCACTAAGGCTGAACTTCAGTCCCGAGTCGAGATTCTTCTGCGCGCTCGCCGAATCTCACTCGAGTTGAAACTGCGCAACGAAGACCTGGAAGCTTTCATTCAAGCCATGTCGCACGATCTCCGTGCATCGGTCCGCGCCGTTACGATGTTTACCGAAGCGATTTTCGAGGATGGCGGTCTTTCGGAGCAAGGAAAGCAGGATCTCGAGCGTATCCGCTGGGCCGCTCAGGAAATGCGCGAGCTCATCGATTCACTTTTGAACTTTTCACGGCTGGGACGCGGCGAAGTGCGCTATGAGCCGATCGATCTTCGCACTTACATCGAGACATGCATCCGTAACCTGCAGGGGGAGATCCGGAATCGGCACGCTAATATTCACTTGAAAGGAAAGGCGGGTACAGTTCAGGCCGATCCGACGCTGCTCAAAATCGCGCTGACGAATCTCCTCTCGAATGCCATCAAGTTCGTTCCGGAAGGCGTGCAACCGGAGATCACGGTCTCGGCTTCGGTGAAGCACGACATTTGCCGTATCGAGATCAACGACAACGGAGTCGGTATCTCCCAGGAAGATCAGCAACGCATTTTCCTGCCGTTTGTCAGAATCTATTCGGAGGAACAGTTTCCTGGAATCGGCCTAGGATTGCCTTCGGTTCGAAAGGCAGTCGAACTGATGGGCGGGAGGGTTGGAGTGGAATCCACTCCTGGCCGGGGCAGCCGATTTTGGATTGAGCTGGCGATGTAACTTCCACTGTTTGCTTAAGTTGGGCGGCTACCCTGGATTTGGATTTGAACTTGCACGACCCGGCTGTATCCTTATCTATAGTGTGAATAAAATGCGGATAGTAGTTTGCGATGACCATACCCTCTTTGTAGAAGGTATCAAGGCTATTCTACGTAATCAGCCCTCCCTGGAAATCGTTGGTGAAGCGCGTGACGGGCGGCAGGCGGTTGAACTCGTAAAGGAGTTCAGGCCGGACGTGCTTTTGATGGACGTGTCGATGCCGGATATGAACGGTTTCGATGCGACACGCCGGGTGCACGAGTTCGACAGTTCCGTGAAGGTGCTGATCCTCACCATGCACGACGAAGAGGAGCTGGTGGCGCGGTGTCTGGAAGCCGGCGCGTCCGGCTATATCCTCAAGGATGCTCCTGCGTCTCAGCTTTTGTACGCGATAGAAACCGTGCAAAAGGGCGAGAAGTATCTGAGCCCGGTGGTATTGAAAAAAGTTGTCTCTGGTTACGTGAAGAACTCGCAGCGCCCGAAAACAAGTTACGATCGACTGAGCGACCGCGAACGTGAAGTGCTCAAACTACTGGCCGAGGGCCTTTCCGTCAAAGAAATCGCGGTACGGCTTAACCTGAGCGTTAAAACGGTTGACGTCCATAAGTACAACCTCATGCGCAAAATCGACGTGCATGACCGCGCCGAACTCATCAAGTACGCCATCCAGAAGAAGCTTATTGCTGTCTGAAACTGGCCGCGAATTACGCCAATCACGCGAATGGGGCGCATCAAAGAATTTGTTTGCGCCCCATTCGCGTGATTGGCGTAATTCGCGGCTGGTTATCGCGGCTTCACGGCTACAAATACCGTATGGCCTTCCCGGCTGACGAGAAGCAGCAGCGGATCCTTGCCGCGTTTTGCAAGCTGAGACCTGAATTCCGCGACATTGCGAACCGGCTGCCGATCGACCTCCTTGATGATGTCGCCGGCCATCAGTCCAGCTTCCGCCGCGGGGCTTCCGTCCTCGACTTCAGCGACGACGACGCCTTTGGTATTTGCCGGCAGGTCCAGTTGCGAGGCGATATCCGGGGTGATGTCGGCAACGCCGATGCCGAAATGCGTTGAGTCTTTTTCCCCAGATGAGGATTTTTCACGTAAGCCTGTACTGGCTTCTTTTACAGGGAGCTCGCCGAGTGTGACAGTCACGTTGCGTGGCTGTCCGTCGTGAAAAACGCGAAGGTTGAACTGTGTGCCTGGCGCCGATGAGCTGATCAGGAGCCGCAACTCTCGGCTATCCTCGATCGGTTTTCCGTTCGCTTCAACAATGAGGTCACCTTGCTGCAGTCCAGCGCGTCCGGCGGGGCCATCCGGATCGACATCGCCCACCAGCGCCCCTTTGCGGTCGCCGAGTTTAAGAGCGGAAGCGAGTTCCGGCGTTACATTCTGAATGCCGACACCCAGGTATCCGCGCGTGACCTTGCCGGTTTTAATAATCTGGTCCATTGTCTCCCGGACCATATTGCTGGGAACAGCGAAACCGATTCCCAGGTTGCCGCCGCTCGGACTCAATATGGCAGTATTTACACCGATCAATTCGCCGCGGAGATTCACTAGCCCGCCGCCCGAATTTCCGGGATTAATGGACGCGTCGGTCTGGATGAAGTCCTCGTAGTCTTCGATGCCCAGTCCACCGACGCCCTTCGCGCTGACAATTCCCATGGTCACGGTCCTGCCGATACCAAACGGGTTTCCCATCGCCAGGGCGATGTCGCCAACCTGAACGTTAGACGAATCGGCAAAAGGCAACGCCGTAAGATGGTCACGGTCGATTTTCAAAATGGCGATATCACTACCCGGATCTGAGCCCACGATCTTCGCAGTCAGTTCGGTGTTATCGGAGAGCGCTACCTTCACATCGGTTGCGCCTTCGATAACGTGATTGTTCGTCACAATGTAACCGTTGGGATTGACGATGACTCCCGATCCGAGGCTGTGCTCGCGCCGCTCCTTCGGTACTCGAAATTGGCGCATGAAATTTTCGCCAAAAAATCGTCGCAGAAACGGATCATTCAACGGCGAGTCGGGCCCGATTTCCGGTGCTTTTACGACTTTGGAACTGGAAATGTTCACGATCGCCGGAGCCGCGCTCTTTACGACGGGCGAAAATCCCTGATCCAGCCCGACGTGAGTTCGATTGCCGGATGTGACTGTATAGTTCGGCTGTTGCGTACTGCTTTGAACTATCGAACCTGTAACCCCTCCAACGGCCAATGCCAGGGCTAGAACCGTTGCCGCCAGCCAGGTTGGAGTTCTAAATGTTCTTTGCATAGCTCGCCCCCATCTTATGAGTTCCATTGTCTGGTGGTGCAGTTCCGAAGCCAAAAATGAAAAGGGGCTAAGTCGCTTTATATCTGATGATGCGGGCAGGGATACCGGCAACGATAGCGTTAGCGGGAACATCTTCCATGACCACGGCGTTTGCGCCGATCGTGGCGTTGTCACCAATTTTTACAGGGCCGATAATTTTGGCGCCGACGCCCACAAAAACACGATTACCAAGGACGGGAACCCGGTCGTCATAGCTGCGGCCGCCAATTGTGACATCGTGGCCGATTACACAATTCTCGCCGATGACAGCGTGGTCGTGAATCACAACACCGAGCCCGGTCCAATTCAGAATGGTGTTTCGGCCAATCGAGGCCGTATATGGAAGTACTGTTTTGAATGCGATGCGGCTGAAGCGGAAGATCAGCCACGGCAAGAGAGGGACCCGCGACCGATGCAAATCGCGTGAGAGTCTGTAAAGATCGTATGCGATGCACATATAAACGTTATGCCCGGACTTCGCGTGCGTGCCGCCACGCTCTGTCGTCCAGAAGATTCAGATAGAGATCTTCGGTCTGACGTACCGTAGACTCGAGCGAGAAATGCGCCGCGACTCTGGCTCGGCCTGCCTCTCCGAACTGCCGTGCGAGTGAGGGCGATTGCAGTATCCGAATCATCGCCGCGCTCAAAGCGGCCGGGTCTCGTGCAGGAACAAGGATTCCGGTTATGCCGTCCTGTACGATCTCGGGATTCCCACCCACGTTCGTCGCAACTACTGGAAGACCGGCCGCCATGGCCTCGAGGAGCGAATTCGACAAGCCTTCGCTGAGCGATGGAAGTACGGATAGATTTACCTCCTCGAGCAGTTTTGGCACGTCACTGCGGTGCCCGGTGAAGATGACGCAGTTCTCCACGTTAAAGCTTCGGGCCTTGCGCTCCAGTGCGGGCCTGTACGTGGCATCGACAATCGAGTCTCCCACTATCAGAAACCGTGCGGCTGGAAATTGCTTACGGGCGATGACCGTCGCCTCGAGAAAATATTCTAGGCCCTTACCTTCATTGAGCCGGCACACAACCGCGATGAGCGGAGCCGAAGGATCAATGCCAAGCTGTCTTCGAATTGGAAAGTCCCTGCGCGATACAGCGCGAGGCGGCAAAACCATACCATTAGGAATCACGCGAATGTGGTCCCGCCCGACTCCCAATGAGACGAGCCAGTCGCGCACAGCCCCGCTGTTGGCGATAACGCAGTCCGCGAGCTGACACGCCATCTTCTGTGTGACGGTCTTGATCTTCTTGCGATTGGAAAACGCTCCGGTGTCGCGGACTGACGCGACAGTGACGCAGTTCCCTGCAAACCTCGCGGCGGGAATACTGAAGAGATTCGGATAGAAACCGTAGGCATGAACGAGCTGGATGCCGTCTCGCCGGATGTCTTGCGCCAGCGTCCATTGCCGCCTCAACGACCCATAGCTAAACAGGCTGCTGATGCTGTATTCGGAAATCGGAAGGTTCATCGCTTCGATGTCTCTCAAGAAGTCGCCCTTTCGAGCAAGACATCCGACACGGATATCGAATCGCGACCTGTCCAGTTCCTTCGTCAAATACAGAAACTGCCTTTCGGTTCCACCAACCGCAAAGAGCGTAATGAACTTCAGCATCTTTACGCGCACTGAAGGTTCCTCAGGATTCGGCTCAACTCTTCGACTTTCTCATCCCACGATTCACAATCCATTTGCCGTGAGATCGAAATTTGAGGACCGGTTTTCCCGGACTCGATGATTTGCCGAATCGACTCGAGGAAATGCGCTCTATCGCGTGCAACGTGAAGAACGTGCTTCAATTTCTCAGCTTCCGGTATCGCGCTCGAAACAACCGGTAAGCCGGCCGCAAGGTACTCCCGCAGTTTGAGCGGATTGGCCGCGAGCGTGAGTTCGTTCATGACAAACGGCAGAATCGCGATGTCGAAGGCTTTCGCGTATGCCGGCAGCAACTGATAGGGTTTCTGACCGAGAAAATGGACGTTCTTGAGACTCTGCAGGGCCCTGGTGTCGGTCACGACTTTGCCGATCAGGACGAAAGTCCAGTCGGGCCTTGCGTGGGCAAGAGATCGAATGAGATCCAGATCGACCCAGTCCGCGATCAAGCCGAAGAATCCGATCACGGGGCGCCGCAGAGTCTTGATATCTTCGGGCACTTCAGTTTCAAGGTCGCAGGCCATTCGAAAGTGCGGAACATCCACACCATGTGTCACAAGAAACGTGTTCTGGTTGTGTTGGCGTTTGGTTTCGAGCAATGGGCTCGATGAAACAATCACACAATCGGATTTCTCCATCAGCCGGCGCTCGAGGTTGGTAATGGCGGCTTTGTCCGTTCCGGTGAAACCTGAATTTTCGTCGACGCAGTGATAGACCAGAGTACGCTCGCCGAGGTCCCCAGCGACATCGGCCGAAGCCGGCACGAATGTCCAGGTGATCGGGTTTCTGAAACCGAGCTTGCGGCAAGCACGGCGTAGAGCCCAGCGTAGCGCCCTCCGGTTGATCCATCGCGCGGCGGCATTCCCGTGAAACGGAATCGCAAGAGGTGAAAAGACGTGGATCCCGTTTTCCACCTGCCGGGATCCCCGCGCAAAGTCTTTAAGCTTTTTCAGGACCCGCTTGAAGTCCTGGGCCGACGCGGTCGGATTACGATTTCCAAGGGAATTGACCCACAGGATGCGGTTGCGCTTCGCTAACCGCTGCATGATGTGTTTTTTACTGAGCGGGTCGCCGTCCCAATCGTTGCTGAAACAAATGATGTCTTTGCCTTCGATCATAATGTCGCTGACATCTATGCAACGCACATGCCAAGCGGCCGGGTCGGTAAATCTGCGAGGTGGGCGTCGGACAGGACACTACCGGTGGTAATGGAGTTCAACGTGGGAATGCCGGTTCTCCTTCCGGACCGGGTTCCATCCCTCATCGGGGCATATGAATTCTGCTGGTGGTTGTTTGCTGATTCGAGCGGGAACACCGGCTACCACTGCGTGTGCCGGAACATCGTGAATTACAACCGCGTTGGCTCCAATGACGGCATAGTCTCCGATTCTCACGGGGCCAAGGATTTTGGCGCCTGCTCCAACGACAATGTGATCACCCAGTGTCGGGACATTGTTGTAGCCGCTTCGGCCGCCGATGGTTACCCCTTGGCCGATATCGCAGTCCTTACCGATGACAGCACGGTGGTGTATCACGATGCCCAGCCCGTCCCATTGAAACACGGTGTTCCGGCCGATCAAGGCGGTATATGGCACTACGGCGCCGAAGCCGAACCGCATGAGGTAGAAAATCACTTTGGGCAACAACGGAACTTTCCATTGATGGAGGGCATTCGCACATTTATATAACCTGTAAATCGTGCACATAATTCCTCACAAAACCTCGACGTTCGAGCAGCATCATGTAGAGTTCGCTGGTCCGTCGTATGACCGTTTCGAGGGAAAAGTGCTTCATGACACGCTCTCGGCCTGCTACGCCGAATCGTTTCGCCATTTCGGGAGCTTCCAAGACCCGAATGATTGCATCCGCCATGGCGGCGGGATCTCGCGGTGGAACGAGGAGCCCCGTTTCGCCGTCCTGGACGATTTCCGGGTTGCCGCCCACATTTGTCGCGACGACGGGAAGGCCTGCGGCCATGGATTCCAGCAGCGAGTTGGAGAAGCTTTCGCTTAATGAGGGGAGGACCGACAGGGTTGATTCCTGCAACACCGCCGGCACATCGCTGCGCTCGCCCGTAAAAATCAGCCGGTTATTCAGGTTCCGGCGCGCCGCCAGATTCCTGATATCGATTTCGTAACAGGGATTGCATGGCGAGCCGCCGACGAGCATGAACCGAACATCAGGAAAGCGGTTCGCAACGATCGGCACCACGTCCATAAATCCCTCGAGGCCTTTGTTCCGGTCCGTGCGACACACCAGCGTGACCAGGGGCGCTTTCGGATCGATGTTAAATTCTCTTCGAATCGGAAAATCGCAATCGTCCGGCGCCGGGCTGAACCTGGCAACGTTGATTCCATTTGGGATGACGTGAACGCGCTCCTGTTTTACACCCTGGTTCAAGAGCCAGTTTCGAGCCGCATTGCTGTTCGCAAGAACGCAATCCGCGAACGAAAAAGCGAGCTTCTGCGCAGCGCCTTTGAGTTTATTCCCACCGGAGAAGAGCCCAAGGTCGCGGAGAGACGCAATGGATACGCAATTTCGGGCAAGCCTTGCTGCAGGCACAGTAAAAAGGTTCGGATAGGAGCCATACGCATGAACCAGCTGAACGCGTTCCCGGCGAATGGTTTGTGCCAGCCGGAGCTGGGCGCGGACCGCCTCGTAACTGTAAAAGCTGGTTGTTGGGTACTCCGAGATTGGAATGTCGAGAGCACTGATCTCGTTAAGGAACGGGCCGGACCGGCGGAAGCATCCAATCTGGATGTCAAACCGGGATCGATCTAACCCTCTGGTTACATGGACGAATTGGCGTTCGGTTCCGCCAACCGCAAACGCGGTGACGAACTTCAGGACTTTGACTCGCGGTACCATAGTCTCTCCGACATGCAATGTAGGTGCCAAGATGGCGGGGTGGTACGAGTGTTCTCTTCTTGTAACAAAAATAAGTGGGACGCGGGCTAAAGCCCGCGACTACATTTGAACCCGTGATACTGGACTGTAGCCGCGTGCTTTAGCCCGCGCCCCGATTTTCTTTGGTTCTACTTCAGGTTGAAGGTCAAACCTCCACCCGACTGAGAGAACAAGTTCAGAGCACCACTTGCCGGTTCGGCGGAAGTTCCGCTGAACAGGATGAACTGGGTCGTATAGCCGCCGCCATCCACAACGTGCGGGAAAACGAGAGAAGAGGCTGCCTGCTGGCTTTCGTTGCTCGGTTGAGTCGTTGTCACGAGAAACTCTCCGCGCTCGTTGACATGGCCGCGCAGACCCACGACGGCGATATTGGTATTGTTGGCCGCATGGATTCGCACGATGCCCTTGAACGGGTTCGGCAGAGCTGTGATACCCGGAACTTCGTCCAGGAACAGGGCCCGCTGCCCGTGCGCCGGCACGACCACCGATCCGGTGAGGCCGGTCGATGTGCCGTCAAGACGGCTGAGTTCGAACTGTACCTGTGCGTCGGCGTTGGACGGGTTCGTGACGGCAATGCCGCTCCGAATTCCGCCATTATCCGATTCGACGTACAGACGAAATGCCGTTCCGAGCTCCGACGAAGGTACACCGGCTTCGGAGACCGTAACACCGCCCTGGTTGTTTGAGAAGATCGCCACGCCGACCGGCGCTGAGTTGGACGCATCCGGTGTTACCTGAGCTGAGCCTGCTTGAACAGTCGAATAGTTTCCCTGAGTAACAAATTTCCGAGAGCTGCGGGCCGGTATCGAGTAAGTAGTGGAATTGAGAGCCTGCCCTGCGATGTTCACATTCAGCGGGTTTGCCGTCGCTCCCGCGGTTCCCTGTGCAAAGAAACGGATGGTTCCGGTTGCCGTCGCATCCGAAGAATTGACGAGAATGAACTGAGTGGTCCAGCCCCCGCCGTCGGCGAAATGAGGAAAGTAGATCGTCGCCGGAGTCGTTTGATCGAGATCAGCGACGGGAAGCGTGGTGATGAGAAATTCAGAACGTTCGTTCGTCAGACCGCGGATGGCGATTGCCGAGACCGGCACATCTGAGGTGAACGTGAATGTCCCATTCAGCGGCCGAGGACCGTTGTAAGGGCTCTGATCCAGGAATCGCGCCAGCTGTCCGTGCGCCGCAAGCGTAACAGTACCTGTCGCGGTGTTCGTGCCATTGGCGTCTGTAAAGAAGAACGAAACGTGCGCTTGTGAATCATTCGGATTGGCTATAGCGACGCCGGTGTTAACAGGCCCGTTCACCTCGGCGTAGATTCGGCCTCTCCGCAGTGAACGCGAAGCCGGTACGCCGGCTTCGGAAACGAGTACCCCGTTGGACCGATAGCTGAAGATCGCAATGCCGGAGGGGGCGGCTGCTCCCGCTCCGTTCACAACTGCGGAGCCCGCGGCCAGTACCTGGTCGCCGCTGCTGGTCACCGACGTCCCACCTGCGACGGGCGTTGTCGTGACTGCCGGTGGAGTCGATCCGCTTGCCGAGGCAACCTCGAAAGCATCCACCCAAACCCATGCGCCGCCCGAAGTGGCGCCCTTCGTTCCCGTGGCTTCAATCGCGAGCGTGTGGCTGCCTGACGCGAGACCGGAAATGGAATACATCTGCGCTTGCGGCTTGGATGGTGTGGCATACGTGTCGACCTGGCCTTTGAGCGTCCCGTCCAGATAGACGTTGGCGATACCGGACCACTCATCGCGGTACGCAATCCAGTTCACGGCAGTGCCATTGAAACTGAAAGTGGCTCGTGAGCCTTTATCGGCAGCAAGTACGGCGGAAGAGCCGCTGTGCCCGGCGAGGTTGTTTGGATACCAGGTTCCGCTGTAAGTCACGCCGGTGCCATTCTGTTCAACTCGAGTCATTGTCCCAGGAGCCGGTGTTGGAGCCGGACCGGGTGCAGGAGCCGGGGCCGGCGCCGGAGCGGGTGCAGGAGCTGGAGCCGGGGCCGGTCCTGGAGGGGGAGGCGTCGTTCCGGAACTGGCTGTGCCGGTGGAATCCGTACTTGCGCTGAGATCCATCAAATAAGCGTCCTGGTAGTCGGACGGGTAGCCAAGCTGGGCCTGCAAGCCAAAGTTACTGCCGAATACTGCTCTGCTTCCATCACGGCTGGCCGACACTTTCGGCTGAAACACATAGCTGTTGAACGGCCGGCTGCGATGATGGACCAGGCGGCGAACCTGAGAGCCGTCCAGTTTGACCTGGATGATTTCGTTCGAATAAGCCACCCATCCGTTGGGCGGTTGAGGATCGCTCGGAACGTAATTCTCGACGAACACCCATCCACTGTTGTCCGTGCCGGAAACGTGAAGCGCCATGCTCCAGTCGGCCTTCCAGAGGCAAGTCTGCTTTGCGTCCGCCAGGCGGATCTTGACCACTCCCGCGTCGCAATTGGTTTGCGGCCAGGGATCTCCTCCGCCGGACCAGACGAGCACTTCGTCGCCGTTGAGGTCGCGCGTCACGTCCATGTGGCCGCCGGCGTGCGCAAGCTGCCGCTGGTAGTTCATGTTCCGATCGAACATCTCGATTCCGGTGAACCGCGTGCCCTGGCCGTTCGCGTTCCACGTGACGGTGACGTTATTGTTGGGCGTGATGTAGAGGCTGTCGAAAGGATGCCCGCTGGCATCCAGAACTGGTCCTTTGCTGTCGGTCGAAATCTCGTAAACGAAGATGTAGCTGCCGTTACCGGCGAACACGAAATGGTTGCCGTCGAAGCTGATGTCGGACTCGCCGTTTCCGGAGATCGCGGAGTATTCACTGAACGTGTGCACGACTGACTTGGCGCCGGTTCCGGTGTCGTATTGCTTCAACTGGTTGGCGTGAACGTAGTAGAGGACGTTCGGATTCGTTCGCGACCACCGTGGTTCAGAAGATGTGTTGATTTCCAGATCCACGTCCTTGAGGTAGTTTCCCGAACCATCGTACAGGCCGTAATAGCTGAAGTGCGCCACGATCAGACGAGTGTTGTCCTGATTGAAGGGGGACATCGTGGAGTACTCAGGCGACACGGTCGTCAGCGTTGCACCGGTGTCCGCCCGCTTCATACTCATCGCGTTGGAAAGCCTTTTCACTGCTGTACCGAAAACGGGGTCGGTGTAGCTGCCGCCGACCACGGGGGGTTGAAAGCTGGCGTAAGTCGGCGGGGTAAGGATGTTTGTTGCGGTCGAGTAGGCAAACGTAAGTCTGCTGTTAAGTGAAATGGCAATGAGGCTAAGGATGAGTGCTAAGCAAAGTCTGTCTCGGTTGGTTCGGTGTTTCTTGACTGACATCAAATTCATCTGGTTTCTTCGGCTTCTGGGCACACGCGTCCTGTTCGGTTTTTGTCGGAACTGGCAATCAGTGTTTACAAGGGTTTAGGAACCAGCTTTGGTGAGCTTTCCTGACTGCGGGTGCGTGCCCCGGATGGCGATTGACTCCTCGTTTTGGGATCTGTTGTTGAAATCTGTAAACACTATAGCGAACGCAGGAGCGGCTAAGTAATTGGGCAGTCGCCTTATAGCGGACGGTAATTAGACCTAGGGTGCCCTAAGGTGGGACCCTTAGGCAGGCGGTAACTCATTGATACGATGTGGCTGTAGGATTCACACCGGCGAACCCTGTTTACCACCCTTCTCGCGTATCTCGTGGATTTGCGTCATCAGGGGGCGGCCCGAGGCTTGCTTAGGTCTCCGTAGGAAGGAGTCTGAACCGCATGAAACGTCTCGTGATCCTGGCGGTATTTTCAGCGTTTGTCGCGTCCTGTCTGCCCACCGCAGCCGAACAGCAGCAGCGTAATGGAGTCGCTGAAAAGAGCTTTCGGTGTATGTGGGCCGGGGAATGTAACTGAAGCCGCCGGCTGAAGCCGGCTTAGAGGACGTCGGGAAAAGCAGGCTTGGCCTGCCTGAAAAACAGGGCGCCGATAACGAAAATGGCCAGGCTGGAGCCAAGCACGAGGGCGATCTGAAGCATGTCCGGCTGGTTCAGGTTGAGAAGGGAATTCCGGTAACCGGTGACGATCACCACCATCGGATTCAGTTGAAACAGGAACCGAAACTCCTGAGGCACGGTTTCAATCGAGTAGAAAACGGGCGTAAACCACATCCAGAGAATTACGAGTAGCTGGAGCGCCTGCATAGTGTCCCGCACAAAGACGTGCAGCCCAGCGGCAATCCACCCGATGCCCTGCGCGAACATCAGGAGAATCGGCATATATAAGAGGATCCAGAGCGCTGAAAGGTGGAGGCGGTAGGAACCCACCAGAAACGCCAGCAGGATCGACAGCCAGATCATGTGATGTACAAGATTCGACAAGGTTATTGCGACAGGAAGGATCTCAGCAGGGATAACCGTTTTGGTGATCAGCGGCGCGTTATCCGTGATTACACTGCAATTCCGCAGGATAGTATCGGAGAACAAAAGCCAGGGGAGAAGCCCGCAAAACAGAAATATCGCAAAGCTGTCGGTGCCGGAGCCCGGCCCGAGTTTCTGGCGGAGGACCACGCTGAAGACAAACGTGTAGCTGACCAGCAAGACCAGTGGGTGGATGACAGACCAGAGGAAACCGCCCATCGATCCTACATATCGATGCTTCAGATCGCGCAGGACGAGGTTCTTCAGCAAATTCCGGTTCGCCACGAGTTTTTTAAAGATGAGAATCATCGTCCGTATGGTTATACAGGACAATTTTCCCCTTTTAAAGGGCGGTCCTTACCGGCCCTTTCGTCAAACGGAATTTGCAGCCGGGCGGCTGCAGCAGTAAATTCTTGCGAGACTTGATGTTGCATCGTTGTTCCAAGGTTTTTTATTTGGTAGGAGTGTTGCTCAGAGTAGGGATTGACCAAAGAAGGGAAGCTGGCAAAACAGTATGGAAGAACTGCGCGAGCGCTACGAAATCATCGAGGAAGCCGCAAATGACGCGATCCTCACCATCGATGAACAAGGAAAAATCCTGTCCATCAGCCGCGCTGCTGAGCGGATTTTCGGACATCGTGTTCCTGACATGGTCGGACAACCGGTCAACAGGATCATTCCCAACTACAAAGAACTCGCCGACCAGGCAAGGCATAGAGGAAACCACACCCCCGTCATCGAGGTCAACGGAGTACATAAGAGCGGCAAGCAAGTCCAGCTTGAGCTCTCTCTTGGCGAGTACAAGAAAAACAACAAGCACATCTATACCGGAATCATTCGCGACATAGCGCCCCGCAAGGACACGGACCGGCGACTGGCGGCCCAGTTTGCCGTGACCCGCGCCCTGGCCGAATCGTCGAGCCTTTCCGAGGCCACGCCCAAGCTCCTTCAATACGTCTGCGAAGCGGTGGGTTGGGAGCTCGGAGAGCTGTGGGTGGTGAATGCCGACTCGAACACCCTGCACATCGAAGGCAGCTGGCATTTACCAACTTATGAAGTTGATGAGTTTGAGAAGGCGGGCCGCAAAACCATTCTTTTTCCAGGCATCGACCTTATCGGACGGGTTTT
>Ga0137409_10000512_pt1 | contig 42683 bp, 31 predicted proteins | sample CZODoug1_16funga_FD_122059 | JGI IMG/M metagenome (GOLD analysis project Ga0137409, IMG submission 122059) | Vadose zone soil fungal communities from Angelo Coast Range Reserve, California, USA - CZODoug1_16fungal (Hybrid Assembly) | ecosystem: Environmental > Terrestrial > Soil > Vadose zone...
TACATCTCGAGCATGTCGCTCGGCTTCGAGCGCGAAAACCGCGTGAACGTCACGCTTCGTAGCTCGGACACGATCCTGAGCGCCGACGCCATCAGAACGCAGCTCATGACGAACCCCGACGTGCTCGGCGTGTCGTGGGCGGCGCTTCCCTTGGGCGTCGGCCTCTTCGGGCTCACCACGATTGGGTTCGAGACGAACCAAGGCACGATCGAGCAAACCACCGTCACGGGCATGGGGGTGGGGCCGGACTTTACCGACGTGATGGGCCTCAAGCTCGTCGCGGGGCGAGATGTCTCGGACGACGTCGCCAGCGCGGCCGCCGGCGGGCCCGGCGGCGCGCCCGCGGCGCAGATCACCGAGATCGTCGTGAACGAGGCACTGGTGCGCGCCTTGCACTGGGATCAGTCGATTGGCAAACACTTCGAGCTCGGACAGGGGCCGGCCGCCCAGAAGGGCACGGTCGTCGGAGTGGTGAAGGACTTCAACTTCCGCTCCGTGCACGAGGGCGTGGCGCCGTTCGCGATCTTTAGGCGCGTCGAGGACTTCTCTCGAACGGCGCCCGCGCTGCGCCAGCACGAGGAGCGCACGATGGTGCTGAACATCGCCGGCAGGAACGTGCAGGCCACCCTCAAGTTCGTGGGCGACACGCTGCGCAAGTTCGACCCGCTGCATCCGTTCGAATTCGAGTTCGTCGACGACTCGCTCGAGAGACTCTACGTCGCCGACACGCGGCTCACGCGCCTGATCGCGATCTTCGCGGGGCTCTGCATCTTCATCGCGTGCCTCGGATTGTTCGGGCTCGCGTCCTTCATGGCCGCGCAGCGCACGCGCGAGATCGGCGTGCGGAAAGTCTTCGGCGCACGCACGGGGCAGATCATCACGCTGCTCGCGCACCGGATCGTGTACCTCGTGCTGGGCGCGGCCGTGGTGGCGAGCGTGCTCTCCTATCTCGTGATGAAGGCGTGGCTCCAGAACTTCGCGTTCCGCGCGGACATCAACCCGCTGATCTTCGTCGGGGCGGCGCTCGCGGGGCTCGCGATCGCTTACGTCACGGTGGCGGTGCAGTCGATGAAGGTCGCGCGAGCTCATCCCGTGAGCTCGCTACGCTACGAATAAGAGCGGCGGAATCCGAGGCTGCGCGCGAGAGCAGCGCGCACCTACTTCACGGCGCCCGTTCGCGCGTCGACGCGCACCACGTGCACGAGGCCGTCGTTGCCGATGATCCGGATCTCGTGCACGGCGCCGTTGCCCAGCTGAATGGTTTGAGCGCGCACCACGCGCCCGGGGTAACGGCCCTGCGCCATCGTGATCGCCTCCGCGAGCGTGAGCTCGCGCCGCTGCGGCAGTTGGGTCACGAAGCCGCGCGGTTCGCCGGCGGATCCCGGTACCGCCTCCGGCCACCCGTCGGGCAACCGCTGCGCTGCTCCGGTGCGAGCCGCGCCCAGCAACGCGATCGCGAGCAAAGCCGCGAGCGCAGACCGACTGGCTGGAATTGGCATCGAGGCACCGCTCATGTGTTACGGCAGCGCACGCGCTGCCGATCGGCCCGGGACCACAGTATCGTAGCTCGCATTATGTCCGGCGGATGAATCGGCGGAAACGGCGAGGGTCCGCATGGGCGGCGCTCGGCACGCGGCGCGAGCTACGGCCCCGCCGTCGCGCCGCAGCGCCGCGCTTACTGTCCGCTGCCAGGACCATTGCACTCGGAACATCTGCGCGGTAAAAGATGCCGGGTCGAACCCAGCGCGACGCTAACCAAGAGGAAACCAGCCCATGCGCGCATTCGTTCAACGCCTTGTCCCCTTCGCCGTCGTCGGCCTCGCCGCCGTGCTCGCGGGCCGAGCGACCGCCCAATCCAATCCGGCTCCGGGCGGCGCCCCGGACAACAGGCTCGAGTCGGCCGCGGCCGAGGTGCTGATATCCAACGCAACGGGCGCCACGGAGCCGCCCGATGAAATCACGGTCGAAGGCCGCAAGGACCAGTTGGGCAAGTATCGGCTGGAGATGTCGAAGGCCAAGGGCAAGATCGTCGAGGTCTTCAACAAGGTGAACAGCAGCGACGACACCGACGTCAAGTGTCGAACCGAGAAGCCGACCGGCAGTCGCCTGGGTCACAGCGTCTGCCGATCCAAGGCGGAAGACGCCGCGGACGCCGGCGCGGCGAAGGGGTTTCTCGGCGCGCTGCTCCGCAGCTCGGGCGGATCCAACAACGGCACGAGCGGAGCCTTAGCGCCGCCTCAGGGGCAAATCTCACAGGTCAATGCGGTAGTAGGTACGGGGAGATCGCGGCAGGAGGGCGGGGCCGGCGAGGAGGAGGCAAGGGCGAACCTCGAAGCGGAGCTGAAAAGGCTCATGGCCGAGAATAAGGAGCTCTTCCGCGCGGTGGTCAAGTACGTCGAAGCACGAGACGACTACAACGAGGCACGCGGACAGGGCACCGTGGTGTACAAGGACGGCGCCCCCGTAGTGAAATGAGCCACGATCATCGAGGTCGCCTGAGCTAGAGCGTCACCTACGCGCCCGCGCCTGGTTTCCGCTCGAGGCCGAGGCGCGGCGCTCGAATTTCGTAGCAACGGTGGATCTTCGCGTCGCGCGCGAAATCTTTCGGGATCGTGGCGGCACTCACGTCCTCTACGACCAACTCGGAGAGCGCCTCCCGATCGAGACGAAACTTGCGGAAGTTGGTCGAGAAGATCAGCACGCCGCCCGGCGCGAGCCGCGCGGCGGCCTTGCGGATCAGATCGACGTGATCGCGCTGCAGGTCGAGCTCCCGCGCCATACGCTTCGACCGCGACAACGTCGGCGGATCGAGGAACACGAGGTCGAACCGCTCGTCGGCGGGCCGCTCGAACCACGCCACCACGTCCTCCTGGAGCAGCCGGTGCTTGGCGGGGTCCCGAAACCCGTTGAGCTCGAGATTGCGCCGCGCCCAATCGAGGTAGGTGTTCGACAGGTCCACGGTGGTCGTCGTGCGCGCGCCGCCCGCCGCGGCGAACACCGTGGCCGTGCCGGTATACGCGAACAGATTGAGGAACCGCTTGCCGCTCGCGAGGTCGCGGATCCGCGCGCGCGTGGGCCGGTGGTCGAGGAAGAGGCCGGTGTCGAGGTAGTCGGTGAAGTTCACGAGAAGGTGCAAGCCGCCCTCCTCGACCGCGTGGAATTCGGCGCGCTCCGCGACTTTCTCGTACTGTCCGCCGCCCTTCTGGCGGCGACGCACGCGTAGCTGCACGCGCTCGCGCGGCACGCCAAACGACTCCGGGATCACGGCGAACGCCTCCGCGCGGCGCGCGCGGGCCTTCGCGGCGTCGACGGTCGCCGGCGGCGCGTACTCCTGCACGTAGACCCAGCGCTCGGCGGGGCCCGGCGCCTTCTCCGGTTGCGACTGGTAGAGGTCGATCGAGAACGCGTATTCCGGCATGTCGGCGTCGTAGACGCGATAGCAGGCGACGCCCGCGCCGCGCGCCCAGGCCGCGCCGGCCGCGATGTTCTTGCGCAGCCGGTTCGCGAACATCGCGGACCCCGGCCGCGCCCGCGCGCCGGCCTCGTCGAACGACGGCAGCGCGCCCGGCTCGCGCTTCGCGGCGAAGTACTTCGCCTCGACGTCGAAGCGCAGCAAGCGGCACTCGATCGGTCCGTTGAACAGCGTATGTGTGCGCTTCGCGTGCAAGCCGAGCTCGCGGCCGAGCGGCGGGTTGCCGGTGAGCACCGCGGCCTGCCAACCGGCGTAGCGCTCGCGCAGCGTCTTGCCGAGCGACGCGTAGAGCGGCGCGAGCTCGTCGAGCGCACCGAGCCGCTCGCCGTAGGGCGGATTCACCGCGACCAGGCCGCGCTCGAGCGGCGCCGCGGGTAGATCGTCGAGCTCCGAGCGCTCGACGCGCACGTGGGCCGCGAGGCCGGCCGCGGCCGCATTCGCCCGCGCGGCGCTCACGGCCGCGGCCGAGCGGTCGTAGGCGCGCAGGTCGAAGTGCTCGAGCCGCGCGGCGGCGCGCCGCTCCGCGGCCTCGTCGAGCAACCGGCGCCACAGCGCGGCGTCGTGACCGCGCCAGCGCGAGAAGCCGAAGCGCTCGCGCAACGACCCTGGCGCGACGTCGCCGGCGATCAACGCCGCCTCGATCGCGAGCGTGCCCGACCCGCACATCGGGTCGACGAAGCCGACGCGCGACTCCGCCGTCGCGCCCGCGGCGAGCTTCTGCCAGCCCGCGCGCAGCAGGACCGCGGCGGCGAGGTTCTCCTTGAGCGGCGCGGCACCCTGCGGACCGCGATAGCCGCGCCTGTGCAGACTGTCGCCGGACAGGTCGATGCTGAGCGTCGCGCGGTCGCGGTCGATGTAGAGATTCAGCTGCACGTCGGGCGCGGCCACGTCGACCGAGGGCCGCCGGCCCTCGCGGTCGCGGAACTGGTCGACCACGGCGTCCTTGACCTTGAGCGCCGCGAATTGCGTGTGCGTGATCGCGGAGCGCTGGCTCACGGCGTCCACGGCGAGCGTGCCGTCCACCGAGAGGTGCTCGCTCCAGTCGATGGTGCGAACGCCCGCGTAGAGCGCGTCCGGCGTGGGCGCGTCGAACTCGGCCACGGGCAGCAGCACGCGATTCGCCACTCGCGACCAGAGGCAGGCGCGATACGCGACCTCGAGCGACCCGGCGCAGGCGACGCCGCCGCGCGAGACTGCCACGTCCGCGGCGCCGAAGGCCGCGAGCTCCTCGGCCGCGAGCTCGGCCGCGCCGGCGGGAACGGTGACGTAGAGAGCGCCGCTCATGAGCGCGCGACCGAGAAGTAGCGCGCGCGCAGATAGTCGAGGTAGCCGCGGTCGACGGCCTCGTCCGCGGACAGCGCCGCGAACAATGTCTGGTACGACAGCGCGGCGAACGCCGGCGCGGCGTCGATTGCCGCCGCGAACGCAGCGATCTCCGTGCGATGCGCGTCGGCCTCGCGCCCCGGCCAGTCGTAGTAGAGGTAGCACAGCGCGCCGGCTCGCGGCGCGGCGGTCGCGAGGCCGAGCGCGTGCTTCAGGAGCTGCGTCGCGTTCAGCCACTTGAAGCGGCGCGCGCCGCGCTGGATGTCGGCGGCGAGCGCCTGGCAGCGGGGCAACCCGCGGAGCTCCCAGAGCGGCGCGCCTGCGGGGAAATACTTCGGCTTGAACTCCCTCTTGTTGCGCGGCCGGCGCACGAGCCACTCGCTGAACTTGCTCTCGATCGCAAGCAGCCCGCCTCCCGTGAAGCGCAGCGCGACGTCGGCCGACGGCGGATCGCCCTCGAGGCCCGTCGCGAGCGGCTCCTCGAACGTGAGCACGGCGTGCTCGTCGGCGCGGCCGAACGCGCGGAGCAGCGGCCGCGGATCGCGGCCGGTCCAGTGGTCGAACACGTTCGCCACGAGCGCGGCGGAGGAAAGCAGCGCCCAGGTGCGCGCGGGCCGCGACGGGTACGGCGTGCGCTCGGAGCCGCGGTCGAAACCGGACCGCGCGCCCGCCGACAGCGGCACCCGGAAGTTCGCAGCCTCGTCGCGCACGAAGCCGCGCGCATCGAGCGCGACGCCGACGCTCTCCGCCCAGCGGCGCTGGCGCCGCTCGAGGTCCTTCCTCGCGGCGTGCGTCATGCGGGTGGGCGCGCGCGCCGCCGCGCGCTTCGGGTGCGCGGCGCGGAGTTCGAGCCCGCCGGTCTCGCGCCGCCGCCGCCGGCCGGCTCGTGCGCGAACCACCCGAGCCACTCCGCGACCACGCCGAGCCGCTCGCGGTCGAGCTTGTAGATCCAGCCTCGGCCCGACCGCTCGACGGTGACGAGGCCGGCGCTCTCGAGCTTGCGTAGGTGCCGCGACGTCGTGGGCCACGCGCAGGCGAAGCGCTCGGCGATCTCGCCCGAGCTCATCTCGTCGCCGCGCATGTGCAGGATCAGGAGGATCTGCCGGCGCGCGGCGTTGTCGAGCGCCGCGAACACCGCCTCGTAATCCGCGAGCGCCTTACCGTTCGAATTTGATCTCGACGGGCTCAATGATCGGAAACTCCATCGGCGGCCGGCCGGCGCGCGCCTCGCACAGTTTACCCATCGGCTCCCACACGGCCATCACCGCGGGCAGCTCGTGCGCGCGGTTCGGCCCGTCCTTGTCCTTCCAGTGCAGGATCTCGACGAAGATCGGCTCGTCGCCGCGCTCGCCCTCGAAGCCCTGGTAGATCGTGGACGGCTCGTCGGCCCCGAGACCCACGCGCCTGAGCGCGGGCCAGTGCTTGGCGAGCAGACCGCGAAACGCCTTCTCCGAGCCGCGCTTCACGCGGTAGATGCAAAGCGACATGAGCATCGTCGTTTCCTTCTACTTGTTAGCTATCGTGCTAAGCGATAATACTTAGCTATTCGGCTAAGCACAACGGAAAAATCGGGACAGGTTACTTTTTCGGTCGAGCGCCGTTCGGCCGAAAAATAGGGACATGTTTGATTTTTTCTGGTCGTGACAGAGCACCTACGCGCCCTCGCGTCGAAAAATCCAACATGTCCCTATTTTCCTCTCAGGGAGGCAGCGTGCGCGCGCTCAGGCGCTGGGTGCGGCGCGCGGCGAACGTCTCGGCGGAGTCGCCGAGCGCGATCTCGTAGTCGCCGGCCGCGATCGACCAGCGCTGGCCGGCCGCGTCGAACTCGGCGAGTAGACGCGCGTCGACGGCGACGGCGAAATGCTTCGTCTCGCCGGGCGCGAGCAGCGCCTTGCCCCAGCCGAGCAGCCGCCGCTCCGGCACGCCGCGCGCGGCCGTGAGATACACCTGCGGCACGGCCCAGCCCGCGCGCGCGCCGGTGTTCGTCACGTCGAACTCCGCGCGCACGTCGCGCGCGCCCGACACCGCGAGGCCGCCGTAGCGGAACGTCGTGTAGCTCAACCCGTAGCCGAACGGGAACGCGGGCGCACTCCCGCGGCGCGCGAACCAGCGGTAGCCCACGTCCGAGCCCTCGGGGTAGTCGACGACAAACGGCCGCCCGTCCTGCAGCTCGATTCCGGGAATCGCGGGCCGCGGCAGATCCGCCTCGCGCGCCGGGAACGTGAGCGGCAACCGGCCCGCGGGCTCCGCCACGCCGAACAGCACGTTGCCGATCGCCGCGCCGCCTTCCTGGCCCGGAAACCACGCGGCGACGACGGCCGGCGTCGCGGCGAGCCACGGCATCAGCACCGGCCCGCCGGTCTGCAGCACGACGACGGTGTTGCGATTCGCCGCTGCGACGGCGCGGATAACGTCGTCCTGGCCGCTCGGCAAGCTCAGGTCCGGCGCGTCGTAGTGCTCGAGCATCCACTGCGTCGCGAACACGATCGCCACGTCGGCATTGGCCGCCGCGGCCGCCGCCGCGCTCGAATAGCGGCTGTCGACGAACCGCACCTCCGCGCCGGGCGCGAGCGCTCGGATCGCCGCTACCGGCGGCGACGGATGGAGCACGATATTGCGCCACGCCGGTATCAGGCCTTCGCCGCCCATAGGCACGATGCGGGCCGGCATGCCGACGGCGGTGACCTGCGACGAGCCCCCGCCCGACATCACCCCCAAGTCCGCGTAGCCGCCGATCACCGCGATGCGGCGCACGTCCTTAGATAACGGCAGCAGATTGCGCTCGTTGCGCAGCACGACGATCGACTGCTCGGCCACGGCGCGCGCATCGGCGGCGTGCGCGTCGTAGTCCACGTCGGCCGACGCGGCTGCGGGGTTGAACAGACCTACCGCGAACATCGAGCGCAGGATCCGCCGCACCATGTCGGAGATCCGAGACTCGGGGATCTGGCCCGCCGCGACCGCCGCAGCGAGCGGCTCGTCGAAGAACACCGCCGTGTCGATCTGCTCGCCCGACTGCTGGTCGAGGCCCTTGAGCGCGTAGTCGAGCGCGTGCGCCGCGCCCCAGTCGGACATCACCCAGCCGGGATAGCGCCAGTCGCCCTTGAGCACGCGGTTGAGCAGCCAATCGTTGCCGCACGCATAGTCGCCGTTCACGCCGTTGTAGGCGCACATCACGGCGCCCGGCTTGCCGCGCTCGATCGCGATTTCGAACGCGAGCAGGTCCGATTCGCGGAACGCGTCCTCGGCGATCCGCGTGTCGAGCACGAGGCGGCCGGTCTCCTGATCGTTGAGCGCGAAGTGCTTGACCGTCGAGATCACGTTACGGCTCTGGATGCCGCGCACCGCTTCACCGGCCAGCGTGCCCGCGAGCAGCGGGTCCTCGCCGAAGTACTCGAAATTGCGGCCGTTGCGCGGATCGCGCGCGAGGTTCACGCCGCCCGCGAGCATCACGTTGAAGCCCTTGGAGCGCGCCTCGCTGCCGATCACCACGCCGCTGCGAAAGGCGAGCTCCGGGTTGAACGTGGCGGCGAGCGCGAGCGTCGCCGGCAGCGCGGTGGCGGCGTCGCCGGGGCGCACGCCCTGCGGGTTGGTGACGCCGAGACCTGCGTCGCTCTCCTGGAGCGCCGGCACACCGAGCCGCGGGATGCCCGGGATGAAGCCGGCCGAGCCGAGCGCGCCCGCGGGCGCGGGGTCGTTGCGAAACGCCGATCCCACCTTGCCGTGCAGTAGGCCGATCTTCTCCGGCAGCGTCATCGCACGCTCGAGCAGCGCGGCGCGCTCGTCCGGCGACAGCTTCGGGTTCAGCCACGGCCTGTCGGCCGGTGGTTTGGTTTGAGCTTGCGCGCTGCCGACGGCCGCCAGCATCCACGCGACGACGACCGTCGCGACAAAGGTTTTCATGACCGGAACGCCCCTATTCCTGACTCGCGCGTCAGAAAATCACATCCGACTGCCGCGGACAAGGGGGCTCACCCGGTGCCAGGCAGCTCTGACAGCGCTAGCGCGGCTCGGGCGAGTGTTAGCAGATCAACGCGGCGCGATTTGGCTGTTCGCGTTGCTGCTGAATCGAAATTAGTTCGCGGCTGCCGCTTCGCTCTTTTCGCGTGCTTTGTTGTAGTCGTCCCGCACTTCGATGTACTTGACCACGGCCCGGTAGAGCTCCCGGTTCTCGGCGAGCATCTTTTTCATTTCCGCCTCCAGCTTGGCCCTTGCTTCCGTCTCTCCAGCGTGGCCTGCCGAGTCCGCAGCCCCCGCGCCCACCGCCCCGGTGACCAGTTGTGGCGATCCTGCAACCTCTTGGCTAGTCGAGCCGCGGAACAGTGCGCCGAGAAACCCTTTTGCCGCGGCGGCGTCTGAATCCTCCTGGGCTTTGGACCGGCAGACACTGTGGCTCATGCGACTGCCGGTCGGCTTCTCGGACCGGCATTTGACGTCGTTGGCGTCGTTGCTGTTCACCTTGTTGAACGTTTCGACAATCCCGTCGCGGGCCTGCAGCAGCTCCAGTCGATAGCGGCCCAGCTCACTCCCTCGCCGCCCCTCGACCGTGATTTCCTCCGCTTCTTCCGGGGTCTCGTTGGCCTTGGACACGAGCGCGTCGATGGCCGCGGCCTCGGGCCGATTGTCCGTGCCAACGCTCGGAGTGGGTGCGGATTGGGCGAGCGCTCGGCCGGCAAGCACCGCACCGAGACCGACAACGGCGAAAGGGAGCCGGCGTCGAACGAATGTGCGCATCGTTTGTTCTCCTAGGTTACGCGCGGGGGTGCGACTGGACGTGTTTCTACCGCGCTGATGTTCCAAATGCAATGGTCCTGCCGGCGGGACAGTGGGACGCGCGGTCGATACGCTGCCGCGGGCCCCGACGGCTCACGGCGCCGACCAAACGCCACTCTGCGACTGCCGACAGCGTCTTGCCCATCGCGACGATCGCTTCACCGATCGCTGCGATCTTCCGCGTCCTGCGGGTGGCCTACCACCGCGGGTGGAGCACCCCGTTGATCCGATACTCGAGAATGAAGTCCGTCGCGGCGAGTGGAACCTTGTGCTTGTCGGCGTAGAGCTTGTAGCTCTCCCGGGTCATCCAGCGATTGCACCAATAGCCCTGCCGGTCGCGGAAGTTGTTGGGAGTCGCGAAGAACGTGTCGGCAAGACCGCCATCGAGCTTCTTCGGATCCTGCGACGACTTCGGGTGGATGAGCCGAAACGAGAGCAGAGTCTTCAAGTCGGGGGCCGGATACCAAACGTCGCCCGCAGTCTTCGGCGTCCTGAGCGGGTGCCTGAACGCGGCGAGCGATTTGTCGACGTTGTGGCCCTGCTCCTGCAACACGGCGCCGGTAACCTTACCCGCGGCGATCGCTTTCCCAATCGGCCCCTTGGCGGACCGCACCGACTTGCGCGCCGCCGGTTTCGCGAGCTTCTTGGCGTTGTGAGCATGCTCTTCGCCCTCGGGAAGGCGGCGATAGATCCCGACTTCGCCGCCGATGCCGCCCGGGAACATACAGTTGGCCCCGAGAAGCTGCGGACAAAAACCCTTCCATAGCTGGATCACGATGGCCTCGCCGCCGATCGTCGTGGGGATGCACTTGGTCGCGTACCCCGGCCAATACATCTCGGCGAAACAGGGTAAGACCTCGCACGTCTCGTTCCATTCGTCGGAAGTCTCGACGAACTTGTAGCGCTGGGACGAGTCGTTGAGGACCGTGCTCTGCCTATCCGGAAAGATCAAGGAGGTCTCCTTGTCTTCGAATTCGTTCTTGTTCTGCCTGGAGCATAGCAACTTCCAAGCATCGGGGCGGCCTATTTCGAGTCCGATTAGCGGCGCGGTTCGGGGAAGTGTTGGCGGAGCAGCTGGGCGAAGTCGGACGGCGGGACGGGCGTGCTGAAGTAGTAGCCCTGCATCTCGTCGCAGGAGCGCTCGCTCAAGAACGCCTGTTGCTCCGGCGTCTCGACGCCTTCGGCGACGACCGTGAGACTCAGCGTCTTGCCCATCGCGATGATCGCTTCGGCGATCGCGCGATCCTCCGCGTCCTGCGGGATCTCGCGGATGAAGGAGCGGTCGACCTTGAGTGTGTCGATGGGGAAGCGCTTCAGGTGCGCGAGCGACGAGTAGCCCGTGCCGAAGTCGTCGATCGCGAGCCGCACGCCGAGCGCCTTGATCGCGGTAAGCACCTTCACCGCGCGGTCGGCGTTGTGCATGATCATGCTCTCGGTGACCTCGAGCTCGAGCAGAGCCGGATCCATGCCGGTGTCGCGGAGCACGCCCTCGATCTCGCGAACGAGACCCTCGTCGTTGAGCTGGCGCATCGACAGGTTCACGGACATGCGCACCGGCGGCAAGCCCTCACGCTGCCAGTCCATGTTCTGCTCGCAGGCCGTGCGCAGCACCCACTTGCCGATCGGCACGATCAGCCCCGTCTCCTCGGCAAGCGGAATGAATTGCGACGGCGCCACGGAGCCGAGCTGCGGGTTCTGCCAGCGCAGCAGCGCCTCGACGCCGGTGATCGCCCCGGTCCTGAAGTTCACCTTCGCCTGATACGCGAGCGAGAACTCGTTCGCCTCGAGCGCGCGCCGCAGGTTGGTCTCGAGCGCCAGGCGCTCGATCGAGTGCGCCCGCATTTTGCCCGAGAAGAACTGGTAGTTGTTCTTGCCTTCCTCTTTCGCGAGGTACATCGCCATGTCGGCGTTCTTCATCACCGCTTGGTCGTCCTGCCCCTCTTCCGGGTGCATGCAGACGCCGATGCTCGCGGTCACGCGGCACTCCTGGCCGAGGATCACCACCGGCTTCATCACCGCCGACAGGATGTTGCGCGCCACGACGCTCACCTGCCCCGGATCCTTCATCTCCTGCAGCAGCACGACGAACTCGTCGCCGCCGAGCCGGGCCACCACGTCGCTCGCGCGCACACACTCGCGCAGACGCGCTGCCATCTCGCGCAGCAGCACGTCGCCGGCCTCGTGGCCGAGCGTGTCGTTGATGACCTTGAAGCGGTCGAGGTCGATGAACAGCAGCGCAAACTTGCGGTCGTAGCGCTTCGCCGTCTCGATCGCGAGGCTCAGGAGCTGACCGAACATCGCGCGGTTCGGCAACCCGGTGAGACCGTCGTGAGTGGCGAGGTACTGCACCCGCTCCTCCGCGCGCTTACGCGCGGAAATGTCCTCGACGACGGAGATGTCGTACACGGACTTGCCGGAGCGGTCGCGCTTGCACGCGATCGTGAGCCCCACCCAGATCGGCGAGCCGTCCTTCCGGAGGTAACGCTTTTCCATCTTGAACGACTTGATGGCGCCCGAACGGAGCTTGTCGCGGAGATCGTCGGTGACGTTGACGTCGCCGGGGTGCGAGACCTGCTTCACCGTGAGCTCGAGCAGCTCCTTCTCGGCGTAGTCGAGCATCTCGCAGAGCTGCGGGTTCACGTAGATGAACCGCCCGGAGTGGTCGACGTGCGCGATGCCGATCGCCGCAAGCTCCATCGTGGAGGAGAACCGCTCCTCGCTGTCGCGCAGCCGGTCGACGGCGAGCGCGCGCTGGTAGAAGTGACCGAGCTCGGCGGCCGCCGCGCGGAGCACGCGCACGAACAGCGGATCCGGCGCGGCAATTCGCGGCGCATAGAAGTCGAGCACGGCGATGATCGTTCCGCCCGAGCGGATCGGCACCACGAGCCCGGTGTTCCAGCCGGTGCGGGCGCGCATGGAAGGATGCAACGTGCGCGGGTCGCCCGCCACGTCGGCGATGAAGACCGGATCGGCGCCGAGCCACTCGGGCACCGCGGACTTAGGATCGAGCACCGAGTGGCGGCCTTCCTCGCCGTTGGTCCATCCGGCGCAGTGACGCAGCAGGTCCGACTGTTCCTCGACGCCCCAGAAGTTGCCTGCGCTCCAGCGCTCGTACTCGCAGAGCGCGCGCACGACGGCGCGCAGCGCGTCGTTGACGTCGTCCGCCTCGGAAAGAATCCGCGTGACGACGTGCTCCACCTGCGCAAGGCGGTCGGCCCGCGTTTGGGCCGTGACGTCGTGGCCGATCCCCCGGTAGCCTTTGAACGCGCCCTTCGCGTCGAAGATCGGTTGGCCGCTCAAGCTCACGTAGCGCGGCGTCGCGCCGGCGCCGGCGCCGCCGAAACGATGAACGACGTCGCGGAACGCGTGATGCGCCTCGAGCGCAGCGCGATGCCGATCCCAGCGGCCGCCGTCGGCCGGCGGCCCGTCGCAGAGCTCCCAGCTCGTCTTGCCGACGAGCGCTTCCACGTCGGTGCTAGGTTCGCTCCGCGGCCGATAGACCGTGAAGCGATGCTCGGCGTCTTGTTCCCAGTAGAAGTCGGCCGCGAGCTCGATCACGCATTGCAGCCGCTCTTCGGCCTGCCGCAAAGCTTGGCTCGACTTGGCGCCCCCGCGCGCCGCGCTCTTGGCGACGACCTGCTTGCTCGCGCTCATCCCACACCCGGATTGTCCGGTCCCACCCCGGCAACCGCGAAGGATAGGCGCCGCACTGGGCGGCGACTGGTGAGCCAATCTCACTCTCGAGAACGAGGAGCATGACGCAGTTCACGCCCGCGCGAGTTTGGGTCTGACCCCGAAGGGGTCTGACCCTAATTATCTGCCCTGTCCCTAGGGTCTGACCCTACTCTGTCCCCGGAGTCTGACCCTAAGCTTTCCGTCAGCGCAAACCGAATACGAACAGCGAGTTGCCCGATGCGACGGCGACGTATTGGGCGCCGTTGACCGCATACGACATCGGCCCGTTCGCGCCCTGCCCTCCCAGGCTCGCGCGCCACAGCTGCGCGCCGGTGCGCGCATCGAGCGCGTAGAAATAGCCCTCGCGCGACCCCGTGAACAGGAGGTCGGCGGCGGTGGTGAGAATGCCGCTGCTCGAGACGTCCGTGGTCGGGAAGCGCCAGCGCTGCTTGCCGGTCTTCGGATCGATCGCGATGACCGCGCCGTTGCCGAGCGCGTCCGTCCAGGAATTGATCGGGCCGCGCTTCAACCCGGGAAGATTCGCGACCCCGGCGATCGGGCTGCCGGGCCAGCCGCCGACGAACGTGACCCCGGGCTTGTACTCCACGTCCTCGGAGCGGAACACGGAGCCGTAGTGCTCCCAGGCGGAGACATAGAACAGCTGCGTGCTCGGGCTGTACGACGGCGAATACCAGTTCGTGCCGCCTTGCACGCCGGGATAGGTCACGGCGTCGGGAGGTTGCCGCGTTTCGATCGGGCGCCCGCGCTCGTCGAGACCGCTCGCCCAATTCACCTTCACGAACGGCGCGCCGCGCACGAACTTTCCCGTGACCCGATCGAGCACGTAGAAGAAACCGTTGCGGTTCCCCCAGAGCATGAGCTTGCCGCCGTCAGCGCCGGCCGCCGGTATGTCGGCGAGCACGGGGACCTGCACCGCGTCGTAGTCGTAGTCGTCGTTCGGCGTGAACTGGAAGTGCCACTTGAGCTCGCCGGTGTCGGGATCGAGCGCGACGACGCTGTCGGAGTAGAGGTTGTCGCCGGGGCGCTGCTTCGGGTTCCAGTCGGGACCGGGGTTGCCGATACCCCAGTACGTGAGGTCGAGCGCGGCGTCGTACGATCCCGTGACCCACACCGACGCGCCGCCGTGCTGCCACGCGTCGCCGGCGCCCCAGGTCTCGTGTCCGGGCTCGCCGGGCGCCGGTATCGTGTAGAAGCGCCATGCCTCGCGGCCGCTCTGCGCGTCGAACGCCGCGATGAAGCCGCGGATGCCGTACTCGCCGCCCGCGACGCCGACGATCACCTTGTCCTTCACGACGAGCGGCGCGAGCGTCATCGCATAGCCCGACGCCGCATCCGCGAGAGCCGCTTCCCACACCGGTTGTCCCGTGGCGAGATCGAGCGCGATGAGCTTCGCGTCGATCGTGGCCATGAACGCCCTGTTGCCGAGGATCGCGAGACCGCGGTTCACGCGGCCGCAGCAGGGCCGCGACGTCTGCGCAGGATTGTATTGATAGCGCCAGAACACCCGGCCCGTGGCCGCGTCGACCGCAACGGCCGTGCTCGGCGCCTCGGTGAGATACATCACGCCGTCCACGACGAGCGGCGTGGTCTCGAAGTTCTCGAGCGACTGCGCCTGGAACACCCACTTGAGCGCGAGATCGCCCACGTTATTCGGCCGAATCTGCTTGAGCAGGCTGTGCCGCTGGCTCGTATAGCCGCCGGAGTACGTGAGCCAGTTCTGCGGCTCGGCTGAGGCGTTCAGCAGACGCTCGAACGTGACTTGCGCGCTCGCCGCGAGCGGCAGCACGCCGGCCAACGCGAGCACGGCAATGGTCTTGCGCAGCATCATTCGAGCCCCTGCAGCGAAAGGAGATAGGCCACGAGATCGGTCTGCTCGCTCTCCGTGAACACGCCTTCGTACGAAGGCATCGTCGCCTTCGTGCCGACCGTGTAGTCGCGCAGGGCTGCCTTGTCGAGCGACACCAGCCGGCCGGTCGCGTCGACCAGCTGCACGGTGTAGGTGTCCTCGTTGACCCGGCGACCGGCGACGACGGTGCCGTCGCGCAACGTGGCGCGGACGGGCCGGTTGATCGGCAACAGCGCCTCGTCGGGATTGCCGAGCGAGCGGCGCAGCGTCGCCGCCGTGCGCTGCACGCCGATGTTGCTCAAGTCCGGGCCTCCGCGCGGCCCCTCGGCGCCGACGCGGTGACAACGCCCGCAGTCGCCCTTGCCGAAGAACAGCGCGCGGCCGCGCGCGGGGTCGCCGCGGTTGGCGCTCGCGTCGACGCGGTTCGAATTGCGCAGGTACGCGATCGTCGCAACGATCTCGGCTTCCGAGAGACCGGTCGGCGCCATCGCGGTGCCCGCGATGCCGTCGTTCAGGATCCTCGTGAGGTCGCGGTCGCCGCCCGCGTTCTTGAACTTGCCGCTGAAGAGTCGGATGCCGGGGATCGACTCGCCGCGATCGCCGTGACAGGTGACGCAGTGGCCGCCGTAAAGGCGCGAGCCGTATTCGATGTCGGCCTGCTCGTATTGCCCGGCGTGCGGCTGGGCGTGCGCGATGCGCCCGAACGCCACGAGCAAGGCCACGACGATCGAGCGAGCAGCGTGTCCGCCGCCCCAGCGCTGATGCGTTACGCCTGTCCCCATAGTTCCCCCCGGCGACGACTTCGTGATATTAACACCGTGGAGCTTCGCAACAGCCCGGGTCCGCAACTCCGGTGTCGAGGCGGGACTCGTGCAGAACGACGACAGGCGGCCCGCAACCGGCGCCGCCGAGCGAACATCGGGAGGGCGCAGATGAGATCGTCGATTGCGGCCATCGGTCTTGGCGTCATCGCACTCGCGGCGCCGCCGGTGACCGTGGCCGCACCAATTCCCGAGTATCGCGCCCTCTACCGCACCATCGTCGACGGAGCCACCGTAACCGCAGACGTCTCCTTGAGCTACGACTCTGTCGCAGGCGAATACACACTCGGTTGGAACGGAGTCGACGAGAGCTCCCACGAGTACGTGACCACGTTGCAATTCCAGCTGGTCGAGGACAAGGTCCGGCCAGTAGCGTACCGGCAGCAGTGGGACAAATGCGCGGCCTGCTATAGCACTATTGCCTTGAGGTTCAACTGGGAGACGGGCCGCGTCGAGTCGAGATTTCACGGATCGCGCAACGTACAACCACTCTCCCGCAATCTCGCGCGGGATCTCGCCACGCTGGTGGCAACACTGCCGGGCCGGCGCGAACTCGAGGGTTTCGACGACGTGCTGTCCGCAGACTCGCTGGAAATGGTCGAGCTCACGACGCCCATTGGGCCGGTGCATGCGGACCGGGTCGTGCTCCGCGGGGCAAAGCAACCACACCCCGACGGCGACGTGTGGCTGGCCCACGAGCTCGAAGACTTGCCCGTTAGGATAGACCTGTCTTCGGGCAAAACGTCGATGCTGCTGGAGCTCGCCGAGCTACGCGGCATCGAGCTGTCTGCCGTGCGCGGCGGCGCGACGGCTGCCGAAGAATAGGCGAGCTCGCCGCAAGGGCGCAGCCCCACGGCGGCGGGCTCCACCCAAGCGTTAGCCTGTGATCGTCGGGTCGATGGGCGCTGCCGGCGCCTGCGTCGCTACGGGTGCGACGCTTTGGTCAGCGGCGCGCCAGCAGAGTCGATGCAGCGAGCGCAGCGACTCGATGCCGGCGGCGTCGAGCAGATCAGCCGCGGCCTCGCGCTCGGCGGCCGACAACAAGTCGTCGGCCTCGTCCGCCGCACGGCGAGCGTCGGCCGCATCGCGCGCTGCTTCGATTTCGCGGCGAAGCGCCTCGAGCTTCGCGAGCTCCACGCCGAGCAACTTGCGCCGCGCGCGCACCCGCTCGTTGCGGCGCGCGTGCGTGACGAATTGGTACGCGGCGAACAGCGCGGCGATCCCCGATGCGACGAACGACAGGCGGCCGAGCAGATCGGACGTGACGAGGTCGTTGCGGTGATAGTAGATCGCGGCCGCCGGATGCAGCGGCAGCGGGCTCAGGTCGCTGCCCATGGTCTCGTCGAGCTCGTACTGCACGTCGCGCCCGAAGCGCGGGTCGTAGAGCGCCTCGAGCACGTCGCGCACCACGCGGCCCGGCACGTCGACGCGCGCGACCAGCAGCTGGCGCACCGTGAACGTCGGCACGGGCTCTGATGGGATTCGCCGCTCGGGGCCGTAGAGGCCCGCCGGGATGGAGGCGGCGCGCGTACCGGGCAGCAGGCGCGCGAGCGCCTCGTTGTCGCGGATCGGGACGAGCCGGTAGCCGCCGTTGTGCAGAATATTCTCGATGAGATCGGAGTTGAGGAACTGCGTGCGCGTCGCCGCAGTCATGAGGCCCGCCTCGAAATCCTCGATGTTGCTGCCGCGCTGCGGCCGCACGATCCACGTCCGCGCCGGAGCTCCGTCGGCGCCGGGGGACGTCATCCTATAGAAGTCGAGCAGCCGCTCGCCGAGCGTCGGCGCCTGACCTTCGGCGCGCGCGCCCGGGTTCACGGCGCCCGCGAGCTCGCGGAACTCGTGCACGTTGCTCGCGTTCGGCACGATCACGAAGAAGTACTGAGGCTCGAGCGCCGCGAGGCCGACGATGCCGTCCGCCTCGACTATCTCGTCGTCAGCGCTGTTGATGATCCCGAAGTCGGTGCCCGAGGCGGGGTCAACCAGCGCGTTGAGCATGCCGTTCGGCGGGGAGACGAGCTCGAGCTCGTACCCCACCTTCGACGCCAGATAGCGGTTCAGTACCGTGCCGACGCGGTAGCTCGTTCCCGTCTGCGAGCCGATCGCGATCCGATACGGCCGGTCGCCGTGGCCCGAGACGAGCTCGGCCGCGCGGTCGTGAACGCGGTAGGCGAGATCGGGCGCGAGGAACTCGAGCGTCGCGGCGAGGAACCCTACGCCGACGACGCCGGCGGCGGCCGCGACACCGAACGCCCGCCCGCCGCGCATGCCGGATCGGCTAGCGCGACGCCGTCGCGGCCGGCTTCTCGGCCATCAGCCTCTCGAGCAGCGCGACGGTGTCCGCGTGCGGCTCGGCGGCCTGCCGAAGGAACGGCTCGTTGTAGTCGCCTTTCGCGAGGTCGAGCGGCGTGCGGCCGTTGGCGTCCTTGGCTTGCGTGTCGGCGCCGTGCGCGACGAGGAACTCAACGAACGGGTTGAAGCCCTTCATCGCGGCGCCGTGCAGTGCCGTGCGATGCGGAATCGCGCGTGCGCTCGGCACCTGCCGGCCGCGGTAGTCGTAACTGAAGTCCGACAGGCGCTGGTCGATGACGAGTTGCCCAACGGCTGACGCGCCCCTCGGGTCCGCGAGATTGCGCGCGTCGATGTCGGCGCCCGCGTCGAGGAGCAGCTGCATCGTGGCAAGCACGCCCTCGTCGGTGCGGTTGCGGCCGCGCGTGACGCGCAGGCCGTACTCGAGACCCGCGGCCGCCATCAGCGGCGTCACGCCTTGGTTGCTCGGCAGATCAACAAGCGCGCCGTGCTCGAGCAACAGCTTCACGAACGGCGCGTCGCCGGCCCGCGCGGCGCGCAGCAGCGGCGTGGCGCCCATCGACAAGATCGCGTCGCCGCCGCGGTCCTGCGGCACGTTTCTGTACGGCGGCCGGCGCTTGAGTTGGATGTTGACCTCCGCGCCCTTGGCGAGCAGCAGCTGCGCGACGTCGAACGCCGTGAGCTTGTCCATGCTAGGCAGCACGACCATCGCACCGTTGCCCATCACCGGCAGCGTGCTCGTATCGGCAGCCATGTACAGCGGCGAGCGGCCGTACAGGTCCCACTTGTTCACGTCCGCGCCGGCGTCGATCAGGTACGCGGCGAGGTCGAAGTGAAGATTGAGCAACGCCATCACGAGCGGCGTCACACGATGCGGGTCCGGGAGATTCAAGTCCGCGCCGCCGGCCACGAGCTCCTTGGCGCACGCGAGGCAGCCCTCGCGCGCGGCGTAGAGCAGCGGCGTGAAGCCGCCTTGGTTCATGTCCTTGGGCCGCGGCTCCTTGATCACCTTGCGCTCCCAGTTGCGCACCGTGCCGCGCGCGTCGGCGTCGCCGCCGTGCGCGAGCAGGAACTTGATCATCTCCGGCTGGCTCTGCGCCGCCGCCCACATCAAGGGCGACTGGCCGCCCCAGAGCTCGGTGCAGTTGACGTTCGCACCGGCCTTCACGAGCAGCGCCGCCGCGTCGACGTGACCGGCACGCGCGGCTTCCAGCAGCGGCGTCTCGCCCTCGCCGTTCGCCGCGTTGGCGTCGGCGCCGGCGTCGAGCAGCGCACCCACGATCGGCGCGTTGCCCGTGATCGCGGCCTCGGACAGCGCGTACGCGCCGAAATCGTTGCGCGCTTTGAGATCGGCGCCGCGGGCGATCAGGGCTTTGACGAGATCGAGATCCTCGTTGTAGGCCGCCCACATCAGCGCAGTGGTGCCGTCCGGTCCGCGCGCGTTGACGTCGGGATTCTCGCGCAGCAGCGCGAGCGCCGTGGCGTGATCGCCGGCCTCCGCCGCGCCGAGCAGCGTAACCTCGTCGGCCGCGACAGAACCCCCGACGACCCCCCCGACGACCCCGCCGACGAAGACTACCGTGAGACCGAGCGCAAACCGTGCGACGCGAACGCCCATGCTCAAACCTCTTCGATCAAGCCGCCGCTGTCGCCGATGGACTCGACCGGGATCTCGGTGCGCTGCAGGATCGTGAGCAGCAGGTCGGCGAACTTCGAGTCCTGCGGATACTTCAAGTGCTGGCCACCCTTGATGCGGCCGTGCGCGCGGCCGAGGATCACGGACGGCAGCGGGTCGTTGTTGTGACGGTTGCTGTCGCTCATGTTGCTGCCGAATAGCGTGGTCGAGTGGTCGAGCAGCGTGCCGTCGCCGTCGGGTGTGCTCGCGAGCCGCTCCACGAAGTGCGCGAACATCTTCGCGTGATACGTCTGGATCACGGCGAGCCGGTCCTGCTTCGCGGGATCGTTGCCGTGATGCGAGAGCGGATGGAACGCCTCGGAGATGCTCAGGTTGTTGTAGGTGCGCATGCTCGCTTCGCGGTCCATCGAGAACGTGATCACGCGCGTGAGGTCGGCCTGGAACGCGAGCGCCATCAGGTCGAACTGCAGCTGGAAATACGCGTCGAACGTGCCCGGCACGCCGATCGGCGCGTCGGGGATCGCCAGCGCGCTCGTGTCCTGGTCCTTTGCCATTTGCACGCGGCGCTCGATCTCGCGCACGGAGTCGAGATACACGCCGACGGCCGCGCGGTCCTGTCCGCCGAGCGTCTTCTGGAGGCTCTGCGCCTGAGCCGTCACACGATCGAGGATGCTGCCTGTCTCGCGGACGATCGCCGCGCGCTCGGCGTCGGTGTCGCCCTGGCCGAACAGCTTGTAGAACACCGCGCGCGGATTCGGCTCCTGCGGCAGCGACTGCGTGGGCGTACGCCACGACAGCTGCGCGCCGCGCAGCGCCGTGGTGAGCTCGAGCGACGGCAGCCGCGTCTCCTGGCCGATGTGGCGCGCGGCGAGCTGGTCGGCCGTGACGCCGGCGTCCGCGTTCTTCGCGCCCGCTTGCTCGGGCTTCACGCACGACAGCCACGTGCGCTCGATGCGCTCGTGCGGCTCGGGGCTCTCGGCCGGCTTGTTGCGCAAGCCCGAGACGATCGTCATCGAGTCGCGGTACTTCGCGAGCGGCTCGAGAATTCGCGACATCGTGTAGTCGCGGCCGGTCTGCTCGGGCGACCAGAGCCGCATCACCGCGCCGTGCGGGAAGCCGACGAACGCGAGACGCTGCGGCGTCTTCGCGGGGGTGGCGGCGAGCGCGACGCCGGCCGGGATCATCGCGTCGAGCAGCGGCAGCGCGATCGCGGCGCCCGCCCCGCGCAACACCGTCCGGCGCGACAGATGCTTCTTCGTGATGAACATGCGTCTCTCCTCGCGAAACTAGTTCGTCGCGTTCTGCGCCGTTGCCTGCGCGGTAACCACCGGCGGCTCCGGAGCCTTTCTCATCAGGAATGGGTCGCTCTTCACGACCTGCCATACGATCGATGAAAACTTGTAGTCGTCGCGCGCGGCCTCGTGCACGATCTTGCGCACCACCGGCATGTCGCGATAGTCGAGCGTGCGGCCGAGCGCGTAAGTCAGCAGCCCTTCGGTGAAGGTCTGCACGAACTGATCCGGATGCCGGAGCAGCGCGTTGCGCAGGTCGTCGGGCCCGCCGATCGGCGTGCCATCGGGCAGCTCCGCCGACGGGTCGATCATCGTGCCGGCGTAGCGATCCTTGTCGCGCCAGACGCCGACGGCGTCGAAGTTCTCGAGCGCGAAGCCGAGCGGATCCATGATGCCGTGACACGAGAAGCACACCGGGTCCTCGCGGTGCTTGGCGATGATCTCGCGCACCGTCTTGGCCTTCGCCGTGCCGATGTCGTTCTCCGGAAACGGCGGCACGCCCGGCGGCGGCGCCTTCGGCGGCGTGCCCAGGATGTACTCGAGGATGAACGAGCCGCGCAGCACCGGCGACGTGCGGTTCGGATACGCCGCCGCCATGAGGATCGCGCCTTTGCCGAGCAGACCCCAGCGCGTCGAGTCCGCAAGCTCCACGCGCTGGAAGCGGTCGCCCTTGACGTCGTTGATGCCGTAGAGCAGCGCGGTGCGCTCGTTCAAATAGGTGTGCTTCGCGGTCAAGAGGTCCACGACGCTGCGATCCTCGTCGAAGATGCTCTTCGCGAACAGCTCGAGCTCGGTCAAGTAATCGGCCCGCGGGTCGCCACGGCCCGACGCGTAGGGGAAGATCGCGCGGTCCGGATCCACCTCGTCGAGCCGCCGCATGTTGAGCCAGTGCAAAACAAAGTTCGTCGCGAGGGTCTCGGCGCGCGGATCTTTGAGCATGCGCTCGACCTGCTTGCGCAGCACTTCTTCCTTGCCGAGCTCGCCGCGGACGGCGAGGTCGAGCAGCTCCTGGTCCGGGATCGTGTTCCAGAACACGAACGACAGCTTCGACGCGAGCGTGAGGTCGTCGATCTCGTAGACCTCGCCGGCCTTGACGCCCCGCGGCGGCATCTCGACGCGGTACAGGAAATACGGGCTCGCGAGGATGCCGGTGAGCGCGCCGCGAATGCCCTCCTCGAAGCCGCTCACGGCAACGCCGTCGCGGTAGTACTCGAGGATCTCGGACAAATCCTGCGGCGTGAGCGGCCGGCGGAACGCGCGCGTGCCGAGCGCGGTGATGATCTCCTCCGCGCACTTCTCCTGCTCCGCCGCGGCCGACGGATGACACGAGAAGATCCGCTCGCGGCTCGGCGTGGCGCTCAACCCCGACGCGTTGTATGGGCCGCTCAGCTCGAACGACGCCACGCGGAACACGCGGTCCTGGCCGCCGCCCGGCACGAACAGCTGCAGCTGATCGTCGGACTCCGCGAACGTGCGCCGCTTGAACGTGACGCCGACCTTGTGCGGTCCCGCCGTCGCGGGGAAACGGATGTGCTTCAGGCGCGAGTTGATCTTCTCCATCGCGCCGTCTTGCACCTGGTCGTAGAGCTTCTGATCTTCCTCGCCGCCGAGCGAGGTCTCGTAGATCGGCTTGCCGTCGACCGTCACGACCAACGGGTTCTCGAACTCCATGTCGTTGCCCCAGATGTGCGAGGCCATGTCGGCGACGTTGATCTCGTACTCGCCGTCGGACGGGAACATGTGAGTCACCAGTATTCCGCCGCGGGTGCCGAGCGGCAGACCCGCGACGTGCGTCTGCTGGTTGCCGGGGCCCGCCGCATAGGTCTGGCTGCCCGGCCGCGCGTCGGGCTTGCCGACGGCGCGCACGGCGATCGCGCGCGCGGCGATCACGTATTGCTCGATGAACGACGGCGACACCTGGAGGCCGCTCGCGATGTTGTCGAAGTGCCGGACTTCCTCATCCTGCGGCAGGAACTCCGTCGGCTCGACCTCGATGGCGAGCAGGTCGCGAACCGCGTTCGAGTATTCCTTGCGATTCAGCCGGTGCGGCACGATCGCGGGGAACGTTCTATCGCCGGCCTCGGCCGCGTCGAGCGAGCCCTCGAGCCAGTGCACGAAGGAATAGAGAGTTTGTTCGTCGGGCCGCGGCTTCTTCGGCGGCGGCATCAGGCTGCCGCGCAGCTTGCGGATCGCCTTCTCGAGGGTGTCGACGTGCTGCGCGAGGTTCTCGGGCTTGATCTTCTTGAAGTCGACGTCGCCGGCGAGGTCGTCGGCGTTGTGGCATTCGGTGCAGTACTTGTCGACGAGCTGCCACTGCTTCGGGGCCGCCGCGGCGAGCGCTTCGGGGCTGTCGGGCTTGCTGCAACTCACCATCGCCGCCGCCGCGACCGCGGCGAGGCTCAGCCAGGCAAATTTCGTCGTTGCGTCCGTCATCGCAAGCAATCGTCTAGTCCGGCCTAGTCTAATGGGGCCCCGCTCCGCTACGCATCCGGCGAGAGGTACGCCCACAGGCTCTCGAAGGCGCGGCGCACGAACTCGTCCGACGGGCCCATTATGTCATTGAATTCCTTGGTTGGAGCGGCCGCTAAGGCTTCTTTGGGTCCGCCGCCGCTGTAGAGCGTCTTCACGAGCCGTTCCCAGATCGCGCCGTACATCTGATAGGCGGTCTTGAGGTCGGCCTGCGTCATCACGGGGCCGCGCGCCGGAACGATCCGCGTGGCCGCGTTCGACACCGTGAAGATCATGTCGATCGCGCCGACGATGCCGCCGATCCAGCCGCCGGTCCACCAGTCGACGTCCGGCCAGCCGGCGCCCTTGCCGTAAACGGCGTCGCCGATCGCCATGACGTTGGCCTCGGGGAAGAACACATAGATGTCGCCGTCGGTGTGCGGGCAGTCGCGCAAGTGGCCGCAGCGCACCTTCATACCGCCGACCGTGAGCTCCTCTTCCGCGCGGAACGTCTTGGTCGGCTGAGCGGCCTTCGGCAGCGCCTTCACCGTCTCGTCGTCCCATGGCCAGGTGACGTCCTCGGTTAGCCAGAGGCGCGTGTTCTCGTGCGCGACGACGGTCGCGCCCGCCTTCGCGAGCGCTTCGTTCGAGCCGACTTGCTCGGGGTGCCAATGGGTGTTGAACAGCGTGTGGATCCTGCCGGCGTTCGGCAGCGCGGCGACGCGCTGCCGCAGCGCCGCGGAGTCCGCCGCCGAGCCGCCGTCGACCAGCGCGGTGCCCTCGCGACCGATGACGGCCAAGACGTTGGTCTGGCCGGCCTTGAGCACGCGAAATCCGCCACCCAAGTCCACCGGCGGCGCCTGAGCGAACGGCGCCCGAGAGATCATGCCGAGCGATAAGCCGGCGGCCCCTTGCAAGGCCGTCCGCAACAGGACCCTACGAGACAGCGACACGGGCTCCCCTCCTATGCGGCGAGGCCCGCCCGCGGCGGCCGCCGACGTAGCGACTTTTCTCCGCGGCAAGCGTAGCGCCAAATGCCCGCACGTTGTTACGCCCGAAACCTATAGTTTGCATGGCAGTGCGCGATGGCAGCGCCGCCGGACTGACCCTTTTCATTCGGTTTGCGTGAGATTCGGGGGACGCGCGCGGCGCCACGCGTCCGGACAATCGGGGATATGTCCGATTCGTCCTTTCTGCTGTACACGTATCGGTGTATGGTCTGGTGAGGCGCCGAGATTTGGAGCGGCAGCTTCGCCGCCTCGGTTGGGAGCTCGTGCGGCATGGCGGCCGACACGACGTCTGGGCGAACGGCGAGCGACAAGAAGTCGTTCCACGTCACAGAGAGATCAACGATCTCGTTGCCACGGCGATATTGCGTCGTGCGCGGCCGAGGGACTGACTGATGCGTTTCCAAGGCAAGGTCTACAAGAGCGGCAAGCACTGGATCGTCGACGTGCCTATCTTCGACGCCACGACACAAGGACGGAGCCGCAAGGACGCGCTCGAGATGATCGCCGACTGGTTCCACTCCATGGTGAACCGCAAAGGGTTTGCCGTGCGCGTACATCAGGCGGCGGGCGACGAGATCGAGGTGGCGTCCGACGACACACGCGCGATGATCAGCCTGCTGCTGCAACGGCAACGGCAAAAAAGCGGGCTATCGCTGGCGCAAGTGAGTGAACGGCTCGGAGCGCGCTCGCGGAATGCCTACGCGCGTTACGAGCAAGGTACGACCGCGCCGACCGTGGAGAAGCTCGACGAGCTGCTCAGGGCGGTCGCGCCGAACCGCGACATCCTCGTGCGCGAAGCCGTCACCGCCTGACCTGCCGCCCGCCGCAAAGCGCAAGACAACGCTAACGCGCGGGTCGAACCGACGCCGACCCGCCGAGGCGCTCGACAACGTACGCGCCAACGTCGCCGATCTGCTCGGCGGTTAGCGTCGCCGCGAACGCGGGCATGCTATTGCGGCCGAGGGTGATCGTCTGCACGGCCGCGGCGAGATCCGTGACGTGGTCAAGCGGCGCGCCGCCCCCGTGACCGCCCTTGCCGTCGTCTCCGTGGCAGATCACGCACGCCTCCTTAAATAGGCGCTCGCCGTTCGCGACGTCGGCCGCGGCCAGCGTCGCCGCGGCGGGCGCGGCTTGCGGCGGCGCCGCGACCGCGCTCGTGCGCGGCGCCACGATCTGCCTCTCGGCCGGCGGCAGCGTGCCGTCCAAGCCGAGCAGCCAGACGCTGTCCCCGCGCGCCGAGCCGATCAGCGCGTTGCCGGCGGAATACGCGATCACGTACTGCTTGCCTTTGTGCTCGAACGTGCTCACCGGCGCGTGCATGCCGGTGCCGGTCTGGAACTCCCAGAGCTGCTTGCCCGTGCCCGAGTCGAGCGCCGTGAGCCGGCCGTCGTTGCGGCCGACGAAGATCAGGCCGCCGCCCGTCGCGATCGAGCCGCTGTAGCACTGCTCGGGCCAGCGATAGCGCCACACGAGCTTGTTGGTGGTCATGTCGACGGCCGCGAAGATGCCCGTGCGCGGCAACGCCGCGTAGCCCGGAATGCCGCCGAGATAGCGCTCCCCTTGCGCCGGCGGATGGAACTCCTCGACGCCGCCCTTGAGATACCCGACCACCGACGACGCGCACACGAACAGCGTCTGGAGCTCGGGATCGTAGGAGCTCGGCGGCCAATTCGCGCCGCCCCAGAGGCTCGGCTTCACGAGCGTGCCTTCGTCGAGGCCCAAGAACGGCGTGAAGATCCGCCCGCCGTGCACGAGCTCGACGCCCTCGGGCGCGATCTCGACCTGCTGCGGCACGATCGCGTCGCCACGCGGGATCGGCTGCGTGGCCGCCGTCGCCTGACCCGGCTCCTGCGGCACGGGCTGCTCGTCGATGCCGACGATCGGCTTGCCGGTCGTGCGATCGAGGATGTACGCCCAGCCGGTCTTGCCTACCTCGACAACAGCCTTGCGCACGCCGCCCGCCATTCGAAGGTCCATGAGCACGACGGGGTTCGGCGAGTCGTAGTCCCAGATGTCGTGATGGACCTGCTGGAAGTGCCAGCGGTATTTCCCGGTCTTCGCTTCGATCGCGACGATCGACGCGGTGAACAGGTTGTCGCCCTTGCGCACGCCGCCCGTGAAGTCCGGACCCGCGTTACCCGTGGAGAAATACAGGAGCCCGAGCTCGGGGTCGACGGCCGGCGTCTGCCACACCGAGCCGCCGCCGTATTTCCACACGTCGCTGTCCCGCGGCCAGGTCTCGTGGCCCGGCTCGCCGGGGCCGGGGATCGTGTAGAACGTCCAGAGCAGGCGCCCGCTCTTCGCGTCGAAAGCCTTGACGCGACCGCGCGTGCCGCGGTCCGCGCCCGCGAAGCCCGTGATCACCATGCCGTCGTAGTAGAGCGGCGCCGACGTGATGTCGAAGTTCTCCTCCCAGCGCTCGGCTTGCACGTCCCAGGCGACCTTACCGGTGGCGCGGTCGAGCGCGATGAGCCGCGCGTCGAGCCGCCCCACGAACACCTTGTCGGCACTCACCGCGACGCCGCGGCTCGTCCAGCCGCAGCACACCGATGTGAGGTTCGGATCGAGATGCGCTTCGTACTGCCAGAGGATCTCGCCGCTGTCGATCGAGATCGCGAACACGTCGTCGGCGCCGGTGATCACGTAGGCGACGCCGTCGTAGACGATAGGCTGCGCTTCGCCCGAATACTGCTGTCCCAACCCCGAGCCGCTCAAATGTGTGCGCCAGACGCCCTTCAAGCCCGCGACGTTGGTGCGATTCAGCTGCGCGAGCGGCGAGTAGCGTTGGTTGTAGACGTTGCCGCCGTTGGTGGGCCATCCCGCACTCGGCGGCGCCACCAGCGCCGTGCCGGCGAAGTCGCGCGCGGACGGGTTGTGCTGGGCGAGGCACGGCGCGGCGCCGACTGCGGCGAGCGCGAGCACCGGCAAGCGCACGAGCGAAGATCGATTCATGGTCCCCCCGGAGAATCGCGTCGGCGACCGGTAGTGTAACCAGCGCGCACGCCGCGTGCTCGCGGTGGGGACCTACTCGAGACGCAGCGCCGTCATCGGGTCGAGACGCGCCGCGCGGCGCGCCGGGAAATAGGCGGCGGCGAGCGCCGCCGCGCCGAGCAGCACGACCGCTCCGGCGAGCACGACCGGGTCGGTGGGGCGCAGGCCGAACAACATCGACTCGACGTAGCGCGACGCCGCCCATGCGCCCGGCAGCCCGACCGCGAATCCCGCGAGCAGCAGCTTGAGCACCGACTTGCCCGCAAGCCACAGAACGCTCGACTCGCGAGCGCCGAGCGCGATGCGGATCCCGATCTCGCGCGTTTGCCGCGCCATTCGATACGCGAGCAGGCCGTAGATCCCAATGCCCGCGAGCAGCAACCCAAGCGCGCCGAACGCCCCGGCGAGGCTCGCCATCAGCCGCTCCTGCACGAGGGCGCGGTCGACCTGGTCGCTGAGCGCGTGCACCTCCACCGGCGCATTCGGCAGACTCTCGCGCAACTCCGCGCGCAGAGCAGCGGCCGCGGCGCTCGGCGAGCCCAAGACGCGCGCTTCGAGCGTGGTGTTCGCGATGAAGCCGCCGGTAAGCGCCCGCTGCGCGTACGACACGTACACCGTCGGCCGCGCCGGCACGCGCAGACTGCCGGCGGCGGTATCTTCGACGACGCCGACGATCTCGAGCGTGCTCGCGGGGCGAGTCACGCCCGCGGTCACACTCTCGCCGAGCGGAACGCGGTTTCCGAAGTATGCTTTGGCAAACGCCTCGTTCACGATCGCGACGCTTGGACTGCCGACCTCGCTCGGCGCGATGTCGCGTCCGGCGACGAGCCGCGTCCCGAGCGTCGCGAAGAACTCCGGCATCACGGCCACGAACAGCGCGGTATCTCTTTGCGGTAGCGGCTGTCCCGCCGGCACAGCCGCCTCGGACCACGCCGATCCCGACAGCGGCACGTTGCTCGACAGGCTCGCCGACGCGACGCCCGGGATCGCGCGCACTCGCGCGAGCAGATCCTCGTAGAACGCGAGCAGCGCGGCGCCCGACACTCCTTCCCTGCGCGCGTCGACGTCCGCGAGCAGCACGCCACCCGCCTCGAACCCCGAGTCGACGCCGCGGAGATTGCGCAACGTTTGCGTGAACAGGCCGGCGCCGACGAGCAGCAGCAGCGACAACGCAATCTGCGCGCACGCCAGCGCCGACAGCAACGCCGTGCGCGACCGCGGCGGCCGCAGATCGCTCTTGAGCGCGCGCGCCGGCGAGCCCGCCGACGCGGTGACCGCCGGCGCCACGCCGAACACCATCGCGGTGGCAACCGCGACGGCGATCGTGAACGCGAGCACGTGCGAGCTCGGCGTCGCGTCGAGATCGGATCTGAATGGACCCGTGGCGAACACGTCGAGCAGCAGACGCGAAGCCACGACCGCAAGCCCGATCCCGAGCGACGCGCCGATCAGCGACAGCAGCGCGCTCTCGGTGAGGAGCTGCCGGAAGACGCGTGCGCGCCCGGCGCCGACGGCGAGCCGTACCGAGATCTCCCGCTCGCGAGCCATGGCGCGCGCGAGCAGCAGGTTCGCGACGTTGGCGCACGCGATCAGGAGCACGAGCGTGACGACGGCCATGAGCACGAACAGCGGCCTACTGAACAAATTGCGCAGCGGCGAATAGCCCGTTCCGCCGGGAACGAGTCGGATGCGGGCCTCGATCATTTGTTGCCGTTCCTCCGCCGGCCAATTGGGGCTCAGCACGCGCTCGGCGAGCTGCGGCCAAACCGCTGTCAAACGCTGCTCCGCAAGCCCCACCGACACTCCAGCGCCGGGCCGCGCGATCCCGCGAAGCCAGGTGTTGCCGGGACCGAGCAGGCCGGCGCTGGTCGGCTCGAGCTCCGGCAACGCGGCGACGGCCGCGGTAATGTCCGCGACGGCGCCGACCGTCACACCCGAAAAACCGGGCTGGCTCACGCCGACGATCGGCACGGCGATACCGTTGAGCAGAATCGTTTGGCCCACGGCCGCCGGGTCGCCGGCGTACTCGCGCTGCCAGAATGTGTAGCCGAGCACGGCGGCCGGCGGCGCGCCCGGCTTGTCGTCGTCGGGCCCGAGGAGCCGGCCGGCGACCGGACGGACGCCGAGCGTCTCGTAATACTGACCCGTGACCAGCGCACCGTCGACGCGCCGCAGCGCTCCCGGCAACCCGACGTTGAACCCGGATCTCGTGAATCCCGCGAAGCCAGCGAAGACGTCGCCCTGGTCCGCTAGAGCGCCCACCATCGCATACGAAAGGCTATCGGGCGGCCGCGGCCTGCCGGCCTCGCCGATCTCGATCCGCACGAGCTCCTGCGGCTCGCGCACCGGCAACGACCGCAGCAGCAGCGCGTCGATCAACGTGAAGATCGCAGTGGTCGCGCCGATGCCGAGCGTCAGGGCCAGCACCGCGGTCACGCTGAACACGGGCTGTTGAAGCATCGTGCGCAGCGCGTAACGGACGTCGCGCCAGGTTTGCTCGAGCCAGATCGCCGCCGACATGGTTCACCGCCCCGCTCCGGATTTCCCGAGGGACTCGAGCAACAACCGTGCCACGCGTTGGGCCCCGCGGCGCGCCATGCCCGGCGTGGCTTCGCCCGAGGACCGGGCCGGCGGGGCCGTCCCGAAATCGCGCCGGCGGTCCCGGGTGCGGGAGGCTCGGCGCAGCCGGATAAAGGCAACCGCAGGGTTGCGCTTAGCGATCAGGTCGTGCTATAAAACACGCAACCAGGAGGTTGCATATGAACACCGATCGCATCGAGAAAAGCATCGTGTTGCGCGCCCCGCTCGACCGCGTGTGGAACGCGGTGAGCGACGCGAAGCAGTTCGGCAGCTGGTTCGGCGTGGCGTTCGACGGGCCGTTCAAGGAAAACACCCGGCTCACCGGCAAGATCGTCCCTACCACCGCCGATCCCGAAGTGGCGAAGCTGCAGGAGCCCCATCGGGGCAAGCCCTTCGATTTCACCGTCGAGCGCATCGAGCCGCCGCGGCGCATCTCGTTCCGCTGGCATCCCTTTGCCATCGAGCCCGGCGTCGATTACTCGCGCGAGCCCATGACGTCGATCGTCTTCGATCTGAAGGCAGTGCCGGAAGGCGTGTTGCTCACGATTTCGGAGTCGGGCTTCGATGGCATTCCGGTCGCGCGCCGGGCCGAGGCGTTCAAGGCCAACGAGGGCGGCTGGGAGCACCAAACGCAGCTCATCAAGAAATATCTGGAACAAAGAGCGGCGCAAGACCGCCGCTAAACGGAGAACGCATGTCACCCAGACGTTCCGCGGCTGCGAGCCTTGCAGAGGCCGCGCCGCTGTTCGCCGCGCTCGGCGACGAAACGCGTTTGCGAATCGTCGCCCAGCTGTCCACGCAAGGTCCGCAGTCCATCGTACGACTCACGGAAAGCACCGACGTCTCGCGCCAAGCCATCGCGAAGCATCTCTACGTGCTCGAAGAAGTGCGGCTCGCACGCGGTATCCGCACGGGACGTGAAAGCATCTGGGAGCTTCAGCCCGCCCGGCTCGAGGAGGTGCGCGGCTACCTCGATGAGATCTCCGCGCAGTGGGACAGCGCACTGGAACGCTTGCGCGCGCTCGTGGAGAAGTAGACGGCTACGCACAGCCTCAGCGCAGCCAGCCCTTCACGATGAAGAAGTACAGCCCGAGCACCATCGCGAACAGCACGGCGAACGCGATCTGCGGCAGCGTGACGGGCCACGGGTTGTCGATCAAGTTCATGCCGAGCAGCCCGCCGACCACCGCGGGAATCAGGCCGAGCGCGCTGATCACGGCGAGCACGCGCATCACGCGGTTCATCCCGAACGACACCACGTTCAAGTGCAGGTCGATGATCGACAGCACTTCCTCGCGAATGTTTGCCAACGTGTCGTAGAGATAGTCGACGTCGCTCTTGAAGCGCTGTATCCGTGCCAGCGCCGCCGGCGGCAGCTCAACGAAGTCGCGGCGGCCGTTACCCAATTCCGCGGCGATGCCCTTGAGTCGCCACAGGTCCGCTTGCGCGGCGGACAGCTGTTTCTTGAGGCGAAACGTGAGCTCGAAGAACGCAGGCCGGCTCTCCTCGATGGGCACCTCCTCGAGCTCGCGCAAGCGCTGCTCGCAGCGGCCGGCGAGCTGCTCGTTGCCGCGGATCACGCGATTGAGCACCACCGCGATCATCCGCGAGACGAACGGCAGCCCGTCGCCGGCGCCGGGCACGGGTGCGAATCGCTCGACACCGTGCAGGTTGCGGCGCGACAGCGACAAGAGGCCGGCGCCGACCGGCAGCAGGAGCATCGCGTAGCGGTCCAAGTGGCCGACCTCGTCGACGTCGGGCACCCAGACGAACAGGCCGGTGATCTTGTCCGACTCGGCCCAGTGCGGATAGCTGGTGGCGTGCAGATGCGTTTGCAGGTAACCGTGCGGCAGCTTGGCAGCGGTCTCGATCTGCTCGAGCTCGCTCGCGCCCGGGCTCGACACGTGGAACCACTGCTCGTCCGGCGCGCGCAGCCAGTGAAGGAGCGCGGAGAGCTCCGCGGACTGGGGCGCGATCTCCGGATCGTCGGCGACGAGAGTGACCTGCACCGGACCGCGCGCATGCGTGTCGGCGGGCCGCAGCGTCCGCTGCCGCGTCGAGACACCGCTCGCGCGCACGCCGAGCGACAAGAGCCGTCCGATCCGCGCCAGCCGCAGAATCGGCGACGAGCGCAGCGCTGCGGACGCGCTCGGCAAGAGCGACGCTAACGCGATGACGATCGTCGCGAGGTCGAGCCAACGCCAGGGGCTAGTGAGGAAGCGGCGCTTGTCCTCCGCCGACAGGAAGGCGACGACGAACTCGACGGCGAACCAGCCGATGATGCCCCACTGCGCGAGCTCCACGGCGGTGTCGACGGCCGGCGGCACCGAGAACAACATCGGGAACAGCGTGAGCCCGACGGCGACGATCGCGAGGAAGCCGAGAAACGCCTCGCCGAGCAGCAGCGCAAGCATCCGCCGCGGCCAGCCTTCGATCGCAAACAGGAATTCCGAGCGGAGCATCGGTGCGCGGTGAGCCGTCTACATCCTGATGCGGGTGTCCCCTGAATCGCAGGGTAACACCGCGAGCGGGGAACCTGTATGGCGCTTCCGGCCAATGCGCGCGACGGCCCGACGGTCAAATAATCGGGGCTCCGCGCGCGCCGTTGGAGACCCGCCTTTCGGAGACCGAGCATGAACTCTCAAAGTTTGCCGACCGCCGCCGCCGGGCGGCGCTGGAAAGCAAAACCCGCACGGCTCGGCTGCGGGTTGGCGGTCCTGTTCGCGGTTGGCGCGCTGCTGCTGGGATATGCCGCCACCGGCTATCGCTCCGGAAAGCGAGTAGGGCTGCTGGCGCCGGTCCCCGCGGCTCTGGCAGATCAGATAACGGTGCTCGGCCTTACGAATGCCCGCTTCTGGGGCTGGTACGACACGCAAGGGCCGGTAATGGTCAGGGAGTGGGAGCAGTCGCTCGAGCGGGAACGAGCCGTCGCCGCATCGAGCGGACCTTTGCCGCCGGCATATTTTCTGGCGGTCTCGGGTGGCAGCGGCGACGGGGCCTTTGGGGCCGGGCTCATTTGCGGTTGGTCCGATGCCGGCAACCTGCCGACCTTCAAGCTGGTGACCGGGGTGAGCACCGGCTCGATGATCGCGCCGTTCGTCTTTCTGGGAGGGTCGTACATCGACCAACTCCGCAGGATCTACACGACGATATCGGACAAGGACATCAGGACCATGCGCGCGTTGAACGGACTCTACGGCGTCGTGTTCGCCGACGCGATGGCCGATACGACGCCGCTCTACCGCCTCATTTCGCGCTACGTGAACCCGCAGATGCTCGCCGACATCGCGGTCGAATACGGTAAGGGCCGCCTGCTGTTGATCGCGACGGCCAGTCTCGATCAGCAACGTCCGGTGCTCTGGAACGTCGGCGCGATCGCGGCCAGCGGACACCCTGGTGCGCTGGAGTTGGTCCGCAAGATCATTCTCGCCTCTGCGTCGATACCTGGGGCCTTCCCCCCCGTGATGATCGACGTCGAAGCGAACGGACAGCGGTATCAGGAGATGAATGTCGACGCCGGCGTGGTCGCGCAGACGTTTCTCTACCCCAGCTACCTCGGAATTAGTTTTCGCTCCGGACGATTTGCCCGCGAGCGCCATGCCTACATCTTACGTAACAGCCGCCTCGACCCCGATTGGGCGTCAGTGAACCGCGAGTTCTTGACGATCACGCAACGGTCGATCGAGACGATGATCCATTACCTTGGTTACAACGATCTGTTGCGAGTCTATGAATCGACGAGGCGCGACGATATCGATTACAACTTGGCCTACATCGAACCCGAGTTCGCCAAAACAAGAGTCGAACCCTTCGATCCCGAGTATATGAAAGCGCTGTTCGCGTATGCTTTCGAGAAGGGACGGAGTGGGTATGCGTGGCACAAGGCGCCACCGCTTCTCGAGGACGATCCGGATCGGTGACGCGGTACGTCCGCAGCCGTTGCGCGCATCGCGCGGCCAAAGATCGCGCGGCCAAAGTAAGACACGACTCCCCATGGAACTGTGGCGACAACCTCGTCCCGGCGAGATAGCCTAGCGAGCGAAGAGGTCTAGTGACACCGAAGGGGGGGAAGTATGGCTCGATCTGAAACCCAGGAACGCCTCGTCTCCCAAGCCGCGGCGCTGGTGCCCGCGCTGCGGGCATCCTTAGCCGCCGCCGAGCAGGCACGGCGGTTACCGCAGAAAATGTTCGGTGAGCTCGCCGCGGCCGACGTCTTTCGGATGACCGCGCCGAGGCGCTTCGGCGGCTTCGAGGCCGACTTCCTTACCCAGTGCGAGGTACTCGCAGAGGTCGCTCGTGGCTGCCCGTCCGCGTCGTGGGTGGCGACCATCATGAGCGCGATGTCGTGGCTCGTGGGCGGATTCCCGGACGAGGCGCAAGTGGAGATCTTCGCCACGCGCGATCCACGTGTGAGCGGCGTGTTCTCGCCGACCGGTACCGCCGTTCGCAAACGCGGCGGCTATGTCGTCAACGGGCGCTGGGGATACAACACCGGCGGTCATGGCGGCCATTGGACCGTGCTGAACGCGGTGTTGACCGAGGACGGGGTTCCCGGGATGCCGCAATGCTGCATCGTCGAGAGCCGCGAGCTCGAGCGGCTCGACGATTGGCACGCGAGCGGCATGGCGGCAACCGGCAGCAGCACCGTGGTAGCGAAGGACGTCTTCGTGCCCGCTCATCGTGTGTTGCCGTTGCCGGAGATGGTCGAAGGTCGCTATCCGCAGCGACACAACTCGGGCAACCCGTATTACAACTATCCTCTTGCGGCTGTGCTCACCGCGAATGCCGCCGGCACGCCGGTCGGCATCGCGCGCGGCGCGCTCGAGCTGTTTCGCGATCGTCTGCCGGGCCGCTCGATCACTTACACGACGTATGCGAGCAAGATCGAGGCCCCCGTCACGCACCTGCAGCTGGGCGAAGCCACGTTGACGATCGACTCTTCGGATGCGCACATGCGGCTCGCGTGTGCGCTGCTCGACGGCGCGGACGGCGCACCGTCGAAGCTCGATCGCATAAAGATCCGCGCGCACGTGGGCGCCGCGACGCGCTACGCGCGCGACGCCGTGGACACCTTGTTCTATGCGAGCGGTGCGTCCGCGATTCAGGCGAACGCCCCGATTCAGAGCTTCCAGAGGGATATGCAGGCGCTCGCGAATCACGCGATCTTGCATCCGCAGACGAACGTCGAGCTCTATGGGCGAGTTCTCTGCGGACTCGAGCCCAACACGTTCCTCTATTAGGTCAACGCGTCGCGATGGGCTATTTCTTCCCGGCCGGTTGCTGCGCGAGGCGGCAACCGTGTTCGTCGCGGACCGACGTGATCGAAGTGGAGATGCGTGCATAGCACCAAATCGATGTCCTCCGGCCGGAAGCCCGCGTGCTCGCGGTCGCTCAGGAAGTCGCTCCGCATGTTCGTGAAGATGTCGAACTCGCGCTTCCGATCCGAGCCGATGCAGGTGTCGAGCATGATCCGATGCTCGCGCGTGCGCATCACGAAGCACTGGAAGGAGATGATCATCTTGCCTTGCGGCGTCGCGTAGTGCGCCTGCAGCCAGGGATAAGCGAGCACCGTCTGCGGCGTGGCGTCCGGCAGCAGCATCGTGATGTCGTCCTCCCAGTTGTTGACCTCGACGATGCGCGTGATCTCGACGTCACCGATCTTCCAGCTGCGCATGGTTGCGATGGACATCGTTCCACCTACTCGGCGTGAGGGTTCGTGTAACCGGCTTTGAGGGCTTGGGCGAGCTGCAGAGCTGCGAGTTGACCTGGGCTGAGGTTTCTTAGGTCGGGATCGACGGCCTCTGCCAGCTGGACCATCCGGCGCGCCACATCGCCATCCTCGACCATGGTGAGCTCCGCCACGTAGAGCTCACGAAACCGCCGCTTGGCGTTCGACAGCTCTTCCGGAGATCGACCCTCCGGATTCGCAATGATGGCTGCTGTCTTCACGGCCTCGAGATAGGTCTTGCGACGCAGCTCGACAAAGGGCTTGTCGGCTTCGAGCGCGCGCGCCTCCGCTTCTTTGAGGCGGGTGGTATTGAGGCTCCATACGCTTACGACCACCCCGATGACAACGCTCAGAACTTGAACGGTACTCGCCAGCAGTTCCAGCTTGGTTTTTGGCTCGGCCACGGCAACTCCTGAAATGGTCTACTCATCCATCGGCGTGTTGAATCGTGCGCCGATCGGCGCCGGCGCCGATCTGCCTAAGATCATATCGGACGCCTTCTCCGCGATCGCCACAACACCCGCGTTGGTGTTCGCGACCACGAGGCGCGGATAGATCTGCGTCCGTCTGATGTGCTCGAGCGATCGGAGAGATCGGGTAGCACCTCGTTAGCCATCGACGTCTCCTGCATCCGGGCCAGTGTAAACGACCGGACCTCGCGGTTGTTCTTCCGGAGACATCGGACGAGGCGTGCTAGTCTCCGCCGCGTCATCAGGAGCAGCCATGGCCACCGAACCGCGCGCGCTGACCGTCAACGATCTCATCGACGAACGGCCACTGAGCCGCTTTCAGCTCGCCACCATTCTGCTCTGCGGCCTGACGCTGCTGCTGGACGGCTTCGACACGCAGGCAATGGGCTTCCTCGTGCCGCCGATCTCGGAGGAGCTGCGCATCCCGCTGAGCGCGTTCGGCCCGGTGCTCTCGGCCGGCCTCTTCGGTCTGATGATCGGCGCCATGGCGTCCGGTCCCATCGCGGATCGATGGGGACGCAAGTGGGTCATCGTCGTCTCATCCATCGCGTTCGGCGCCTTCTCGCTGCTCACCGCCCGCGCCGATACGCTGAACGAGTTGATCGTGCTCCGGTTCCTTACCGGTCTCGGGCTGGGCGGGGCGATGCCGAACGTCGTCTCGCTCTCGTCCGAATACGCGCCGAAGCGGCTGCAACCGATCCTGGTGTCCTCCATCTTCGCCGGCATGGGCGGCGGCGCCGTGCTCGCCAGCATCGTTGGCGGCGCGCTGATTCCCATCTGGGGCTGGCGCTCGGTGTTCGTCGTCGGCGGCGTCCTGCCGATCGTTCTCGCCGCCGTGCTCGTCAAGACGCTCCCCGAGTCGCTGCGCTTCCTTGCGGTGAGGGGCGCGGATCGTCACCGCATCGCGACGATCGTCCGCCGGATTGCGCCTGAAGCCGTCGATGCGCCGCTCGCACCGCCGCCTGCGTCCGATCGCCCGGAGGGCCTCGCGATCGAGCATCTGTTCACCGAGGGACGCGCGCTGGGCACGCTGATGCTGTGGATCCCGTTCTTCATGAACCTGCTGATCCTCTACTTCATCCTGAGCTGGCTCCCGAGCCTACTGCGGCAGGCGGGGATGCCGGTCACGGCCGGGATCACGGCGGTCGCCGCGTTCAGCGTCGGCGGCATCCTCGGTTCGTTGGCCCAGGGTCCGCTCATGAAGAGGCTGGGCGTGTTTCCCGCGATGGTCGCCGAATTCATCGCGTCACTGGCGCTGATCGGCGTGGCGTCGGTGATCTTCGCGAACTTCCAGCTGATGATGATCGTCACGTTCGTCCTCGGGATCACCGTGCAGGGCGCGCAGGGCGGGCTGAACGTGCTGGCCGCGACCTATTACCCGACGACCGTGCGTTCGACAGGCGTCGGCTGGGCGTTGGGCGTTGGACGTATCGGATCGATCGTGGGACCACTCATCGGCGGCGCGATGCTCGCGCTGCTGTGGACGCCGCAGCAAATCTTCCAGGCCGGCGCGGTACCGGCGCTCATCGCGGCAGCCACCGTGATCGTGAGCAAGCAGCTGATGGGGCGCAGGAGCCCCTATAGCCCGGAAACGACGACGACGCCATCGGCACACTGACGGCGCGCGTTCTCCGGCGGAGACGGTAGTCGCACAGGCTTGCTCGGCGAGATCCGGTTCCGCCACTATTTGGTTTCCTGCTCAGGGCGCGCAACGTGATGGGCGAATCGTTTCCGCCGTTCCTTGCACCGGAACCGAGGCCGGCCGCACGACGTCTTGGCGAAGTGCCGTTCCAGGCGCACGTCGAGCTTCTCCAATTGTTCTTGGCCCGTCGCGATGAAATCGTCGAGCGAATACAAGGCGTGCTGAACGCCCAGCGAAAACCGACCCAATACCTGCAAGACGGCCCCCTCCTCTCTCGGCTCTTCGAGGACTGCTTCTTTGGACTCCCTCAAGTCGCCCACGACCGGTGGGAGCTCAGGCGTCAGTTGGAAGAAGCCCATTGGGCGAGCGGCTTCAAGCCCCGTGAGACTCCTGGAGAGCACAACGACCTGATCGATGCGGCCGAGATGATGAGCCGCGGCTTTCATATGTGGCAGCGCACTCGTTGGCCGGGCCACCAGGGTCGCGTTCGATGCGCGCACACGCTGTTCAACTTGTATCTGCTACGACGGCTCATGCTGTTGAGCATGCGCCTCTGGGATGCCGGAGCCGCCGGCGCCGGAGACCGGCTCTCGCAAATTCAAGGCGTGCTCGACGAGTTGTGGAGAACCACGCCGTCGGATCAGCCGGTGTTCGTGCGCGATGCGCGCTGGCTGTTCCCCCTGGCGCTGAGCCCCACGACCGATGAATTGGCGGGGTACTTCGAAGTCGCGCAACGAATCGCGGAGACCCTGGCGGCAGCGGACCGGATCGAAATCCACAAGGCCGGCGTTCGAATGGCGGGCGGGCACTTACGTTCACAGCTCCGCCACGTCGCCACCCAGAAGGGCGTGCCTCTCGACGAGAACGGGCTGGTTCTGATCACCCGCAGATCCAATGCCCTCGATCTGGCCACGCTGATTCAAGGTCTCGTGCCGCTGCTCGAGGCCTATGAGCACGCCACGCAGAGTGGCGACCGAGAGAAGCGGCTCGAATTGGCAGCCGCGATTTGTGAGGGCATCTCTCCCGATCCGGAGCTGTTTCTGAATCGCCTCGATTTACTCGGCCCTTACAGCATGATCGAGCATCTGTTCATCACGACGGATCGCGACGGGCGCGTCGTGCACAGCCCCATGGGGCGGCGACACCTTCGGCTATTCCAAGAATACGCGGCGCGGATCAGGCGCGTGTTGAAGCCGTTGTATGAAGACTGTCCACGTTTCAGGCCGGTTGACGGCGCCTATTCTCCCTACGGGGCTCTTTATGGATTTTCATCGCGACTGTTGGAGCACATGGCGCTCAAATCTTTGACGCCCGATCCCGTAACACGCTTCAGCCTGGAGGACGTCTTTGCCGATGGAGCAGCCGACAAGCTCGCCTGGGTGAGCGGCTGTCGGAAACTACCGCACATCCCGAGGGACGTGGCAAAGCTGTTCGAGTACCCCCAGCGGTTCGCCGAGGACATGTTCGATCGAATCGAGCAAGCGCTGCGCAGAGGCGTTGCCGCCGGCGACGCGGGCGCTGCGACTCGAACCGGCCGCCTATTCATCCTGTCCGAAGACGATCCGCGAGCAGACTCGACGGCTTCGCTCGCTCCGGATCTGCCGGTCCAATATTTCGTGTCGTCGGACAGGGGGATGGTGGACGCGCACAAGGCTCAGTCTTATGACCAGTCGCAGCTCTTGCACAGTCGGCTCGAGGGGGAGTTCGCTGTGAGCTACGAGACGTCGGGCGGATGGGTCGCCATCACCAAGGACTTCCTCACTGAAGTGCTGGGGGCGGGGCGCGACGTGAAGATCGCTGGGCTGCCCGGTGCGGCGGCTCAAGTGTTGCGATTGATGTGCGCCAATTTGGTTGTGCTTACTGGGTAGCGCTCGATACCTCGCGCACGTCTTCGGCTACTCTGCCTTCAGCGTCTCCATGGGATCGACCGCCGAGGCGCGCCGCGCCGGAAGGTAGCTCGCGAGCGCCGCGGCGGCGAGAATCACGCCGAGCGCTGCAACGTAGGTAGCGACATCGGTCGGTCCGATCCCGAAGAGCAGCGAAGACATGAGGCGCGTCAGCGCGAGCGAGGCCACGAGCCCGATCGCGAGACCCACCGCGCTCAGCGCAAGACCCTGCCGCAGGAACATCGTTCGAACGTCGCGGCGTTGGGCGCCCAGCGCCATCCGGATCCCGATCTCTCGCGCCCTTTGCGAGACGACGTAAGCGATGACGCCGTAGATCCCGATGATGCTGAGCGCGAGCGCCATCAAGCCTGCGATCGCAAGCATCACGAGCGCGAACGACGTTCGTGCGAGCGAGCCCGCGTACAGGTCCTGCATCGTGCGCTGGAGCGCGATCGGAACGTTGCCGTTCACCGCCCAGACCGCTTGCCGGATCTCTTCGATGAGAGTCGCCGTGCCCGTGCGGTCGCTACGGACCACGAACGCCACCGGCGGGAATGCGAAAGCCTGCGAGCCAAAAGCGTTCTCCATGAGCGCCGGCCAGTACACGAGGCTCGGCGCACCCGCGTAGAGCGCGTCCTCCTTCACGCTCTCCACCACGCCGATGACCTCGCGCCACGCGTCGCTGTCGTTGGGTGGCTGAATACGTTTCCCCAGCGCGTCCGCGGGCGCGGGCCCGAGCTCGCGAGCGAAGTCCTCCGAAATGAGGGCAACGCGGCCGCCCGTTTCGATATCGCTCCACGTGATATCGCGTCCCGCGATGATTCGCGTGCCCATGGTCGCGAGGTAGCCTGGCGAGACGAGCTTGAATCTACGCGGCGCCGGACCTTGTCCGGCTGCCGGCGGTCGACCTTCGACCACCACCGGCGCGCTGTTGACGAACGGCGCCCCTTCCATCGGCAGCGCGCTCGTAAAGCCGGCGGAAGCGACGCCCGGAAGCGCCGCAATCGCGTCGAGGATCTCGTGCTGCACGCGCGCGAACTGCTTCGGGTCGCGGAGCATCTCGACCGGCGCCCAAGTCCGCACCGTTTGGATGGATGCCGGATCCGCGAACCCCGGATGGACGTCGCGCAACGCCTGAAACGTTCGGATCATGAGCGCCGCGCTCACGACCAAAACGAGCGCGAGCGCCACTTGCACGACGACCAGGGCGCTGCGCGTCGCGTTGCGCTGGCGGCCAGCCGTCGAGCCGCGCGCACCGGCGAACGCGGACACGTCCACGTGCAGCGCGTGCTTGAGCGCCGTGATCGATCCGAACACGAGCGTCGCCCCGAGAGAAACGGCCACGGTGAACGCAAGGACGGCCGGATGAACGGAGATCTCGTCGAGCCGCGGCAGGTTGCTCGGGTGGATCGCAACGAGCAGCTCCAGTCCAACGTAGGCGAGCACCAAGCCGAGCACGCCGCCGACCGCGCCGAGCACGAAGCTCTCGACGAGCAGCTCTCGGGCCAAGCGTCCCCGCCCCGCGCCGAGCGCGGCGCGCACCGCGAGCTCCTGCCGCCGCGCATCGGCCCGCACGAGCATGAGATTCGCGATGTTGGCGCACGCGACCAGAAGCACCGCGCCGATGGCGCCCATGAGCACCCAGAGCGAGCTCGCGACGCCGCCGACGAGGTCGTCCTTCAACGAGCGCACGACGGGGGTGATCCGCCAGTTCTTCATCGCTTCGCGAGTCACGGCGTACCCTTGCGCCATCGGCCACTCGTCGAGCCAAATCGGCAACATCCGCTCGATGTCGGCGCCGGCCTCCGCGGGAGTGACGCCCGGCTTGAGCCGCCCGAGCGCGTTCCAGCCGAAGTTGCCGATGGCCGACCGGGCGGGGTCGAGCTGCACGGCGACGATCACGTCGGGCTGCGGCGTCATGTCGAGGAATTTGAAATCGGGCGGCATGATGCCGACGACTTGCGCCGGCCGTCCGTTGATCACGAGCGCGCGCCCGAGCCCCGTCGCATCGCCGCCGAAGCGGCTCTGCCAGAACCCATACGAAAGGATCACCGGGTCCGGGCCTTGCGTCCCGGGCCCTTGCTCCTGCTCCGTGAACCAGCGTCCGTACTGGGGCTGCACGGCGAGCGCCTGCAGCAATCCATACGTGGCCCGAAGCGAGCGTACGCGCTCCGTTCCTTCGGGGCTCGTGAGCGTCTCGCCGCCGTCGTTCCAGAAGCCGATGTCGGCGAACGTCCGGCTCTCCTTGCGGTAGGTGAAGTACATCGTCGGCTGGGACCCCAGATCGGCGGTCCCGAGGGCGGCGGCGTTATGCCTGATCCTCACGAGCTCGCCCGAGCTCGGATACGGCAGAGGTTTGATGAGCACCGAATAGACGACGCTGAAGATCGCCGTGGTCGCGCCAATTCCGAGCGCGAGCGTGAGTATCGCGGCAAACGTGAATGTGGGGCGCCGCGGTAGCGTGCGCAGCGCATGGCGCAAGTCCCGCCCGACGGAATCGACGAAACCGGTGACGCTCATGCGACGGCCTCCCGCGGACATCTCGTTGAGATCGGAGGCTCAGGTGCAACAAGCGCGCCACGGATCGGCACGCGCATAACTCGTTGATTTGGAGTGGATGCGCCCATCTGTCCCCGGGGTGACCTCCACGGGTGTTTCCCGGATCTGCGCTGCATGTCCCGCGCCGATCGTGTCCCGCGTAGTGGTGTAAGAGCGGCGGCCGCGAGCTAGAGCGGCAGTCATCGTGAGTCTTGGTAAGGTTG
>Ga0137409_10000513_pt1 | contig 42602 bp, 34 predicted proteins | sample CZODoug1_16funga_FD_122059 | JGI IMG/M metagenome (GOLD analysis project Ga0137409, IMG submission 122059) | Vadose zone soil fungal communities from Angelo Coast Range Reserve, California, USA - CZODoug1_16fungal (Hybrid Assembly) | ecosystem: Environmental > Terrestrial > Soil > Vadose zone...
TTTTCTGGGGGTTGAAGCGGTTGCGCGACCGGTCGGAGAGAAAGCGCACGACGCTGTCTTCGAGTTGCGCGTCCAGCTTGCCGGCAACGTAGGCTTCGCTGCGGAGCGCCGGACAACCGATTGAGGCACAGTTGGCCGCCATGTGGATGCGCGGCTCGTCGAAAACTCCCGGAGCGCGGATCATGCCGTGCTCGACATCGTCAAGACTGCGGGGCTTGCCCAGCAGCGAGAAGAAACGCTTCTTCCACGGACTGGTGATGAGCGAGCCCAGTTCCTTGATCGACTTCACTTTCGGATACTCGGTAAGGATCAGCTCGACTGTGTACGCGTTGTAGGCATTGATCAGAAAGGCGAGCTTCTCGGGCTTCCTCCAGCCGTCGTACTCGGACTGGGTCACTGCCGATAGCCCGTCGAGATAACTTTTCAATTCCTGGCGATCGGTCTTGAAACCGCTGTAATCGACCTGCGATGCGTGTCCGCCGGGAAGCCAGACCACGTGTTTATTCGTCAGCGCGTCCCACCGCGCGTGCGAGTGGTCGAACGCAGCGTGTGCGATGCCGGGCAGGAGGGTGATCAGGAACGCAAAAAGGTATTTGATCATCGGTGCGATTGTTCCCTTTGGTGGGCCGTAAGTGCCGTGACGGTCGTGACTATTGTGACTGCCGTGAATATCGTGACTGCCGTGACGGTCGTGACTGTCGTGACTGCCGTGAACATCGTGAATATCGTGAATGTCGTAACAGTTCCGGGGTATTGACTCATCACGCCGTCACGATCGTCACGTCGTCACGCTGTCACGGTATTTATCCTCTCATCCAGGCGTGATAGCGCTGCACCCACTTCAGGACATTCTGCGGCGCATGCTCGCGCTTCCAGTTGCCTGCTGCGTACTTGTTGGCCTCGGACAACGTCGGATAGATGTGAATGGTTCCGAGAATCTTGTTCAGCCCGATGCCGTGGCGCATGGCCAGAATGTACTCGGCGATCAGGTCGCCGGCGTGCTCGCCGGCGATGGTTACGCCGAGGATCCTGTCCTTGCGGGGTACGGTCAATACCTTGACCAGGCCGTGGGCCTCGCTGTCCGCGATGGCGCGGTCCAGTTCGTCGATTCCATACGTGGTCACTTCATAGGAAATGCCTTTTTCCTTTGCCTCGGTCTCGTTCAATCCCACGCGGGCCACTTCCGGCTCGGTGAACGTGGCCCACGGGATCACCGAGTAGTCGGCGCGGAACTTCCTCACCCCGCCGAACAGCGCGTTGACCGCCGCGTACCAGGCCTGGTGCGATGCGGTATGCGTGAACTGGAAAGGTCCTGCCACGTCGCCGCAGGCGTAGATGTTCGGGTAGAGCGTCTGCAGGAATTCGTTGGTTTCCACGGTGCGGCTTCGGGTCACGGGTATGCCCAGTTCCTCCAGTCCGTAGCCTGTGGTGTTGGCGATTCGCCCCACCGCCACCAACACTTCGTCGAAAGGGATGCGCACCTCCCGGCCTTTGTGCTCGCAGATGAGCGCCTTCTCCCCGTTCTCGACCAGGAACTGTTTGGCTTTGTGCTCTAGCCGCACGTCGATGCCTTCCTCGCGGAAGCGAGCCAGGACCATTTCGGAAAACTCGGGGTCTTCGCGAATCATGATCCGCGGCAGCATTTCGACCTGGGTGACTTGCGAACCCAGGCGGGCGAAGCATTGTGCCAGTTCGCACCCGATCGGGCCGCCTCCGAGTACCACCAGGCGCGCGGGGAGTTTGCGCAGGTTCCAGACCGTGTCCGAGGTGAAATGCCCGACATTTTCGACTCCTGGAATCGGCGGCACGAAGGGACGGGCGCCGGCAGCGATCACGATCGAGCGTGTGGTGAGTGTCTTGCCGTTAACCTGCACTTCCCACGGCGAGATTATTTTTGCCTCGCCCTTGATGCACTCCACGCCCAGGCTGGTGTAGCGCTCCACGGAATCGTGCGGCTCGATGGCCTTGATTACCCGCTGCACCCGTTCCATTGCGTCGGCGAACTGGAAATCCGCCCTGGCCTCCTTCAACCCGAATTCAGGCGCGCGCTTGATATGCGACAGCAACTTCGCAGAGCGGATCAGCGCCTTGGAGGGCACGCAGCCGGTATAGAGGCAATCGCCGCCCATGCGGTCTTTCTCTATCAATGTCACTTTTGCCTTCACCGCGGCGGCGATGTAAGCCGAAACCAGGCCGGCGGAGCCGGCGCCGATGACGATGACGTTACGATCGAATTTGCGCGGACGGGTGAAGCGCGAGTACACCTTGCGCGCCTTGATCATGGCAACGATCTTCTTCGCAATGAGCGGGAAAATTCCCAGCAGGGTGAAGGAGGCGATCAGCGCCGGCGAAAGAATCCCGGCCGCCGATTCGATCTGCGCGACCTGGGTGCCGGCATTCACATACACGATGGTGCCCGCGAGCATGCCCAGCTGGCTTACCCAGTAGAAGGTCCAGGTCTTGATGGAAGTGAGCCCCATCACCAGGTTGATGACGAAAAAGGGAAAGGCCGGGACCAGCCGCAAGGTGAAAAGATAGAACGGGCCGTCCCTGTCGACGCCGGCATCGATCGCCTTCAGCTTTTCGCCGAACTTCGCCTGAACGGTGTCGCGAAGGAGGAAGCGCGAGACGAGGAATGCCAGCGTCGCGCCGATGCTGGAGGCGAAGGAGACGATCACCGTGCCCCACAGCAGGCCGAAAATGGCCCCCGCGGCAAGCGTCAGGATAGTTGCGCCGGGCAATGACAGGCCGGTCGCCGCCACATATATAAGGAAGAACGCCGCCACGGTCTGCAGCGGCTTGGCGCGATACAATTCTTCGATAGCTGCCTGCTGCGACTTGAGGTAAGACAGGCTGAAGTATTGGCCGAGGTCGAAAACGATGAACGCTGCAATCAGCGCGGCGATCAAAACCATCAACAGCAATTTTCCCTTGGTCACCGCAAGACCCCCTTTGTTGTTCCCGCATGCCCTGCGCTTGGCCGGGTGAGCGCGCCGAACCTGATACGACGCGCCGGTGATGCTGAAACCCGCGCGTGCGCGATATACGTCCGGATGCAGCGCCCGGATGCGATATCACCAGCCGCTTCGCGGAAGACGCATCGTCCGGGCGATTGTACACGCGCGCCTGCGGCCGTTACGATGTGCGGCATGATGCGAATTCGAAGCCGAACGCGGGACCGGGTGGCTGCGCGGCGCGGCAGAACCTGCCTGGTTGCCGTTTTCGTGCTGGCGTTGGTTACGGGCTGTGCGACGTTACAGAATCCGATCCGCGCGAACCTGTCGGACGCAAACGAAGCCGTCGCGCAGTGTGCCGCGTGGTACCGCGCCATGGATCAGCGCATCGACCAGGCCGGCGTGCGCGATGGCGGCGAATATCGCATCCCCGGTTTTCCCTATTTGCGCACCGATCGTTTCGGCGCTTCATTTCGCATCGAAGCGCTTGCGGGCGAAGATTTGTTCCAGGCATGGACGGGGCGATTGCTTCGCCTTGAGGCCGAGGCACGTGCAGCGGAACTGAGCAATCTGCCGGCTGGTTCGCTCGAGGACCTGGCTGCGAACCGCGCACAAGCCGGGGAAAGGACGCAGGCTTGCGCGACAACCCTGGCAGGGCACGACTTTGCCGTGCCGGAAAGGCGCACGCTGCTGACGGCGCGCGCGCGAGTGCCGGACGACTATGTAACCTGGCAGAGGGCGTTGGGTTTGTATCCCATCACCCGGATTCCGTTCTGGTACGGCGTCGATGGCTGGCAAAAGGAAGCTGCCGAGACGATGCGCCGCTCGAAGGAAGACATGCGCGGGCCGGCGACGCTTTCGCGTTACGCGCCGCCGGACGCGGCCGGCACGCAAGCGGCGAAGGAGATCCTTGCGGGCGCGCGCCGCGATCCGTTGGGGATCCCGCAACTTTCCGCCGAGCAACAGGAGGCGCTGTTCGCCGCGTTTGCGCCGGTCATCGAGGTCGAAACCGGCGGCGGCTACGATCGCATCGGCGCGCTTGCGTGGGGCGAGGGCAAGCGGCCGGTCGTGGATACTTCGCGGCCGGTGGTCTACCGAAAGCTCGCGCTTACCCGCTACGGTGGTGAAACGCTGGTGCAGCTTGTCTATCTGGCCTGGTTCAGCGAGCGCCCGCGCGCGAAGTCGCTCGACCTGCTGGCGGGCCGGCTCGATGGCATCTTCTGGCGAATCACGCTGTCCACGCACGGTGATCCGCTGGTTTACGACACTATCCATCCCTGTGGCTGCTTCCATATGTTCTTCCCGGTTCCGGGAGTGGAACCGTTGCCGCCGCCGGCAACAGGCATCGAGTGGGCCTTCGTACCGGACCGGGCACCGAAACTTCCGGACGGTGCGCGCTTGGTGTTGCGCTTGGCAACTCGCACCCATTACCTGGTGAACATGGCAGCCGATGGCGGCGGCGCTGGCCTGACCTACGAATTCGCCGATTACGACGAACTGCGCTCTATGCCTGCCGGCGCTGGAAAACGCCGCAGCGCCTTCCGGCCGGACGCCCTGGTGCCGGGTACCGAACGCGGTGAGCGCGTCTTTTTCTGGCCCATGGGGGTGCCGAGCGCCGGCGCCATGCGCCAGTGGGGACACCATGCCACGGCTTTCGTCGGGCGCCGCCACTTCGACGACGTCGATCTGATCGAGCGGCGTTTCCGCCTCCTGCCATAGGCCCGCGGCCAGCCCAATACAGCGAACGCCGCCCGTGCGATACTTGGTACCATCTGCCTTAAGGAAGCTCTGACAAAGTTCCCTCACGCCGGGCAAGGCCCGGCGCCCAGTCGTACGATTCCACGAGAGGCAAAAGATGAGCCGCGCCTTCGTAAAAGACGACAACGAAGCCCTGCCCAGCGAAGAATTGCCGGAGCGCCCGGTCAATTCCGAGCCGAACTACATTACGCCGGCGGGACTCGCGAAACTGCGCAGAAAAGTCGAAAAGCTGCACGACGAACATGTGCGTCTGAAGGGGGCGCAGGAAGATTTCGACCGGCCCAGGCTCGCGCAGGTCGAGCGCGACCTGCGCTACTACCAGGCGCGGCTGGAATCAGCGATCCTGGTCGATGTTTCCAAGCAGCCCAGGGACGAAGTGCACTTCGGCGCCAGCGTCAAGACCGAGGACGAGGGCGGCGCAGTGCATTCCATAGCGATTGTCGGCGAGGACGAGACCGACGCAGCCCACGGCCGCGTCAGCTGGCAGTCGCCGCTGGCGAAGGCGCTGATGGGTGCAAAAGTGGGTGATACCGTTACCTGGAACCGCCCCGCCGGCTCCACCACGCTCAACGTGCTGGAAATTCACTATCCGCGGACGTAGTCGCACGTTTGTCGGCCTGGTTCGAAGGTAGGCTCGGTCGCGAGTCAGCGCGACCGAGCCGATGCGCGTTGTACCCCGGACCTGCAAGCCGGGGCCGTCAACCTGCGCATTCCGTCTGGGCTCGACCGCGGCAGCCGTCCGAACAGGGGCGGCTCTGACGAGGAGGGGAAAATGAGCGAATTCTCGCGTCGCAAAGCGCTTGGGGCGATGGGCGCGGCGGTCATTTCGGGCGCCGCAAGCGCATTGATCGGGCCGCATCGCGCGCACGCCGCCGATCTGAGCTACCAGCCGGAAAAAGGCGCGGAACTGCGGGTGTTGCGCTGGAAGCGCTTCGTCCAGGGCGACGAGGAACAATGGCTCGCCAACAGCGAAAAGTTCTACAAGGCCACCGGTGTGAAGGTGCGGGTGGATTCCGAGAACTTCGAGGACATCCGGCCGAAAGCGGCGGTGGCGGCCAACGTTGGAAGCGGGCCCGATATCGTGCTCGGCTGGTACGACGATCCGCACCAGTACGCGGACAAACTGCTCGATCTCACCGAACTGGCCAATTATCTCGACGCGAAGTACGGCGGATGGTACGACGTGGTCAGGCGCTTTTGCATCCACGACGGCAAGTGGATCGCCATCGGGTCGGGATTTCTCGGCGGCTGCCTGGTTTACCGCGAAAGCGCGGTCAAGGCGGCAGGCTTTGACAAGGTGCCGAACGATACGCAGGGATTCCTCAGGCTGTGCCAGGCGCTGAAGAAGAAGGGAACGCCGTGCGGTTTTGCGCTCGGCAACGCCGTGGGCGATGCCAACGCCTGGACCCATTGGGCGCTGTGGGCCCACGGCGGCAGGATGGTGGACGAGAGCAATCGCGTCGTCATCAATTCGAAGGAAACGGCCGCCGCGCTGGAGTATGCCGCGGCGCTGTACCAGACCTTCATTCCCGGCACGCTGTCGTGGCTGGATCCAAACAACAACAAGGCGTTCCTGTCCGGCGACATCAGCCTGACTCTGAACGGGGTGTCGATCTATTACGCGGTCAAGACGTCGAAGGAACCCGGCGTGCAGAAGCTCCTTGCCGACATCCAGCACGTGAACATGCCGATCGGACCGGTCGGCCATGCCGCAGAGCTCAATCCCTTCAGCCCGATGTTCGTATTCAAATATACGAAGTATCCCAACGCGGCGAAGGAGTACCTGCGTTTCATGATGGAACGCAGCCAGTACGAGGCCTGGCAGTCGGCCTCGCTGGGTTATGTCCAGCAGCCGCTCAAGGCCTACGCCGATACGCCGGTGTGGAAGAGCGATCCGAAACTGTTGCCGTTCCGCAACGTGCCGGGGCTGACGCGCGACAATGGCTATGCCGGAAAGCTCGGCTCGGCGTCGGCGGGTGCCATGGCCGACTACATCGTGGTCAACATGTTTGCGCAAGCGGCATCCGGTGCTTCCACTATCAAATCCGCTATGGAACAGGCGGAGAGCCGCGCCAAGCGCTACTACCGGTGATCTCGAAAAGACGATAATTAGCCACAGAGGACACAGAGAACACAGAGGAGAATCAAGAAGAAAAAAGAAACAGGGGTTAAAACCGTTCGTTTGCTCATGATCTGTCGTGGTGAAAATTAGCGATGCAGGTTCGTGAACAGTGCCTCTTTTGGCGCACATTTGTTATTCTCGTTTTTGCATTTCCTCTGTGTTCTCTGTGACCTCTGTGGCAAATGCCTTTTCAGGTTTTAAATAGACGGGGCAAAAAATGCACGATCTGATCATTGAGAACGCGACGATATACGACGGCCTGGGCAGCGCGCCGCGGCGCGGCAGCGTTGCGGTAACAGACGGACGGATTGCCGAAGTCGGCAAGGTCGAAGGCGAGGCACGCGAACGCGTCAATGCCGACGGGCTGGCGCTGATGCCGGGAATCATCGATACCCACACCCATTATGACGCGCAGATCACCTGGGACCCGTTTGCCAATCCCTCTCCCGCACTCGGCGTCACCACGGTAGTCATGGGCAACTGCGGTTTCACAATTGCGCCGTGCCGGCCGCCGGATCGGGACCTCACGATGCGCAACCTCACCCACGTCGAGGGCATGTCGCTGGAGGCGCTGCGCGCCGGCATCGACTGGGGGTTCGAATCGTTCCCGGAATATGTCGGGATGCTCGAAAAGAATGGGGTCGGGCCGAACGTCGCCTGCTTCGTGGGCCATTCCGGCGTGCGCACTTTCGTGTTGCGCGGCGACGCCGCGAAGCGCGCCGCGTCGCCGGACGAAATCGCGCAGATGCGCCGCATCGTAATCGAGGCGATGGAAGCCGGCGCCTGTGGCTTCTCCACGACGCGCTCGTACCAGCACAACGGCGAAAACGGGATCCCGATGCCCTCGCGCCTCGCGGACGAGCACGAATTTCTGGCCCTGTCCGGTGCGCTTCGCGAAGGTGGGAAAGGCCTCCTGATGATGACCAAGGCGTCGGATACACCGGTTCCCTGGATCGAGTCGCTGGCTGCGGCGGCGGACAGGCCTTATCTCGTCGCCGCGCTGCTTCACTCCAACCTCACGCCCGAAGCGTCGTTCGAGGACCTGGAACACATCAGCCGGGCACGCGGCCGCGGCCGGCGCATGTACGGCGCGGTCTCCGCGTGCCCGCTCAACTTCGAGTTCACCATGCACGAGCCGTACGTGTTCGAGGGGCTGGCCGCGTGGAAGCCGCTCATGAAGATGGAAGAGCTGGAGGTCAAGAAGGCGCTCGGCGATCCGGCGTTCCGCATTCGCTTCAAGGACGAATTGTCGAAGCGCGCGCGGCGCATGTTCACCGGCGAATGGGAAAGGGCCTTCGTGGCAAAGGTGGCAGACCCGGCGCATGCGGACTACGAGGGGCAATCGATCGGCGCCCTGGCGAGAAAGCAGGGTGCGCATCCGCTGGACTTCATGCTCGATCTCGCGCTTTCCGAAGATCTCGATACGCTGTTCACCGCCACGCTCCTCAATTCAAACGAGGACGCCGTGGGCAGGATGCTCAACGACCCGAACGCGATCGTGTCGCTGTCCGACGCTGGCGCGCACCTGACTTTCCTGTGCGATGCGGGCTTTGGACTGCATCTGCTCGGCCATTGGGTCCGGGAACGCAAACTCATGCCGCTTGAAATTGCAGTGAAGAAGCTCACCTCGGAACCGGCGCAGTTGCTCGGCATCCGCGGACGCGCTGCGATCACGGCGGGCAACTGGGCGGATCTGCTGCTGTTCAATCCTCACACCGTGGGCCGGGCTCCATCCCAGCGCGTCTACGACCTGCCCGCGGGTGGATCGCGGATTCACACGCCCGGCATCGGCGTGCACGGCGTGTGGGTAAACGGCGAACTCGTCGCCGACTCGAACGGCATCCTCAAGGACGCGCCTCTCGCCGGCTCCGTGCTTCGCGACTTTTCCGCGTAGCGGATCTACACCTTCACCGCAAAGACGCAAAGGCACGCGAAGGAAATCCTGTAACTCAAGAAATCCAGTTCAACTGGATTGGGGACCCGCCGAAAGACGACATCCAGCCCACTTTCGCGATGGTATCCCGAAGAAAAAACGGTCGACACTTGACGCCGACCTCGTGCAGAAATATCTGTCTCTCTGTTTCTTGTTTTTCCTTGCGTACCTTTGCGTCTTTGCGGTGAAAAGAATTTCTAAGGTTTTTCGGCGAGCAGAGCTTCGATCTGTTTGACGATCTCGCCGGTCTCGGGCTGGGTCCGCGCGGCGAAGCTGAAGGCGCGCTTGCCGTCGCGCGCGATCAGATACTTGTGGAAATTCCATTCCGGAGCATCGCCGGTCATCCGGGTGAGTTCCTGGAACACCGGGTTGGCCTTGCCGGGAACCACGCTGGACTTCTCCATCAGCGGAAACTTCACCCCGTAGGTCAGCTCGCAGAAATCCTTGATTTCCTTCGCGGTGCCCGGCTCCTGTGAGCCGAAGTCGTTGGCCGGGAACCCGACCACCACCAAGCCCTTGTCCCGGTATTTCTGGTAAAGCGATTCCAGCCCCTTGTATTGCGGCGTGTTGCCGCAGTAGCTGGCGGTGTTCACCGCGAGCACGACTTTTCCGGCGTAATCGCACAGATTCACCGGTTTACCGTCGAGATTATTCATCTGATGGTTGAGCAGATCGGGACATGCGGCCATGGAAACCTCGCTGATCAGGGTCAGGAAAAGCAGGGCGGCGAGCAGAGCAGGAGAACGTTTCATCGTGTCGATTCCCGTGTTTGCGGATTTTTGCAGATAATAGCGCGTCAGGCGTTGGATGCGCTGCGCTTTCTGCTAATCACTCAATCACCCAATCACTGAATCGCCCCATCGGACTCATGGGCCCTCTATCCGACATCAAGGTACTGGAACTCGGCACATTGATCGCCGGACCGTTCTGTTCGCGCATTTTCGCCGAATTCGGCGCGCAGGTGATCAAGATCGAGTCGCCCGACGGCGGCGATCCTCTGCGCCAGTGGCGCAAGCTTCACAACGGCACATCGTTGTGGTGGTACCTGCAGGCGCGCAACAAGAAATCCGTCACCGTCAATATGAGGGAACCGGAGGGCCAGGAAATCGTGCGCAAGCTCGCGGCCGGAGCCGACATCGTGATCGAGAACTTCCGTCCGGGCGCGCTGGAGAAATGGGGGCTGGGGTGGGACAGGCTGGCGCAGTTGAATCCGGGCCTGGTGATGGTGCGCCTGTCCGGTTATGGCCAGACCGGCCCGTACCGCGAGCGTGCGGGCTTCGGCGCGATCGGTGAAGCGATGGGTGGTCTGCGCTATGTCACCGGCTATCCGGACCGGGCGCCGGTGCGCGTGGGCATCAGCCTGGGCGATGCGGTCGCGTCGCTCTACGGTGTGATCGGCGCGCTGATGGCGTTGCGCCATCGCGAAGTCAACGGCGGCCGCGGGCAAGTGGTAGACGTCGCCCTGTACGAAGCAGTATTCAGCCTGATGGAGAGTCTGCTCCCGGAGTTCGATATGACGGGTTTCGTCAGGGAGCGCAGCGGCGCCTCGCTTCCGGGCATCGTGCCTTCTAATACCTATACCACCCGCGACGGCAAGTATGTCGTCATCGGCGCGAATGGCGATGCGATTTTCAGGCGCATGATGACGGCGATCGGTCGCGAGGATCTCGGCAATGATCCGTCTCTCGCCCGCAACGACGGGCGGGTGGCACGAACCGCGGAACTGGACGAGGTGATCGGCGACTGGTGCGCGGCGCACGACCTCGGTCACGTTCTGGAGGTGCTGGCTGCCGCGCAGGTACCGTCGGGGAAAATCTACGACATCGCCGACATCGTGAAGGACCTGCATTACCAGGCGCGCGGCATGATCGAACAGGCACGGCTCCCGGACGGCGAGCCGATGAAAGTGCCCGGCGTGGTGCCGAAGTTGGCGCAGACGCCGGGAGGTACGCGCTGGCTCGGTCCGGCCCTGGGGGAGCACACCGGTGAAGTGCTTGCCCACCTCGGTTACGACGCGGCGAGAATCGCTGACTTGAAATCCCGCGGCGTGATTTAGAGTAGCAAGCGGTCCGATGACAATGGGGCCGGGACAAGGAGGACGGGCATGATGCTGGTCAAGGACATACTCAGGATCAAGGGTGGCCAGATCTTCAGCATCGCCCCGGACGCGCTGCTGCCGCAAGCGGTCGGGCTGATGGTCGAACGCGACATCGGCTCGCTGCTGGTGATGGAAAAGGGAAAAATGACCGGACTGCTCACGTTTCGCGAGGTGCTCGCCGCCGTGAACCGCCATCGCGGCGATATCCACGAAGTCCGGGTCGAGGAGGTAATGGTCATGGAGCCGATCTGCGCCAATCCCGACGAGAGCGCGGACCACATGCGCACCATCATGACCGACCAACATATCCGTTACCTGCCGATCATGGAGAACGGCGCGCTGATCGGCGTGTTGTCGTTCCACGATGTTGCGAAGGCGGCGCTGCGCGCGGTCAACTTCGAAAACAAGCTGCTCAAGCAGTACATCAAGGACTGGCCCGAAGGCGATAAGGCCAGTTAGTGCCCGCATCGCCGGCATGACGGGGCCGGTTCGGAAGGAAATATAGAATCTCGTCAGATCATAGAGTTGCGTAACAACGTGGGGCGCAGGACGACGGCGCCCCTATTTTTTATTGACAAAATAACCTTGTTATGTATAATAACATCGTAATAAGAAAGAACATGGATCATGATGATTAGTTAACTAATTGATGTGAAGAACATATCGAGAAACTCGGAGGAGGGTGGGGACATGGTGGCATCGCTCAGCAATTGGTTCGGGGAGTGGGTTTTTTCCGGGGGTGGCTGGACCCGGCTGGTCCTGCTTCTGGGTCTCATGATTGGCCTTCTGCCCGGCTGCTCGGTGCGACAGTTGGCCATCAACAAGGCCGGCGATGCTCTGGCTTCAAGCGGCATCGTGTTTGCGGCCGACGACGATCCGGAGCTGATACGCGACGCTGCGCCGTTCAGCCTGAAACTCATGGAAAGCCTGCTGGCGGAAAGTCCGCGCCATCGTGGCCTGCTTTACGCCACCAGCAGCGGCTTTACCCGATACGCTTACGCATTTGTCCACCAGGACGCGGACCGGCTCGAAGACCAAGACCTGAAGGCCGCCTCGGAGCAACGCAGCCGCGCCCAACGAATGTATCGCCGCGCCCGCGATTACGGGTTGCGCGGCCTCGATGTAGCCCATCCCGAATTCAGCCGCAAGCTTCGCCTGGATCCAAAATCCGCGGCGCGCATTGCGCGTAAGGACGACGTGCCCTTGCTGTACTGGACGGCAGTGTCGTGGGCGGCATTGATCTCGCTGTCGAAGCACGACCCCGATCTGGTCGCCGACGTACCGGTGGTGGAAGCGCTCATCGATCGCGCGGCTGTGCTCGACGAGGCCTACGACTCCGGAGCAATCCACAACTTCCTCATCACTTTCGAAATGGTGCGCCAGGGAGCCACGGGCGACCCGGCCACCCGCGCTCGCCATCACTTTGACCGCGCAGTGAGTCTCACCGGCGGCTTGCAGGCTGGACCCTATGTGTCGCTGGCGGAGTCGGTTGCCGTGCCCAGACAGGACCGCAGTGAATTCGAAGCGCTGCTCAAGCAGGCGCTCGCGATCAAGCCCGGCCAGCGGCCCGAGTGGCGCCTGGCCAACACCGTGATGCAGCGGCGCGCGCGCTGGCTCCTGGCGCAATCCGACCAACTCTTTGCCGAATGAGGGAGCCGTCATGAACGACATTGCCCGTATCGATACGCAACGCCGGCGCCTGTGTTTCGCGGCCGGGGTTGCAACTGCGCTTCCTGCGCTGACGTTGCGGCACCAGGCGCAGGCCGCGGACGCCATGCGCATCCGCCTCGGCACGCTGGTGCCGAAGGGTTCGAGTTATCACCGCGCGTTGCAGGAAATGGGGGAGAGGTGGCGCAAGGCGCAAGGGGCTGGGGCCACCTTCACCATTTTCGCCGACGGCACTCAGGGCGGCGAGGCGGACGTGGTGCGGCGCATGCGCGTCGGCCAGCTCAACGCCGGGCTGCTGTCGGTGATCGGCCTGCTGGAGATCGACCGTTCGGTGATGGCGCTGCAGTACATGCCGATGGTTTACCGCAACTGGGACGAGGTGGACTACGTGCGCGAGCGGCTGGGGCCGACGCTGGAAGCGCGCCTGCTGGAGAAGGGCTTCGTCGTGCTGTTCTGGGGAGACGGCGGCTGGGTGCGCTACTTCTCCAACGCACCGGCGCTGCGCCCGGCGGATTTCCGGCGCATGAAGATGTTCGTCTGGAGCGGCGACCCGCAGCAGGTGGAAATCATGAAAAGTATGAACTACCAGCCGGTGTCGATCGAAACCGCCGACATTCTTCCGGGGCTGCAGACGGGTCTGATCGACGCCGTGCCGGCCGCGCCATTTTTCGCGCTTGCCGGCCAGTTCAACGGCCCGGCGCCCTATCTCCTCGACGTCAAGTGGGTGCCGATCGTCGGCGCATGCGTCGTGACCAGGAAGGCCTGGGACGCGATGTCGGAGACGGCGCGCGAGGAACTCAAACGCGCGGCCGCGCAGGCCGGCGCCGAGATACGCAGCCGGGGACGCGCAGAGGACCTCGAGTCGATCGAGGCGATGAAGCGGCGGGGACTGAAGGTGGCGACCATGACTCCCGAGATCGAAGCCGAGTGGCGCCGGACCGCGGAAGAAGTTTATCCGCGCATCCGCGGCACCGCGGTCCCCGCCCCGATTTTCGATGAGGCCCTGCGCCTGGTGGCCGAGTTCAGGGCGGCCGGGCTGGCGCGCAAATGAGTATCGCGATGACGCTCGATGCCAAACCCGCCGGCGTGATTCCGGCGATGAACGCGAAGGGCGCGCTCGTCGCCGGCGAGAACCTGCTGGTCGCGTTCGCACTGGCGGCATTGGCGCTGCTGCCGGTTGCCGAGATCCTGTTGCGCGCGGTTTTCCACGTCGGCATTCCGGGCGCGGCGACGCTGACGCAGCACCTGGTCCTGATCGCGGGCATGCTGGGCGCGGCGATCGCGGCGCGCGAGAACCGGCTGCTTTCCTTGTCCAGCCTGCCGTTGATTCTGCGCGGCTGGACACGGTCGGCCGCACACGCCCTGAGCGGCTGCGTTGGCGCACTGGTGTCGGCCCTGCTCGCGGTGGCGAGCACGCAGTTGGTCATCACCGAAAAACTCGCGGGCAATCTGCTGGTCGAAGGCCTGCCGGTGTGGGTGGTGCAGGCGATCATGCCGCCGGGGTTTGCGCTGATCGCGGTTCGCCTGGTCCTGCATTCGGGCGAGGGCTGGCGGATCCGTGCCGCGTGCGCCGCCGTTGCGCTGTGTGCCGCGGTGCTGGCCGCTTACGGGCCGCTGTCCGCGGAAGCGTTGCGTTTTCCCGCGCTGATCGGCCTGCTCGTGGCGACCATCCTCGGTGCACCGGTATTCACCACGCTGGCCGGCGCGGCGCTGATCCTGTTCTGGAGCGACGGACTGCCGATCGCCTCGATCCCGATCGATCTCTACCGGCTCACGGTGAATCCGTCGCTACCCGCGATTCCGTTGTTCACGCTCGCCGGATATTTCCTTGCCGAGGGCGGCTCACCGGCGCGGCTGGTGGCGGTGTTCAAGGCGTTGGTGGGTGGATTGCCCGGCGGTTCGGTGATCGTCGTGGTCGCGACCAGCACACTGTTCACCGCGTTTACTGGCGCCTCCGGCGTGACCATTCTCGCGCTCGGCGGGTTGCTGATGCCATTGCTGCTGGCGACGCGACAAGACGAAGGCAGGGCGCTCGGGATCATCACCAGTGCCGGATCGCTCGGCGTGCTGCTGCCTCCGAGCCTGCCGCTGATCCTGTATGCCGTGGTCGCGCGCGTACCTATGGAAGACATGTTTCTTGCTGCGCTGCTGCCGGCACTGTTGATGGCCGTCATTCTCGCCGTCTACGCGGCGCGCCACGAAGTCAGAAATGCCGCCGCGCGCTTCGATCCCGTGCAGGCCTGGCGCGCGATCAGCGAGGCGAAGTGGGAACTTCTGCTGCCGGTGGTCGCGTTCGTCGCGCTGTTTGGCGGCTTCGCCACGCCGGTCGAAGCCGCCGCCATGACCGCGACCTACGCGTTCATGACAGCGGCACTGGTACGCCGCGAACTGCACATCGTGCGCGATGTTCCGCGGGTGGTGGCCGAGTGCGGGCTGCTGGTGGGTGGCGTGCTGCTGATCCTCGGAGTCGCGCTTGGCTTCACCAATTATCTGGTGGACGCGCAGTTGCCAGATCGGATGGTCGAGTGGGCCACCGGCACGATCGAATCGCGCTGGGTGTTCCTGCTGGCGCTCAACGGCTTCCTGCTGGTGGTCGGCTGCCTGATGGACGTGTTCTCCGCCATCGTGGTGGTGGCGCCTCTGCTGATCCCCGTGGGACTGGCCTTCGGCATTGACCCGCTGCATCTCGGCGTGATCTTCCTGGCCAACATGGAACTCGGATTCCTGACGCCGCCGGTGGGAATGAACCTGTTCTTCGCTTCTTACCGCTTCGGCAAACCTGTCGCCGAAGTGTGCCGCGCAGTGCTTGCGTACTTCCTGGTCATGGCAATGGGCGTCATCGCCATTACCTATCTGCCGGCACTTACTACCTGGCTTCCCGCAATGTTCCGCGGCTGAAGCCGTAACCGTTCGACCGCAACCCACACAAGGAGAAGAGACCGATGGAAACGACCGTGGCAGTGAATCAGATTGCGACGCAGGACAATCGCTTCGATGTGCTCGGGGCCGATTCGGGCTTCGAGATGGACCCCGACGACAGCGTGTGCGATGCGTACGAGTTTCTCGGCGCCGTCGGATTCGCCAGGGGCGAAGCGTACTCGCTGGCGGTCGACATGATCGAGCTGTCCTGATTGCGGCCAATCGACCCGGAAGGCGGCCATGACTACCGAAGAGTACCTCATCTACTTTGCGCTTGGAGTGGTGCTGTTCGTGGCAGGGCACCAGGTCTACTTCTGGTGCCAGCGCTATCCGTTGCTGCCGCCACGGGTATTTCGCCCGGCGATCGACGAACTGATCCCGTACCGGCCGGAATGGGTGTGGATCTACAGCATCCTCTATTACGCCGTGATCGTGGCGGTGTTCTTCATCGTGGACTCGGAGCGCAAGTTCCTGCTGCTCGCGTCCAGTTATGGATTGCTGCTGGCGGCGCAAATGCTGTTCTTCCTGGCGTTTCCGGTTGCCACGCCACGCGACTGGCGCAAGCGCAACCTGCGCCGCACCTGGTCGGAGAAATTGCTTGCCCTGGTGCAGAAGGCGGACATGCGCTCGAACAGTTTTCCCAGCATGCACACTTCGGTCGCAACACTGACGGCGCTGCACCTGTATCCATTGTTCGGCGAGTTGGTTCTGGCGTTTCCGGTGCTGATCGGGCTGAGCTGTCTGTTCACCAAGCAGCATTACGTGATGGACGTCCCCACCGGGGCGTCGCTCGGTTACGCGATTTTCATGATTTCGCAAATGATCGCCTGAGGGACAAATCGTGAGATCACGGGAAGGTTCGATCGGCACACGCATCCTCGGTACCGCCTCCGTCCGGGCCGCATATCGCATCGTGCTGGCCGAAGATGCGCACGGCGTGCGGCAGGCGCAGCGGCTGCGTTTCGAGGTTTTCAATCTCGAACTCGGGGTGGGCCTGGCGCGCGCTTACGGCGCCGGTCTCGACGAAGACGAGTTCGATCCGCGCTGCGATCACCTTCTGCTCGAGCACTGCGACAGCGGGACGATCGTCAGCACCTACCGGCTGCTGCCCGGGCGGCGCGTTGTGACAGTCGCGAGTCTGTACTCGGCGACCGAGTTCGATCTCACGGCGTTCGGGCCGCTGCTGCCCGAACTGGGGGAACTCGGCCGCGCGTGCATACAGCGACGGCACCGCAACCCGACCGCGCTTGGACTGTTGTGGCGCGGCATTGCCGAATACGCGGCGAGCCACGGGCTGCGCTATCTGATCGGCTGCAGCTCCCTGCATACCGTCGATGCCGCGGTGGGCGCGGCACTGTATCGCGATCTCGCCTGGCAGTACCTCGCGCCCGAGCGTTTCCGTACCCGGCCGCGATCCGGCTATGCCTGTCCTCTCGAAACGTCGGCGGGTGTTTCCGTCGATCCGCCCAAACTGTTGTCCGCGTACCTGTCCCTGGGTGCGCGCATCTGCGGTGCACCCGCGATCGATCGCGAGTTCGGAAGCATCGATTTCCCGACCGTCCTGGACCTCGAAACGCTGGGCCCGCGGCTGCATCGCTACGCCGCGGGAACGGAGGGAGATACATGAGCGGCGCGGCAACAAAACTCATGGTCGGCGGCCGTGGTGGTGGCGCCTGCGCCCAGCGTCCGCTGCCCGCGCCGGTGCGTGCATGGCGCATGCTGCGCATCGCCGCGTTGTTCCTGCTGTTCGCGCTGTTCACGGCGGTGGTCACCGCGTTTGCATCGGTGCGGCGGCGCGAGCGCTTCACGCGCTGGTGGGCGGGCAGGGTATTGCGGGCGCTCGGCGTCACGCTGATTTGCGGCAGGAGCCCGGGTTTCGGCACGGGGCCGGCGCTGCTCGTCGCCAATCACGTTTCCTCGATCGATCCGATCCTGATTTGCGCCATCCAGCCGGCCTGCTTCGTGGCCAAGTCGGAACTGGGTAACAGTGCGTGGCTGAGATGGCTGCTCGCCGAGGCCGGCACGATATTCATCGATCGCGGCAAACGTGACGGCGTCCTGAGCGCGCTGGCCGCAATGCACGACGCCTTCGATGCCGGCGAGCAGGTCGCGCTGTTCCCCGAGGCCACCATCTGTGCGGCGGCGGAACCTCGTCCATTCAACTCGGCGCTGCTGGAAGCGGGAAGCGAAGGTGTTCCGCTTTACTTTTTCGCTCTGAGCTTGACGCGCGCCGACGGAACGCTCTGCCCGGAAGCCGACTTTCCCTGGGAACGCAGTTTCGCCGCCGGTTTCTGGCGCCTTGCTGGCGTACCCGCCCTTGTGGCCCGCGTCGAAGTCGTCGGACCTGTCGATTTCCAGGGCGTGAATCGCAAGCGCATAGCGCGTTCCGCTCACGACGCTATCCATTACGCGCTTCGCTACCGCCATGCGGGCAGATGTAGCTGCCCGCGCGCTCTTCGCGCATGGGCGAGTCGGATCGCTCAATCAGCGATCGCTGCCTCGTTATGCTATGCGCTGGTTCAAGGTCCGGTGCTGGCCGAGGGCGTGGACATCGGAGCGGGATTCGGGCTGGTCAGCCAGCAGCATGGACTCGAAGGCGGATGGGATATCCAGGTCGGTTACGAATTCAAGGAGACGGAACGCTTCAGCCTCGGCGTACAGTGGCAGTGGTTCAAGGGCTGGACCTCCGAAAACAGGTTGGGCGACCACGACCAGGGGGGCATGGCCTTCAGCTCCAACGCCCTGTACCTCACCGCGCGCCCCAGGCATGAAGCATTGCGATGGCTGCAACTGAAGGCCGGGCTCGTTAACGCCAACTACAAGATAGCCGAGTACGACAGCGCCGCGGGCACCGTGGTGGTCAGAAGCGACCGCAGCGGCGAGACGGGGCTGGCGCTCGGCCTGGGCCTGGTGTTCGGCTCGGACAAGGTCAGGCTGCACCTGCTGGACTATCAGCGCTATTCATTCGCCGGCGAGAGCTTCGATGCCTTCGGCATTTCGCTGGTGTTGCTGGCGGGCGGCCATTGACCGGTACGACCACTCTAATGGGGGCCGCTAGCATCGCCGCGAGCCGGTATGCTATGCAGTCACGAGGAGCGATTCGAGATGCTTGAGGACGGAAGCCACGGCAGCGCACCGGTAACCAGGAAGTCGCGATCGAGGCTGCGGCGCGAGCGCGACAAACAACGCATGCGCGAGCGGGTGCTCGATGCCGCACGCGAGCTTTTCGCGGTTCATGGCTACGAAGCGGTGACGATGCGCAAGATCGCCGAGCGCATCGAGTACACGACCACGATGATCTACCAGCACTTCCCCGATAAGGAGACGCTGATCCGGGAGATTGTCGCGCACGACTTCCAGTCCTTCGGACAGGAATTCCGCCGTTGCGCCCAGATTGCCGATCCGATCGCGCGCATCCTGGCGATGGCCCGGGTGTTCGTGGATTTCGGCGTGCAGCATCCGAATCATTACCGGCTCATGTTCATGTCTCCGCCGTCCTCGGAAATGAAGGAGGCCAATCTCGCCGCGATCCAGGCCGATCCGGCGCAGGACGTCTATACCTTCTTCAAGGCGGCGATCGAGGAGGCCATGCGAAAAGGCCTGCTGCGCCCGGAACTCGACGACGCGGAATTGCTGGTGCAAAGCTTGTGGTCGGGTATGCACGGGGTGGTGTCGCTGCACATCGCGAAGGGCAGGGACCCCTGGATAGAATGGCGCAGCCTGGACCGCATCTCTTCGCTCCTGGTCGAGCTTCTGTTGCGTGGTCTGAAGAAGGATTGACAAGCGGTAAATTCGTAGCGGGAAGTGAGTACCGCCTGGGGAGGGCGGACCATGATCCACCTGCACAAGCTGGGCCGGAAGTATCTCGATTTCGAATTTCCGTTGAAGAACGAGGTGCGCCTGCGCATCGTGGAGCGCCCCGGGTTGTGGATGGGGCGTGGGGCGCTTGACCATCTTCTCGCCGACGTGCGCCAGGTCGTGAAGACGGTGATTCCCTCCGGCCTCGAATACGGCGTGCTCAGCGGCGACAAGCGGCGGCTTGACAACGCCGTCCTCTCGATTCTCTACGACCAGGCGAGCCGCAAGCCCATCGCCTTCAACGCCTACTCCTTTCTCGACGTCGAAGTTCACGGGCGCCGCGTTAACGTCCTGCATCTCGGGCTGATCATGGTGGACCCGTCGTTCCAGGCGCAGGGTTACACCTGGGTGGTCGTCGGGCTGCCCTGTCTGCTGGTTTTCCTGAGGAGCGGTATGGGCCCGGTGTGGATCACAAGCGTGACCCAGGTACCGGCGATCGTCGGCAAGGTCGCGGAGGCCTTCGCCGACGTCTACCCGTCGCCCTCCGGCAAGACGCGCAGAAGCTTTGCGCACCTGACCATCGCCCGGCAGGTGATGGAGTCGCATCGCGAAGTTTTCGGCGTGGGGTTGCAGGCGCAGTTCGACCAGGACAACTTCATCATCCGCGACGCCTACACCGGCGGCTCGGACAGCCTCAAGAAAGCCTACGACGAGACCACCAAGCATCGCGACGACGTGGTCAACGAGATGTGCCGCGACCGTCTCGACTACCGGCGCGGCGACGACTTCCTGCAGGTCGGCGCGATCAACTTCGCGTGTGCCTGCGACTATCTGCTGCGCACGGTGCCGCGCGACTCGCTGCCCAGCCTGCTGTATCGCGTGATGTTCGTGCTGGCCGGAAGGCTGCTGCTGCCGCTGTGGCACTGGTTCTCGCCCAACCGGCAGTGGAGAGACCTGCGTCCCCGGCGCTAAAGGTACGAACAGAGGAGGCAACATGGAGTACAGCGAAGCGGTTTACAGCGACATCATCATCACCTGGCTCGGCGCGGCGGGTGTATGGGGCTACCTCAATTTCGTCCACCACCACCGCACCGGCGGCGCGCTCGAGCGCAATACGCTGTTTCTGCTCTACTGCGCGTTCGCGCTCATGACACTGCGCGGCTTCTACTGGCTGCTCCGCTACCCCTGGCTCGATTACCTGCGCTTCTTCCCCACGGCCGTATTGCCGCTGGCAATCGTGCTGTTCGCCGAGAGCATCGTGCGCCGGCACGTCAGCCTGCCGATGAAAATCTACGCCGCGGGCGGCACCGTGTTTTTCGTCCTCATGGCACTGCTCGGGCAACTGCATTCCGGCAAGATCCTGGTAATCGCCTTTCTGTGTTTCGAGGTGTCAATCATCATCGCCATGGCATGGATGGTGTGGCGCGCCGACCAGACCAAGCTCACTACCCTGGAGATCCGCCTGAACAATGCGATTTTCGTGTCGGCGATGTTTGCAGTGCCCCTGGTGATCACCGATTTCCGCGAAGAGCTGACCTGGATTCCGCGGCGTCTGGGCGCTGCCGGCGCGCTGATCTTCGTTTACGTGCTGGTGCGCATGAGTTACCGCGTGGACACGCGCATCATCGTAATCAACGAGGTGCTCAATATTTTCCTGCGCGCCTCGATCATGGCGCTGTCTTTCATGGCGATCACCGACAATCTCACGGTGCGCGAGTTCTTCGAGTTCTTTCCGCTGTCGCTCATGTTCGTGCTGGTGTTCACCATTTTCTACCGGCTCAAGGCGGTGGCGGTGGAAAGCCGCGGGGCCTCTTTTCTGCAATGGTTGCTGCACGCCAAGATGACCGGCCTGGAGAATTTCGTCCAGTCGCTGCGCCATCTTCCGCTGACGCAGGAGAACGTGCTGCTGCGCATGGACGACTTGGAGCGTTACGATGCGGCTGCGATCATCGAGTATCTCGGCGCTGAACGCCGGGTGCTGAGCCTTACGGTGCTGCGCGAGCGGGCCGAGTCTCAGGAATCTGGCAGTGCCGAGATCTTCGAGCAACTGGTGGACATCCTGGAGCGCCATGCGATGAGCCATATCGGACTGGCGAGCCTGAAGCCTCCGGCGCTGCTGCTGTTCAACAGCCCGCTTATTCCTGGCGCGCATTTCGACGAGATCAAGATCAACCTTATTCTCAAGCTGTGCCGCATCCTGCCGCAGGCGCCAAAGGCGAAGGAAGCGCCGCGGCAGGACGCCGGCGCGGTGACGACCATCGGCACTCAGTAGCGTTTCGCGCGTTCCGCGGTTAGAGTCCCGGCTGGGCTTTCCGACCTCAACCGCCGCACGCAAAATCTTGCCGGTCCCCAGCTCGAAGAAAAACCTGATCGACGATGTCCGGCCCCGCGAAGTGTGGGGCTGGATGATGTTCGACTTTGCCAACTCCGGTTACACCACGGTGGTCATCACCGCGGTGTTCAACGCCTACTTCGTGGCGGTGGTGGCGGGTCAGGCGGTATGGGCCACCTTCGCCTGGACCGCGGCCCTGTCGGTGTCCTATGCGCTGATCGTGGTCAGCGCGCCGCTGATCGGCGCCTATGCCGACGCCCACGCGGCCAAGAAGCGGCTGCTGGCGCTGACGACGATCGGCTGCGTGGCTGGAACGGCGGCGCTGGCGCTGGTCGGTCCCGGAGACCTGGCGCTGGGCGTCGCGCTACTGATCATCTCCAATTTCTTCTACGGCACCGGCGAGAACCTGATCGCGGCATTTCTTCCCGAGCTCGCCAAGGGGCGTTCGTTGGGCAAGGTGTCGGGTTGGGGTTGGGGGCTGGGCTACATCGGCGGGCTGGTCAGTCTCGGCGCATCGCTCGCCTACGTCACCTGGGCGCAGGCGCAGGGGCAGTCCGCCGCCGAATTCATTCCGGTCACCATGTTGATCACCGCGGCGCTTTTCGCCGTCTCGTGTCTGCCCACCTTCCTTCTGCTCAAAGAGCGTGCACGGCCGCAGCAACTGCCCACCGGCGCGTACGCGAGCGCGTTTGCACGCACCTGGGAAACGCTCAAGCATGCCAGCCGCTATCGCGACCTGATGCGTTTTCTCCTTTGCATCCTGTTCTATCAGGCCGGCGTGCAGGCGGTGATCTCGCTCGCCGCAATCTATTCCGAACAGGAGATGAAATTCTCGACACAGCAGACCATCATGCTGATCCTGGTGGTGAACATCACCGCCAGCGTGGGCGCAGTCGCCTTCGGACAGTGGCAGGACAAGCTCGGCCATGTGCGTACGCTGGCGCTGACATTGATCGGCTGGTGCCTTACCGTGGTGCTGGCCGGATTGGCGACTACCCCGGCCCTGTTCTGGGTGGCGGCGAACCTCGCCGGAGTCTGTCTTGGCGCCAGCCAGTCCGCGGGGCGCGCATTGGTCGGCTACCTGAGTCCGCCGGACCGCCGCGCCGAATTCTTCGGATTGTGGGGGCTGGCGGTCAAACTGTCCTCCATTCTGGGTCCGATCACCTACGGCTTGGTGAGTTGGATTTCCGCCGGGAATCATCGCCTTGCCATCCTCATTACCGGGGCCTATTTCCTTGTCGGGCTGGCACTTCTGGCGGGAGTCAACGCACGCCGCGGGCATCGTGCCGCGCGTCCGCTGAAGAGCGCGCGGCAGTTGCAATAGTCGGCAGTTTCAGGAATTAATAGACCAAGATAAACAGCGCGTTATAATTTCGCCCAGGCAGGTTTTACGCATGCGCCAGGGCGCGAGGGGTGGTCACATGCTGAACTGGATCAAGGGGACGCAGTCGGACCATCCGCTGGCCGAGGATAAGGCCGCCCGCGAACTTATCGCCGAATTGCCGGCGAACGATTCCTTCAAGGCGCTCGAAGAGCTTTCCTACTGGCTGGATACGCTCAAGGGCGCGGAAGACCTCAAGCTCGGGCGGCAGTTCGAAATCATCGACCTGATCGACCAGGCTGCAAAAAACCATCAGCGCAAACTTTCCCAGGACTATCTGGCGGGCAGCGCGCGGCTGCAAAAATTCCAGGAAATCCGTATCTGGAACACGTCGTTCAGCTTCTGGAAGCAGCTTTCGGACGCCTATCAATTGTGTCTGACGCGCTACCGGGCCGGGGCCGGCGGCTGGAGTGCGCTGAAGGGTCCGTCGCCGACGATCGTGGCGCGCGCGATCCGGGCGCTCTCGCTGCAGCTCAAATGGCAGTTGCTGCGCTACGGGCCGGTGGCGCCAAGGGTGTGGGAGGAATACGGCAAGCTCTTCGCCTATGCCGAGGAAAAAGGCTTCACCGCGGCCAAGGTCGAGGTGTATCCGGGGAAGTTCGGCGAATCGACGGTGCAGCGCGAGTTCCTCAAGGGACTGATGCTCGCGATCTCGTCCACCGACAGCCTGCTGCCTATGAAACTGGAAGTTGCCGAGGGGGTGGTGGCGCAGTTCTCCGAGTCCTTCGTGATTCAGCGCCAGCCGGGCAAAGGCTGCCACTACTTCATCGACATTTCCACCGGCAAGGGGCCGGCGCGGATGGTCTCGCGCCTGCAGATGACTCCGGGACTGCGATTCTTCGGCCCCGGCTCCGCCGCGCAGGAGTTGGAAAAACTGATCACCGTTCTGCAGGCCGACGGCGCGGTGCCGTCCAATGTCAATCTCGGTGGCGTTTTCGATCCGGAGGTGGTGCTGGAAGTACTGCGGCATCTGGCGCGTTATTGGGCGGCGGTACCGCCGGCGCGCGGGGAGGAACGTCGCCGTTCGGTGTCGCGCATCAGCGTGATTCACGACTTCGACGAGATTCTCGCCACAATATCCAGCGACACCGAGGACCTGGCATTCGACAATTCGGCCGAAACCTGGACGGTGGAGAACGAAAGCGCGGGCGGTTACGGAGCACTGCTGCCGCCGGCCAAGGGTGACTGGCTCAAGGTCGGAACGTTGTTGGGAGTCAAACTCGAACACGGCGCGGCCTGGGGCGTGGGTATCGTGCGCCGGCTTTCAGCCTACGATCTCAAGCAGCGCTATGTCGGCATCCAGGTGTTCAGCAAGGGCGCAACCGTGGTGAAGATTGCGCCCGCCAACCCCGGCGGCAGTGCCGGCGCCCAGGACGCCGTGTTATTGCCTTCGAGCACGAGCGACAGCAGCGGCACCGGAGAAATGAGCCTGTTGTTGAGACCGGGGGTCTTCTCGGAGAAAAAGACCTACGAGATGCAGGCCTACGGTCGCAGGTACCTGCTGGTGCCGAGGAAGCTGCTCGAGGGCGGCGATGATTTCGATATGGCCCGTTTCCGCGTCATGCAGCACGCTTCCTAAAACCGCTTAACCGCCGAGGCGCGAAGGCGCAAAGGAAACGCAAAGAAGAGCAAGAAAGAATGGTAATAGCTGGTTGGAGCATTTCTGAGTTCTCACACCTTGTCCGATGACGGTTCGCTCGCGGCATTCAACATCCCGTTTGGGTTTCTCTGCGTTCCCTTTGCGCCTTTGCGCCTCTGCGGTGAGGTGTTGACTTGGTGCGGTGAGGTGTTGATTTAGTGCAGGACGCGCTTGAGCCAGGCGCCGATGTCCGCCAGCTCCTCAGGGCAGACCGAGTGCGGCATCTGGTACTGGTGCCATTCGACCTCATAACCCAGTTTGATCAAAGTGTCGCGTGACATCTTGGCCAGGGCCAGCGGCACGATGTCGTCGGCGATGCCGTGGCCCATGAAGATCGGCACCGAGTTGCTTGCTGCATTGCGCTCGACCTCGACCATCGGCGACATCGGCAGATAGGCCGACAGCGCCATCAGGCCGGCCAGCCGCTTCGGCTGGCGCAGCCCGGCTTGCAGCGTGATCACCCCGCCTTGGGAGAATCCCGCCAGCACGATGCGGCTGGAAGGAATGCCGCGCTTGTTCTCGCGCGCGATCAGGTCCTCGATCAGCTTCTGCGAGTCGCGCAGTCCGCGCTCGTCTTCCTTGAAGGCAAGTTCCTGGTAGGCGATGTCGTACCAGGCGCGCATCACGAAGCCGCCGTTGATGGTAACCGGGCGCATCGGCGCGTGCGGAAACACGAAGCGGATTCCCAGCGGCGGAAGCTTCATCTGCTTCACCACCGGTACGAAGTCGTTGCCGTCCGCGCCCAGGCCGTGCAGCCAGATCACCGCATGGCTCGGCTTCGGTTTGGTCTCGATTTCTATTGCAGGCAGGGTTTCACTCATGAAAAGAATTGTTCACCGCAAAGACGCAAAGGACGCGAAGAAAATCAATGGAACAGAAGGATACCGGAATAAGCGAACACACCCGGCACGGTTGATTGTGTCGTTGTGCAACCGCACTAATTTACTCACCTCTGAATGTCTTCTTCTCTTTTGGGTTTGCACTCCTTCGCGTTCTTTGCGTCTTTGCGGTGAAAAGGTTAGCTCTTCGGGCGAATGGCGGATTTGGGACGGAAGGCCTTGACCACGGTCTCGTCGGTCTCGATGTAAGGCCCGCCGATCAGGTCGATGCAGTAAGGCACCGCGGCGAAGATGCCGTGCACCTTCTGCCTGCCGTCGGCGTCCTTCAGGCCTTCCAGCGTTTCCTTGATGGATTTCGGCTGGCCCGGCAGGTTGATGATGAGGGTGCTCCCGCGAATGACGCCGACCTGCCGCGACAGGATCGCGGTGGGCACGAAGCTCAGGCTGATCTGGCGCATCTGCTCGCCGAACCCCGGCATCACCTTGTCGGCAACCGCCAGCGTTGCCTCCGGCGTCACGTCGCGCGGCGCCGGACCGGTGCCGCCGGTGGTGAGCACCAGATGGCAGCCTTCCCTGTCGCATAGCTCCTTCAGCGTGGCTTCGATCACCGGCCGCTCGTCCGGAATCAGCTTCGTGACTATCCGGCGCGGACTGAGCACGACGCGTCCCAGCCACTCTTCGAGCGCCGGAACGCCTTCGTCCTTGTACACGCCTTTCGATGCCCGGTCGCTGATCGACACCAGCCCGATGACCACTTGTTCGTTTTCGTTCATAGGGTCTTCACCACAGAGACACAGAGGCACAGAGAAAAACAGAACCTGACAAACTGCGATGGACAAAGTTAAGGAGGCAAATGATCATTAAACGCATTATTTTCGCTTTTATTTTCTGATCAAGACGTTCTCTGTGCCTCTGTGTCTCTGTGGTTAGTCTGGCCTCAAGATGACGCCGCGCAGTTCCTGAAACAGTTCGCGGAAGCTTTTGGGCGGCTTCTTGGCCGCGGCTTCGCGCTTGACGTTGCGGATCAGCGCGCGCAGGCGCTGCGCGTCGGCGTGGGGAAACTGGCCGAGCAGCTCGCCCAGCGCCAGTTCGTCCTCGACCAGCCGCGTTCGCCATCGCTCTATGGCATGCAGGCGCGCGGTCTCCGTGACCGAGGTGCCTTTCCAGACGTCGAGTTGCGAGCGGATGACGTCGGCGTCGGCATCGCGCATCAGCCGGCCCACGTACTGCATCTGGCGCCGCAGCGCGCCGAATTTGGAGATGCGCTTGGCTTCCAGTACCGCGTCGAGAAGCCGGGTGGGGAGGCCGAGCCCGGCCAGCTTGTCCGGGCTCAAGGCGACCAGCTCTTCGCCGAGGTTCTGCAGCGCCTGCATCTCGCGCTTGCGCTGGGTCTTGCTGATCTCAAGTTCTTCTTCCATCGCAGAAGTCGGGGCCGTCGCAACTGGTATCATAACGAAAATTCCATTTGCGGCGTGCCGCCCCGCTCGAAAGATGGCGGCACGCCGCGTTCATTTGTTCGTGCCACAACCGGAATCATCGTGCCCAGCACCGAATTCACCCACGAAACCGTCACGCTCAAGCAGATTGCCAGCGATGTCCTCGAGTATGCCCGCGACCGCGGCGCCACCGCCGCCGAGACCGAGGTGAGCGAGGGCTTCGGGCAGGGCGTGACCGTGCGCCGCGGCGAGGTCGAAACCATCGAGTACAACCGCGACAAGGGCGTGGGCGTCTCGGTATACATCGGCAAGCAGCGTGGCCACGCCAGCACGTCCGACTTTTCCCGCAAGGCGCTGCGCGACACGGTCGATGCGGCGCTGTCGATCGCGCGGCTCACCGCTTCCGATGAGTTTTCCGGGCTCGCCGACGCCGACCTGCTGGCGACGGAATTTCCCGATCTCGACCTGTATCACCCGTGGTCGATTTCCGTGGAGGAGGCAGTCGAGCTGGCGCGCTCGTCCGAGAGTGCCGCTTTCGCCGCCGATCGTCTGGTCAGCAACTCTGAAGGCGCCACGGTTTCGGTTCAGCAGTCGCATTTCGCCTACGGCAATTCCCACGGCTTTCTGGCGGGCTATCCCAGTTCCCGGCACAGCGTCATGTGCGCGGTGATCGCGGGCAAGGACGAGACCATGCAGCGCGACGACTGGTACACGACCGCGCGCGCAGCCGCCGATCTGGAACCGGCGGCCGATGTCGGCAGCCGCGCCGGAAAGCGTGCCGCGCGCCGGGTCGGCGCGCGCAAGGTTGCCACCGTGCGCGTGCCGGTGCTGTTCGAAGCGCCGATCGCATCGAGCCTGCTGGGCCATTTCGTCGCCGCGGTGAGCGGCGGCAGCCTGTACCGGAAGTCCTCGTTCCTGCTCGACAGCCTGGGGAAGCAGGTGTTCTCGTCAATCGTGAACATTCATGACCTGCCTCATGTGCGCAAAGGCCTCGCCAGCAGCCCGTTCGACGACGAGGGCGTGGCGACCCGCGCCCGCGACGTTGTCGGGAGCGGTGTGGTCGAGGGCTATTTTCTAGGCAGCTACTCGGCGCGAAAACTGGGAATGAAGTCCACCGGCAATGCGGGCGGCAACCACAACCTGGTAATGGATTCGACCGGCGAGGATTTCGCCGCGCTTTTGAAGAAAATGGGAACGGGTCTCCTGGTAACGGAAATGCTGGGCCAGGGGATCAATATGGTGACCGGAGACTACTCGCGCGGCGCGGCCGGATTCTGGGTCGAGAACGGCGAGATCGCCTATCCTGTGCAGGAGGTCACGGTCGCCGGCAATCTCAAGGACATATTCGGGAACATCATCGCAATCGGCACCGACGTGATGGTGCGCGGCTCGCGCCAGACCGGCTCGATACTGGTCGAGGGACTCACCGTTGCCGGTGAATGAAACAGGGGCGAGGGATGAGGGACGAGGGGCGAGGGTTTTTTAAGGCTTAAGACCTTCTGACTTTTCCCTCATCCCTCGTCCCTCGCCCCTTGCGCGTGGACACATGAAGAGTCGAGCTCAAATAACCGCAGCGCTTCTTCGAAGTCTGGTCGCCGCGCTTTCGCTCAGCGCGCTCGCCGCCTGCAGCGACGCGCCGCCGCCGTTGCCGCGGCTTGGCGCGGATGACGTCGTGCTCGCTTTCGGCGACAGCATCACCTACGGGACCGGGGCGCGCCCCGAAGAGAGTTACCCGGAGGTGCTGGCCCAATTGATCGGCCGCCGCGTGGTCGGCGCCGGTGTCCCCGGGGAAGTTACGGCGAACGGCCTGCAGCGCCTGCCGGAGGTGCTCGACGAAGTGAAGCCGAAGATCCTGTTGCTTTGCCTGGGTGGAAACGACATGTTGCGCAAGGTCGAGCCGGTGGCCATCGAGGCTAACTTGCGGACGATGGTGCGCATCGCCAGGGATCGCGGCATCGCCGTCGTGCTGATCGCCGTGCCCAAACCGGCACTGTTCGGCGGCAACGCCGCCTTCTACCAGACTATCGCCAGGGAAAACGATCTGCCTCTGGAGAGCAAGATTCTCAAGGACATCCTGTTCGACAACGAATTCAAATCCGATCCGATCCACCCAAATGCCAAGGGCTACCGGCGCTTGGCGGAGGCCGTCGCGGCGTTGCTGCGGCGGACCGGCGCGATCTAATTCATCGGTACGGAAAATGGCATTTTGAACGCGGCAGATATCAGGAAGGAGAAGATCATGCACACACGTCTTGGCGTATCGGCTCTTGCACTTCTTTTCGTCTGCGCCTGCGGCGGCGGCAGAGAGCGGTCGCCGCGCGTGGACGTCTCCATCACCGACCTCCGTCTTGCGCAGGCCGGAGTGCTGGAGCAGACCTATGCAATGACGCTGCGGGTACAGAATCCGAACAACTTCGAGATCGCCGCCGACGGCCTGTCCTTCTCGGTCGAAACCAACGGCAAGCTGTTCGCCCGCGGGGTCAGCAACGAGGCGGTAGTCATTCCCAGACTCGGCGAGGCAATGGTGCAGGTTCAGGCGGTAAGCGATACGTCCAAGGCGGTCGAACAGGCCATGGATTTTCAGAATTTCGCACTCGATGGCTTTCGCTATCGCCTGGTCGGCCGGTTCTTCTCCGGCAATCAGAAGTTTCCTTTCGATTATCGGGGCAAGATCGCGATAGGCCGATGAAATAACCCATGTTCGTGCCCGTGGGCGCAGCGATATTGCTCGTATACAAAATCGAGGTGCCCCGCGCACCGGTGTTGCGGGGCGGCCAGACCTACACTAACCGCTTCCTCGAAAACGCGCTTCGGGAATTCAGATGATCAAGGCACTGGCTCTCGACGGCGTGACCTGTACGTTTCCGGCCCGCGCCGGCGGCACTGGCGCGTACACCGCCATTGCCGGCGTGGACCTGCGCGTCGGCGAAGGCGAGTTCGTCGCGGTGGTCGGCCCGACCGGCTGCGGCAAATCCACGCTGCTGAACGTCGCGGCCGGGTTGCTGAAACCGACCAGCGGATCCGTTGCCGTCTTCGGCGAGTCTCTCGCCGGCATCAACCGCCGGTCCGGTTATCTGTTCCAGACCGATGCGCTGATGCCCTGGCGCAGCGCGCTCAATAACGTGACGGCGGGACTGGAGTTCCGCGGCGTCAGCGGGGATGAGGCGCGCGAGCGGGCGGCCGACTGGTTGAAACGCGTAGGGCTGGCCGCGCACGCGCACAAGTATCCGCACGAGCTCTCCGGCGGAATGAAGAAACGGGTGGCGCTGGCGCAGACGCTCATCCTCGATCCGAAGATCCTGCTGATGGACGAGCCTTTCTCCGCGCTCGACGTGCAGACGCGCAGCCTGATGGGAAACGAGCTGCTGGCGCTCTGGTCGCAGGACCGCAAATCGGTAGTATTCGTCACCCACGACCTGGAGGAGGCCATCGCGCTTTCCGATCGCGTGGTGGTGATGTCGGCAGGCCCCGCGAGCCGCCCGATCGGGAAGTTTCCGATCGACCTGCCGCGGCCGCGCGATGTTACCGAAATCCGGCTGACGCCGCACTTCGTCGAGTTGCACACGCTGATCTGGAGCGCGCTTCGGGACGAAGTGCAGAAAGCCCACGCCCATTCTCTTGCGTAAGGAAAAGTCGTTCACCACGGAGGACACAGAGGACACGGAGGAAAAACGGAAAAAGAGGAGGAGCAAATTGGGGTTAGAACCCGGGATATTGTTGGCGAACCGGTGCCGAATTTTCACTGGGACGGACAATTCGCCGCTGAAAGGTTTTCATCTGAACCCATTTTCTCTTTCTCTTGCCTTTCCTCCGTGTCCTCTGTGACCTCCGTGGTTAAGGAACTGGTGAAACAATGCAAAAAAAGGGCGTACTGGCGGTGATGCAGGTGGGGCTGTTGCTAGCGCTGTTTGCGCTCTGGCACGTGCTCGTCAAAACGGAGGTTCTGCCGGCGTTCTTTTTCGGCGAGCCGCTGATCGTCCTGCGGCGCGTCTGGGACTGGTTCGCCACCGGCAGGATCTTTCCGCACCTGGGCATCACGCTGCTCGAGACCGTGCTGGCGTTTGCGATCGGCACCGCGCTCGGGTTGGTCTTCGGCTTGTGGCTGGCGCTGTCGGACCTGGCGTCGAAGCTGCTCGATCCATATATCACCGCGCTCAACTCGATGCCGCGGGTAATCCTGGCGCCGATATTCGCGGTGTGGTTCGGGCTGGGAATCTGGTCGAAGGTGCTGCTCGGCGTGACGCTGGTGTTTTTCATCGTGTTCTTCAGCGTCTATCACGGCGTGCGCGAAGTCAGCCCCACGGTGCTGGCCAGTGCACGGATGCTGGGCGCCTCGGGCCGGCAACTGCTCCGGCACGTTTATCTGCCGAGCGCCACCGCCTGGGTGTTCTCCAGCCTGCACGCTTCGGTGGGAATGGCCTTCGTCGGCGCGGTCGTGGGCGAGTATCTCGGTTCGGCGAAAGGTGTTGGTTACCTGATACTGCAGGCCGAGGGCGTGTTCGACATCAACACCGTATTCGCCGGCGTGCTGGTGCTCACCGCCTGCGCGCTGGTGCTCGACCGCGTCGTCACGCTTGCCGAGCACCGCCTGCTGCGCTGGCGCCCGGGCAACGTCTCCGCCACCTCCTGAACTGTTACCACAGAGACACAGAGGCACAGAGGAAAGAAATACTGGGGTAAAAGCTTTCATTGAATGATGATCCACCGCAGTGCAGGCTAGCGGGACGGGTTGGCGAACAGTCACCTCTATCAACCCGCGTTTACCTTTATTCGTTTATGTTCTCTGTGCCTCTGTGTCTCTGTGGTGAAGGCAATTCCTGATTGTCTTGAGCGTGAGGCACGGTTCGTGCTAGAACGCTGTCATTCGACGAACAGCAACGACACTCAATGGAATTTTCCAATCACGCCATCCTGATCGGCGCGTTGCTGGTGCTCCTGAGCATCGTGGTGAGCAGCCTCTCGGCCCGCACCGGCGCGCCGCTGCTGCTGGTTTTCCTCGCCGCGGGGATGCTCGCCGGCGAGGAGGGGCTGGGCCACATCCTCTTCAGCGATTACCAGACCGCCTACCTGTTCGGCACCATGGCGCTTGCCGTGATCCTGTTCGACGGCGGCATGCGCACTCATACCGACACCTTCCGCGTTGGCCTGTGGCCGGCTGTGTCGCTCGCCACCGTCGGGGTGATCCTGACTGCCGGCATCGTCGGCGTGGCCGCAGCGTGGCTCCTCGAGCTCGACCTCATGAAGGGACTTTTGATCGGCGCCATCATCGGCTCGACCGATGCCGCCGCGGTATTTTCGGTGCTGGGTTCACAAGGCATGCGGCTCAAGCAGCGGGTCGGGGCGACGCTCGAAATCGAATCGGGCTGCAACGATCCGATGGCGGTGTTTCTGACCCTGGTTTTCATCGAGGTCGTGCGGGCCGGCGATCACTCGTTGGGCTGGTCGATGCTGTGGGCATTCGTCTGGCAGTTCGGGCTCGGCGGGCTGGCGGGAATCGTCGGCGGCCGGGTGCTGGTCTGGCTGCTCAATCGCGTCAGCCTTTCGAGCGGGCTCTATCCGCTGCTGGCGATGGCGGGGGGGCTGGTGATCTACGGCACCACCACCGTGTGGGGTGGCAGCGGCTTCCTGGCGATCTACCTGGCGGGGCTGGTCCTCGGCAACGCCAGGGTCAAGTCGCAGGGCAGCATCCTGAAGGTACACGACGGCTTGGCGTGGCTGGCCCAGATCAGCCTGTTCCTGATGTTGGGCTTGCTGGTCACGCCCTCCGCGCTGATTCCCACCGCGGTGGATGCACTGCTGGTCGCGATCGTGCTGATGGTGGTCGCGAGGCCGCTTGCGGTCTGGCTGTCGCTGCTGCCGTTCAGCTTCCCCAAGCGCGAGCAGATCTTCATCGCCTGGGTGGGATTGCGCGGCGCAGTGCCGATCGTGCTGGCGCTGTTTCCGGCGCTGGCGGGGCTTCCGGAATCGTCGGTCTATTTCAACGTCGCCTTCTTCGTGGTGCTGACTTCGCTGGCGGTGCAGGGCTGGACCGTCGCGCCGCTCGCTCAGGCGCTGCGGCTCAAACTCCCGCAAGAACACGCGCCCTACTATTCCGAATTTGTCGAGGTGCCGGGCCAGGCGAGTCTGAGGCTGCTCGGCTACCGGGTCACGGAGTTGAGCGAGGCGATCAGCCGCAGCGTGAACCAGTTGCCGCTGCCTCCCGGTGTGCGAATCGTCGCTGCGTTTCGCGGCGGCAAGCCGCTGGATTCGATCGGCCAATTGGAAATCACAGCCGGCGATCTGCTCTACGTTATCACCACCGACGAACACATGACGTTGCTCGACCACTTGTTGGTACCGGCGGACGATGCGGAGGAATCCGAGCAGCAACGCGTTTTCGGTACTTTCACGCTGGACGGCGATGGGCCGTTGGGCGAGGTTGCGGAAATCTACGGCGTCGAAGTTCCGGAACGGGTGAAGTCGCTGACGCTCGCCCAGTACATCGACCGGCAGTTCCACCGCCGGCCGGTGGTGGGCGACTTCGTCCGCATCGGCGGGATGAACCTGGTGGTGCGCGAAATGCGCGACGGCCGCACCACCAAGGTCGGTATCGTCGTCCGCAACCGCTGACTCTAATTCGAAGCGCTCACCACGGAGGACGCGGAGGACGCGGAGGAAAATCAAAAGAAAAAGAATATTGGGGTTAATATCGTTCCATTGCAGATGATCCATCGCAGCAAACGTTGGCGTATAGGTTCGTGAACAGTCACCCATCAATCCCACAGTTGCCTTTCCTCGATTTTGTTCTTCCTCCGTGTTCGGGCGTACGGTGAAAACCAGCGCTCACCACGGAGGACGCAGAGGACACGGAGGAAAGGCAAGAGCAAGAAAGTATGCTTGGGTTGAAACCCTGCATTGGTTAATGATCCACCGCAGTGAAAGTTCACGCCACATGTTCGCGAATAGTCTCCCGGTTTTTGCCCCCCATCCTTCTTTTCCTCGTTTTTGTTCTTCCTCCGTGTCCTCTGCGTCCTCCGTGGTGAGCGCTTGCCCTAGATTGTCCTAGTGGTGAAAGTTGAGTTCTTCAATAAGTGCCGAGCCAGCGGCGCCGAAGGCGAGTGGAGGAGCGGTCGTCGTTGACGGTGAGCACGCAGGTATCGGCGGGCGGAGCGGCAAGCGTCACGTTCAGCACCAGCAGTTCGTCGCGGCGGAAGGCGTGCACCTGCACGGTTTCGCCGGGACGGTAGCTGCCGAGCCGGCCTTCGAAACTTTTCGGCGTGACCCGCAACTCGTCGAGCGCGACGATCGTGTCGCCCGCCGACAGCCCCGCCTTCTGCGCGGCGCCGCCGTCGAGAACGTGGGTGATTTTCAGGTCGCCGCAGTTGTCCATGGTGCGGATGCCGAGGTCCACCCGCTGCGCCAGCGCCTTCTCTGGTTTCGACGCACGCTTGCCGCCTTTGTCCGCGGACGACTCGGCTCGGCGGACCTCCATGTCTATGCCGACACCGGCGAGCAGTTTTTCCAGCGGCAGCTCGCCGGTTCCGCGTAGCGCCTGGTCGAAGAAGCGCTTGAGTTTCAGTCCGGTCACTTCCTCGGCCAGCCTTTCGATGCCGTTCTCCTCGACACCAGTTCCTTTGAGGCCGTGACGCTTCCACAGCGCGCGCATCACGTGGTCGAGCGACTTTCTGCTGCCGGTCACCTGTCGGATCAACAGATCCAGACATAGCGCAACCAGGCTGCCTTTGACGTAGTAGCTCACGACCGCGTTCGGCGCGTTCTCGTCCTGGCGGTAGTACTTGATCCACGCATCGAACGAAGACTCCGTCACCGTCTGCTTCTTGCGGCCGCTTCCGCGCTGCACCGAGGTGATGCTCTTCGCCACGGATTCCAGGTAGGCGTCGCGTGAGATCAGTCCTGAACGCACCAGGAACAGGTCGTCGTAATAGGAGGTGATGCCCTCGAACGCCCACAACAGCGTCGTGTAGTTCTCGTTGTCGAGATCGTAGGGGGCGAAGGCGGCGGGCTTGATGCGCTTCACGTTCCAGCTGTGGAAGTACTCGTGCGAACACAGTCCGAGGAAGGTGCGGTAGCCGTTCGTGATTTCCTCGACATCTTTTCGTGGCAGTTGGTCGCGCGAGCAGAGCAGGGCGGTGGAGGCTCGGTGCTCCAGACCACCGTAGCCATCGCCGATCGCGGTAACCAGAAACACGTAGCGGTCCATCGGTGCCGGTTCGCCGAAGAAACGGATCTGGGTTTCGCACAGAGTCTTGAGGTTGCGGCAAAGGCGATCCATGTCCGCGCGATGCCGGCCCGTGATCGCAATGTCGTGCGGCACGCCGCAGGCCTTGAACGTGGCGAGCGTGAACGTGCCGATCTCCACCGGGTGGTCGATCAGCTCGTCGTAGTCGGCCGCTTGGTAGGTGCCGAAGCCGTAAGGCCTGGCGCCCTTGCGGTTCATTGCAGTTGCAATGCGCCAGTTGCGGTAGCGCGCACCCTTGGGTGGCAGGATTTCGACTTCGCAGGGATCGTCCTCTCGGCCTTCTACTTTGAGGAAAACCGACGGCCCGTTGAAGAAAGCGTGAGTGGGGTCGAGATGCGCGCCGCGCACCGACAGGTCCCATGCATAGACCTCCATCGTGACTGTGATCGGGCCGTCCGTCGGTGCGACCTGCCAGGTGTTCTTGTCCAGCTTCGTGATTGATACAACACGCCGACCGCTCTGCGCGCGGATGCGGACCACATTCTTCGCAAACTCACGGATCAGGTAACTGCCCGGTATCCAGGTCGGCAGCGAGAACTTCTGTCCGGCTGGGTTGGGGTCGACAACCGTGCAGCGGACTTCGAACAGGTGGGCTTCGGGGTTGCCGGGGAAGATGGAATAGCGGATCGGGGTTTTCATGATCGGCACGGGAAATGAGTTCAGCGGGCGTTTATGCAGGGCGAAGAGAATTTCGTCAAGGTGTCGGACGCGAGCATGCAGCCTATCTCGGCGATTGGCTCGAGGAATCTGATTGAAGCATTGCGCTGATTCCAATGGAATTGTTTGCTTGCGCGCAGCCTATTTCTGATTATTCCGGAAAATAGCCCGACGTGAGCGTGGCGAACCTCCGTTCAAAGTGCCAACGGCCATCGGAAAATCAAGTGTCTACTGGTGGTACAACATAAGCAGTGCCAGAATAGAACGCGTGACTATCTAGGAATGGATGATCCAGATGAAAAATCTTGACCGTTACGAACGAGAAATACTCGGTGCCTACGAAAAGGGTGCATTGGTATCCGTGCGCCCGACAAGGGCACAGCTCGCCGGGTTTCGGGAGGCCGCACGTGCAACTTTCGTTAAGAGCAGGCGGGTAAACATTCGCCTTTCTGCGGCCGATCTCATGGATATCCAGGCCCGGGCGTACGAAGAGGGTGTTCCCTATCAAACGCTAATTGCCAGTGTCCTGCACAAATACGTGTCCGGGCGCCTGCAGGAAAAGAAGTCACGTCTGGCGGCCGGCTCAACGGCGACCGCCCGCAAGCGGGCGACGCGTTAGCCGGGACGTTGGGTGGCCCTGACACATCGAGGTAACGCTTATGTGTAGAAACATAAAGACCCTGTTCAATTTCGAACCACCTGTGACGGACGACGAAATTCATGCGGCGGCACTACAATTCGTGAGAAAGGTGAGCGGCTTCAACAAGCCATCGAAAGCCAACGAAGCTGCATTTCTTGCGGCTGCTGACGAGGTAGCCGCAATTTCCAGAAACCTTCTGAGCTTGCTTGAAACGAACGCACCACCGAGGAACCGTGCAGAAGAGGCCGCTAGGGCACGAGCACGCGCTGCTCAAAGGTTTTCCACATGAACAGGTCGCCACCCAACCACACATTCGAGCGGAGCGCCGAACGGCGGCGCTGTTGGGTTCCCGTCGCGCGCTGCGCTCCGACGCCCGCTCAACGTGAACGTTGGGCGTCACGGAGGAGTCACCCTTGGACTCGTTGACTTGACGCCGCGGGAAGATTGATGAACGAAGAATCGCAGCAGCGCAGACGGCTGGCGGCGATCATGTTCACCGACATGGTAGGCTACAGCGCGCTGTCTCAGAAAAACGAGACAGTCGCTCTCGAACTTCTGAACGAACACCGCAAGCTGCTGCGGGAGGCGTTTAGGCAGCATGACGGACGGGAGATCGAGGCCGTGGGTGACGGTTTCTTCGTAGAGTTTCCCAGCGCCCTCGAAGCTGCCCGCTGTGCCGTCAACATCCAACGTACACTTCACGATCGCAACGCATCTCAAGTTCCTGACCGGCAGATCCAGGTTCGAATTGGACTGCACCTTGGGGATGTCGTCGCCCAGGACACCCGCGTCCATGGCGACGGAGTCAATATCGCTGCTCGCATCGAACAGCTGGCCGAGCCCGGCGGAGTTTTTTTCTCGGAAGATGTGGCCCGCCAGATACAGAACAAGATTGATCTGTCGCTACAGCGGCTGGGTAGAGCGGATCTCAAGAACATCCAGATGCCGGTGGAAATTTACCGATTGGTGCTGCCCTGGGAGCGCAAACACCTTCCGGGCTCGGAGCGGCTGGCCTTCAGCATCCGCCAGCGGCAGATGCGTCGTGCACTGATCGGCGCCGGTGGCCTGCTGGTTGTGGGCGGCCTGGCGGGTAGCTGGGCTTGGAGGCGGGGACAGACACAGACAGGGCCGATCAACAACCGCATCGCCGTGCTGCCGTTCATTAGCATGAGTGCAAGCGCCGACGACGAGTACTTTGTCGATGGGATGACCGAGGAGCTGATCTCCCGGCTTTCACGAGTCAAAGGCCTGGAAGTGATCGCGCGCACTTCGATCGCCTCGTACAAGGGCAGCAAGAAGAGGATCGGTGAGATCGCCGGCGAGCTCAACGTCGGCACGATCCTGGAGGGCAGTGCGCGCACCGCAGGCGGCAAGGTGCGGATCACCGCGCAGTTGATCAACGCGACCAACGACGCGCATCTGTGGTCGGAGGACTATGACCGGGAGCTGAAGGACATCTTCGCCGTCCAAACCGACATCGCCAAGCATGTTGCCAACGCGCTGGCCGCGCGGCTCGCCTTGGTGTCTGCGGTGACACCATCGCCCGAAACGCATGCCCAGGAGTCCAAAGGAGCCGGGACAAATGACCTCGAGGCCTACAACGCCTACCTCAAGGGACGGTTCTATGCCAACAAAGGGACGGTGGGGGACTTGCGCAAGTCAGTCCCGTACTTCGAGGATGCCATTCGGCGCGATCCGTCTTACGCGCTGGCCTATGCCGGGCTCGCCGATGCCTACGGGAACCTGGCTGGGTACGAAGGCGCGACTGCAGGGTTGTATTCCAAGGTGAGATCGGCCGCTCTGAAGGCTTTGCAGCTCGACGAATCACTGGCAGAGGCACACACGTCTATCGGTATCGTCAAAGCGTTCTACGACTATGACTTGCCTGGTGCCGGCGAAGAGTTCCGGCGCGCGCTGGCGTTGAACCCCAACTCCGCGATGACGCATGACTGGTATAGCTATTACCTGCTGTTTTTCCCTCGATGGGACGAGGCAATTGCCGTGCAGCGCAGGGCCGTCCAGTTGGATCCGCTCGCGATAATCATCAGCACCGACCTGGGTTGGGTATTGGAGCATGCGGGTCGATGGGATGAGGCGATCGAACACCTGCGCAAGACCTTGGAACTGGACCCCGGAAACGCTTTACTCCTGGGAGCGCTCGGTTTGGCTTACGCCGGCAAGGGCATGTACCCCGAAGCCCTCGGGACATTCCAAAAGAGGATTGACACCTCGGGTCGGGACGCGGACGTTCTGTTTTATATCGCTCAAACTTATGCTTCGTCTGGCGATACGACCAAGGCGCTGCAGATCCTTGAAGAGGCAAAGGACAAGGCCGGGAACCAACGAGGTCGGGCCTATAACTTCACACAGATCTACCGTGTGCTTGCGGCTCGAGATAAGCGTTACCGCGAGGACATGTACGCGTGGTTGGACAAAGCCTACGAAGAGCGCTCGATGGGTCTCGTGTTCACCAGTACGGTGGAATGGGAACCCTTTCGTTCCGACCCCCGCTTCATCGCCTTCCGCAAGAAGTTGGGGTTGCCGCCGTGATGCCGTCGCTTGCCATCTGCATCTGGGGCACTTCCTGTTATAACGGATTGCTATACTTTCAGTCGGATAAGGTTTCGCTTGACGCGAAGTAACAGGGAATCGTGTGCAAATCACGAGCTGTCGCGCAACTGTAAGTAACGGCTGATCTTTCGCCGGTGGTGGCCCACTGTTCCGGCAACGGAACGGGAAGGGTGGCGAAAGTGTTACGAGCCAGGAGACCTACCTTGTCCCGATGGCGGTGCTTCCGCGGGATGAGGCCTGAGTCAGGTGGAACCTCATTGCGCCCGTACGCGCGAGGTGTGTCTGCATATCCTCTTTCCGCGGTGACATCGCGCAGTTCGATGTATCAACCCGTGATGAGGAGACGTACACATGTTGACGCACAATCTCGGCTATCCGCGTATTGGTAGCCATAGAGAGCTCAAGAAAGCCTGCGAAAGGTATTGGTCTTCACAAATCAGCCTTGCCGAACTTGTGGAGGCCGGCCGGGCCATCCGCGAGAGCCATTGGCGGTTGCAGCAGGAGGCCGGTATCGATCTGGTCCCCTGCAACGATTTCTCGTTTTACGATCATGTGCTCGATCTCTCGCTCATGGCGGGCGCGATCCCTGCGCGCTACCGGCCGCTGCTCGACAAGCCGGATGCTTCCGGGATGGATTTGTATTTCGCCATGGCGCGAGGCTGTCAGAAAGATGGTCTCGACCTCATTGCCATGGAGATGACCAAGTGGTTCGACACCAATTACCACTACCTGGTCCCCGAGTTCACGAAGGATCAAACCTTCCGCCTCACTTCGCGCAAGATTCTGGACGAATTTCAGGAAGCTCAAGCGCTCGGCATCAACGGCAAACCGGTCCTGATCGGGCCGGTGAGTTATCTGCTCCTGGGCAAGGAGAAGGAACCGGGCTTCAACCGCCTCGACCTGCTCGACCGGCTTCTGCCGGTTTACCTGCAAATCCTGGGCGAGCTTCAGGGCCTCGGCGCGGAGTATGTCCAGATCGACGAGCCCTACCTCGCGCTGGATTTGTCGAGTGAGTCGAAACGCGCCTATGAATCGGCCTACGCTGCCATCGCCCAAGCCTGCCCCGGACTCAAGATTATCCTGGCGACCTATTTTGAGGGACTCAACGGGAACACCCGGTTGGCCACGAGTCTTCCGGTCCACCTGTTGCACCTGGACCTGGTCCGCGCGCCAGCGCAACTGGACCAGGTGTTGTCCTCGATGCCGCGCCAATTGGGTCTTTCACTTGGAGTTGTGGACGGCCGCAATGTGTGGAAAAACGATTTTGAGCGATCGTTGGCTCTTATCGGCCAGGCGGTTGAAAAACTCGGCGGTGATCGTGTGGCCCTGGCGCCCTCCTGCTCGCTGCTGCACGCGCCCTGCGATCTCACGTTCGAGAAGGACGAGTCGGCGTTGCCTGGTGAGGTCAAACGCTGGCTGGCCTTCGCGCAGCAGAAACTGCACGAGGTCGTGACGCTCAAGCGACTGGCGCAGCCAGAGACGCATCGGCAGTATGCCGGCAGGCTCAAGGAGAACATCCTCGACATGGAAAACCGCCGTCAATCGGTCCTGATCCACAGGCCGAAGGTCGAGCAGCGTCTTGCCGCCATCCGTCCCACCGACGCCACCCGCCAAAGCCCCTTCGGCGTGCGCCGGCAAAAGCAACGCGCAACCCTCAATCTGCCCTTGTTTCCCACGACCACCATCGGCTCGTTCCCGCAAACCGACGAAGTGCGAAAGCTCCGGCTTCGTCTCAAAAAAGGCGAGCTCACGCCGGAACGGTATGAGGCGGCGATCCGAACCGAAACCGAGCAGGCCATCCGTTGGCAGGAAGAGGTGGGGCTAGATGTGCTGGTGCACGGCGAGTTCGAGCGCAACGACATGGTGGAATACTTCGGCGAGCAACTGGCGGGCTTCGCGTTCACCGGAAACGGCTGGGTGCAGAGTTATGGCTCACGCTGCGTCAAACCGCCCATCATCTACGGTGATGTGGAGCGCCCCGCGCCGATGACGGTGAAATGGTCGCGATACGCGCAGTCGCTAACCAACAAGCCCGTGAAAGGCATGCTCACGGGGCCGGTCACGATCCTGCAATGGTCCTTCGTGAGGGACGATCAGCCGCGCTCGCGCACGGCGAAGCAGATCGCGCTCGCGATCCGCGACGAGGTGCACGATCTCGAAGAAGCCGGGATTCGCATCATCCAGATCGACGAACCGGCGATCCGTGAGGGACTGCCGATGCGCAGGGCGGATTGGAAAAGCTATCTCCAATGGGCGGTCGAGGCGTTCCGGCTCGCTGCCTGCGGGGTGGCCGACGAGACACAGATCCACACCCACATGTGCTACTCGGAATTCAACGACATCATCGAGTCCGTCGCCGCAATGGATGCCGATGTGATCACCATAGAAACGTCCCGGTCGCAGATGGAGTTGCTCGACGCCTTTGCGAGCTTCCGTTACCCGAACGAGATCGGCCCTGGCGTATACGACATCCACTCGCCGCGCGTTCCAACCGAACAGGAGATCACCGCGCTGATGCATAAAGCCCAGGCTGTGCTGCCGGCACGCAATCTCTGGATCAATCCAGACTGCGGGTTGAAAACCCGCAAATGGCCGGAGACCAGGGCGGCGCTCGTCAACATGGTTGCCGCTGCAAAAGCGTTGCGAGGGCAAGTATAAAGGGAACTATCGTAACGATCTGCGGGCGCAATTTTTGGGGGATCAAGCCTTGAATTATAAGAAACTGCTATTTCAAGCCACGACGTTTGCTCGCGTAGGCTTGAGTTTTCAATATTCAAGTCGCCGCAGGTTTTCCGAGTGATTTCGCGAACGCGAGTCTTGATGCTGACGTCGTTGGCGATGATTGCATTCGCCGGCAATTCGCTGCTGTGCCGCACGGCACTGAAGCACACGGCGATCGACCCGGCCACCTTCACCTCGATCCGAATGCTCTCCGGTGCGATAGCGCTCTGGCTTATCGTGAGCATGCGCACCGGCAGCCGCATGCAAAGGGGGAGTTGGCTCTCCGCGCTTGCGCTCTTTGCTTACGCGGCCACCTTTTCGTTTGCCTATGTCGATCTGTCCGCGGGCATGGGTGCATTGCTGCTGTTCGGTGCGGTGCAGGCCACCATGATCCTGTTCGGACTATGGAAGGGCGAGCGCCTGAACGGATGGCAAGGCATTGGTCTTGCGGCGGCCCTCGGTGGGCTGGTCGCCCTGGTGCTGCCGGGACTGTCCGCGCCACCCGTGAGCAGCGCGGTACTGATGGTGGGCGCAGGCGTGGCGTGGGGCGTGTACTCGCTGCGCGGCAAAGGCGCAGGCGATCCTCTGGCAACAACGGCAGGCAATTTCCTGCAGGCCGTGCCTTTTGCCGCAGGACTAAGCCTGTTGCTGCTTTCCCTGGCGCGCGCGGACGTCCAAGGCGTGGTGTACGCGATTGCTTCCGGGGCGCTGACTTCGGGAGTCGGCTACGCGATCTGGTATGCCGCCTTGCGCGGCCTTACCGCCACCGGTGCGGCGACGGTGCAACTGAGCGTGCCGGTTATTGCCGCGATCGGCGGCGTCATGCTGCTCGGTGAGCCGATCACGTTGCGCCTGCTGGGCGCATCTGCCGCTATCCTGGGGGGCATCGCGCTGGTG
>Ga0137409_10000514_pt1 | contig 42572 bp, 33 predicted proteins | sample CZODoug1_16funga_FD_122059 | JGI IMG/M metagenome (GOLD analysis project Ga0137409, IMG submission 122059) | Vadose zone soil fungal communities from Angelo Coast Range Reserve, California, USA - CZODoug1_16fungal (Hybrid Assembly) | ecosystem: Environmental > Terrestrial > Soil > Vadose zone...
CGGGTGACGCCCGGGATCAAAGATTCAAGGTCCTGGAACGCTCGGTTCAATAAAGGTAACTCCGTAATTGTCCGCCCCGTAATCGTAGTGTTGATGCTCGATTCAGTTAGCTCAACCGGCGGCTCGCCTGAGACGGTCACTATCGATGCGATTCCACCGATTCCCAATGTGATGTCAGCGTTAGCAACCTGACTAGACGCGACCGTAATGTCTTGCGCTTTGTAAACTGCAAAGCCAGTCGCTGAAATCTCGACGTCATAATTTCCGGCAACAACCTGGAAACTATATTCACCATCGTCTCTCGTTGATGCTGTATGCGTTGCGCCCGTCTCGCGATTTTTTAACGATACGGCGACACCGGACACGGGTTGACCATTTGGATCAACAACTTTGCCTTTCACCATGGCGCTTCTGGGATCAATCTTCAGAATCTTGATCACGTCGCGCATCGCTCGGCCGCCGCGCACTTCCACCTCCTGTTCGCCACCCTGGTAACCATTCTTCTCAAAGGTCAGGTTATAAGCACCATCGGGCAATCCTGCTAACTCGAACTTTCCGTTAGAATCTGTATCAGTCGATTTCTCGACCCCGCCTTTGCTCGCGGTCACATGCACCTCGCGTACAGCCGATCCTGCCTGATCAATGACCTTGCCTGGGATAGTCCCGCTCTGCGCCCGGGATTCGCCCGCGCCAATTAAGATCGTCAGAATAATCAAGGCCTTTAGTTTTGTCTTACGCATCGGAGCGGTTAGATCGATTATTTAAGGTTCGTTATTGATCAGAATGCCGTTCGTCAGTGGTATCTGGCTCTTCCAGGACCGTGGCAAGTCTTGGCTCGATAAGGATTTTGAAGAGCACAATGCCAACTATGATTAGATAGAGTGCCAGTGTAATGATATCGACCAGGGTCGGAAAGATCTTCGTGTTTCCGATGATTATTTGCCGAATTCCCCACAATGCCGCTATGTAACCGAGACTGTTGGTGAGCACTTTGTCAGTATCCCCGCGGCGCGCTATGTGAAGCAGAAAGAAGAAGGCAACGAGATAGAGTATTCCGGCGGTTAGCTTTACAAAGCGGTGACGCTTCATCTCAAATGAAAATGTATTGGAGGCACTGCTTTGCGAGAAAGAGTAGTGGTTCGCACATGGATAATGGACCAACTCACCGATGTGATTTACTACTTGCAGTTTAAGCGGAGTTTTCTCTCCCCCGCCTTTTCTAAAATCTATGCGAATGTTCCCAACGTAACTTTCGAGTGGATAGAAGTAAGATCTCGAGTCGTAGGGTATTCTGAGCTCATTCCACGCTTCGCTCGTAGTCAAATTCTGACCCGGCTGCAAGGATAAAAGTGTGCGGTAGTCGTAATCGGGAATCGTCGGATCCAACCCCCGGGTCACGGAATAAACAGTTAGTTTATCCTTGCCTGCCGCGAAATCGGACACCATAAACAACGCCTTAAATTCTCCGGTATTACTGTTCAGTTCGTTAAGCACCAAGAACGCACTCTTTTCAGCGTTTTCAGATTCACATTGAATCGCATCGTTGTTCATGTCCCACTTTATGGAAAAGTAGGAGCCCACTAGCGCAAAGCCGCCCATTATGACGATGTACAGCACGGTCGCGATTCTGCTGTTGATTTTGATCATTGAAAAGCACTCCTGATGCCACACATGTCTGTAACGGCCTTGCGACCCGATACACTACTGAGTGGTGCTATGGAAACTTCCAGTCAGGCTTCTCTCCATATTGACGCCTTGGTTTTCCAGCAGTCCGAAACGACCGAGTATGTTAACTTCAAACAGTGAGCTGGAAACGCGGGAGCACGAAGTTTAAGTAGCAGGCTTGCGGCACGTTCGGCGAGGGTCGTAACAGATAATTCGGGGTCGAAAAGCCTTCTATCCTCTTCGGCGTCGTATCGCCGAGCTAATTCGTCAAGCTTTTCAAAATTCAGCCGACAATTGAGTTTCTAGATTCGAGGGCCGGTATCAGAGGCAGGATTAATAAGGCTCTGAGGCCAGCCCCGTTAACTCGATAATGTCACTGTCGGACGCGTGAAAATATATTTTAAGCGCGGGCTTCCAGTCAATAGCTAAAGCGACCAATCCTCACCTGCGAGCTCGCGCAGTGACGTGAGCATGCTCATTACAATGTGCCGGGGCGATCGCTCATTCCAAATTAACCTGACGGCGCTTACGGGTGCGTTAGCTATGACATCGGCTGGTTCCTGTCTTAGAACATGTAGGGATAAATTACTCAGAATCGACGTCGTAATTAGCAAAGAGATCCGAGATTGAAATCTCCAGCGCCACGGCTAGCTTTTCAATATTCTCCAACGCAAGATTTCGCGCACCTCTCTCTATGTCCGCTACGTAGGTGCGGTGTAAGCCAGCGCGTTCGGCGAGGGCCTCTTGAGATATGCCTATTTCGTAGCGCCGTTTCTTTACCGCACCGCCAAATCGACTCTTGATATCTTGTTTAGTTCTCTTCCCTATGAAGGGAATAGAACAGAGGTGCTGACTATAAGTCTACAGACTATAAGTGACAATCTTCCGAAGTTCGTGTACACTGGCGCTACGTGAAAAAGAGACGGTTGCCATCAAAACCCTCTGGACTCTCTGAGCTTGAGCCTCTGGCCTTGCCCGAAGAGGAGCTCCGCAGATTGGTTTTGCTCACAACCACACGGTACAAGATCGAGCCGTTTGTTAGACAGTTGATCAGACTGATGGATGATTTGAAGGCTGGGCAGATTCAGAACATCGCGAAGCTAACGAGACCGGGCAGAGATAAGTCACGCGCGACACTGTTCGCGGCGATAGCAAAGAGTGTTAATGAAGGGCGGACGATGGCCGCGTACCACACTGCGTATCAGGCGTCGCTTTACGCCTATGAGAATAGTCTCGATCATCTGCTTGCATTCCATGATTATTTGGATCGCTTTAGACAACGCCAACCAACGCCGCCGAACGCAGCCTGACGTTTTGCGGCTACGCCGTCCGATGGCGGAAGGCCTGCGGCCTTCCGTAAGAGTCAACATGACCCGGGGCTACGCCCCTAACTCGGTATGTCAAACAATAGGGGCGTAGCCCCGAGAGAATTAGGCTTCACCGGAAGGTCGCAGACCTTCCGCACATCGGACGGCATAGCCGCGAAGGTAACGAACCGAACCGCATGCGATGGCTGCGCCATTAAGGCTACGCAACTCGCGACAAGGCTCGTTCTATTTCATCACGGAGATCGAGGAACATGAAGTACTCGGCCGGGTAGAGATAGTCTTCGCCTTCATTATCTATCACCCGCACATAGTTTGATTTTGCAGCGCTGGCGTCGGGCAGGACTTGATAGATCATGCGAGGCGTGAGTAGGTCGGCATCGTCGCTCTGAATGCAGACCGCGAATTTCGTTGCTGCTTTATTACGTCTAGACATCGGTTCAATCGGAGTTAAGGTTTCCCTCCGGCGCGAATCGATTCCGACAACTTCTGCACGTCAATCGCAACCGGGCTGGTCTTCAAGGTCGCCATCGTATCCAGCAGAAACTTGCGCACTGCATCCTCCGGCGACGTGGCCGTGGCCTCGCAATTAAGCATCACCACATAACCTTCACGCACGACTGTCAGATACAACTGGGTCTTAGCCTGGGAGTTCATTGCCTCGGGCATGTCGAATTGCCACAGCAACGCCTCGCCGCCGTTGCTCAGTTTGGCGTTGAAGTTTTGCACCTTGAGTTTGCTATTCAACAGGCCTTCCAGGAACTTCGATTCCCAATCGCGATGCGCGGCCAGAATAGTTCGCTCGCTGAGCTTCTTCTCTTTCGCGTCGGATGCGAACTCACTGATCCCCGCCACTTGAATTTGCAACGCCCGGCCGTCAACGATGAAGAAGATGTGTTCGGAATCGTCCACTGGCTTTATCTCTTTGCCTTTTACCGTGAGCGTGAAATGTAACCCCGGTCTATTCAAAATGAATAGTATTCCGTCGTCCAGCTTGATCGCTGCCGAACCATTTTCCTGCTGAAACGAAACGCCTGGCGCCGAATCGTTGGCCGTCCGCGCTGAGTTGGCCAAACCTGGAATTATCACCAGCAACATGCCGATCACCGACACCAGCAGCACGGAGAAAATTTTCATCGAAGGACTACTTGAAGCGCGTAATTGCATGGCGTGGCTTTTATCACATCGCAACCTCACGGACAATGACGAACTATCGCATTTTTCAAACGTATTCCAACCGACGACCCCTGGGCAATTCTCAGCGCGTCTCAGACTGTTGACTTGGATTGCTGCGATTGCATAACCTGCGCGGCATTAATAGTAAGATTTCTGCTCAAGCTATGAACATCTTCGCAGCCATCTTCGAAAAAGACTCACTCGCTCGTACCGCTATTCTTTATGAGCAGCGGCAGATTAGTTATGGCGAATTGCTTAATGAAACGCTCGCGGCGACGCGGGTGTTAAGTAAGTTGGGCGTTGGTGACGGCGAACGCGTGGCGTTGCTGCTGAATGATTCGCCGGAGTGGATTGCCGCGTTCATTGCAATCTGTTCGCAGGGAGCGATTGCGGTTCCCATCAACATGGCGCTGCGGCGTGATGAGCAGCAAGCGATTCTGAACGACTGCACGGCAAGCATCGTCATTGCCGAGGCGGATCTCAGCAAGCCCTTGCTGGCGGACGGGCCGGACAAGTTGCCGCACCTAAAACAGATTGTTGTGGTTAGTCGTGAAGAAATTGGATTCACCACAGAGGACACCGAGGAACACGGACGCGAAGGAGACAGAGAAACAGTAAAGCTTTGGTCGTTTGCGAAGTTGATCAGCGAGGCGAAGGGCGCGGATTCAAACAACGCAGCGCCCGAGGGCGCCTTCGCTGAACCAGGCGACAATCAGCCGGCATTCATTCTCTACACTTCCGGCAGCACGGGCGAGCCCAAGGGCGCGGTCCATTGTCAGCCAGACATTTTCTATACCAATGAAACTTACTGCCGCGAGGTGTTGCGCCTGAGAGATGGCGACAGGTTGTTCTCGTCTTCACGTCTTCCCTTTGCTTACGGCCTGGGGAATGCTTTTACGTTTCCTCTACTAAACGGTTGTACGACGATCCTCTGTCGCGAAAAGCCTGCGCCGGAAGTTATCGCCCGCGTCTTTGCCGACTACAAACCAACGATATTTTTTGCCGTGCCGGTTGTTTATCGAATCCTCCTCGACGAGCAGAAACATCACCAGACTACTCTTTCGCTCGATTGTTCGAGCCTGCGTCTCTGCATCTCAGCAGGCGAGGCGCTTCCGGCAGCGATCGGCGAGCAGTGGGAAAAGACTTTCGGCGTTCCCGTGCTCGATGGGATCGGATCGACCGAGATGCTGCACATGTGGATGTCGAATCACGAAGACGATGTGGTCTATGGCAGTAGTGGAAGACTGTTGCATGGCTATGAGACGCGGCTGCTCGACGCTGAAGGAAGAGGGACGCCGGCTGGTGACGAAGGAAATCTTTGGGTGCGCGGGTCGAGCGCCGCAATTGAATATTGGAATCGTCCCGAAACGACGGCCAACACTTTTGTTGACGGCTGGGTACGCACCGGCGATCTCTATCGACAGGACGCGCAGGGTTACTGGTTTCACATGGGCCGTTCTGACGACTGTTTCAAGTCGAGCGGGCGGTGGGTTTCGCCAGTTGAAGTTGAAGGAGTGCTGCTGCGGCATGAAGGTGTCAGTCGCGCGGCGGTGGTTGAAGATTTCGACGGCGACGGTTTGCCCTGCGCGTGCGCGTTTGTCGTTTGCGCCGAGGGATTCGCCGACGACGTGGAGCTCGAAGGGATTTTAAGGGCACTCGCGCGCGCATCGTTGCCGCGTTATAAGCAGCCGCGCGGGTATGTGTTCGTCGCTGAGTTGCCTTACACTGCCACGGGAAAGATTCAGAGATTCAAACTGCGGGAGCGGCTTCACTTCAACAACAAACTGTAGGGGCAGGGCTCGTCCCTGCCCGCATTGTTGCCAGAAGACTTCGGGCAGGGACAAGCCCTGCCCCTACATTTAATCCATGAACGAAAAAAGCATCCAGGAAACCTACGCGCCAAATCTCGCGTGTTTTGGTTGTGGCCCGGCAAATGAAAAAGGACTGCACGTGCGCAGCTTTCCCCACGGCGATGAAGTTGTCGCCGATTGGCAGGCGGAACCTTATCAGGAAGCGTTTCCGGGAATGCTGAGTGGTGGCATCACAGGTACCGTGCTTGACTGTCATTGTAACTGGACGGCTGCTTACCATCTGATGAAACGCCTCGGCCTGGATCATCCGCCCTGCACCGTCACCGCAGATTACACAATCAAACTCCTGCGGCCAACTCCAACCGATCAACCAATCCATCTCGTCGCGCGTGTGGTTGAAGCGACAGACGACCGTGCTATCGTGGAAGGCGAGCTGATCGCGCACGACAAAGTGACGGCCACCTGCCGCGGCACGTTCGTCGCAGTTAAGCCGGGCCATCCGGCTTACCATCGCTGGTAGGACGGGCATTCCTGCCTGTCCGTTGTTGATTCCGCAAATTCGGAAAGGGACAGACAGGAATGTCTGTCCGACCGTGAAGCCCACACACGTCTCCTGTGGCTTGCGCGCGTGTAAGTCTCTCTTCACAAAATTAAACTACCCCTCGTCCGAATTCAGCAGCGCAACCGTCTTCCGAAAAATGATCACACAACTCAGGCTCGAACTTCTGAAGCTTGTCCGCTCGAAAGGTTTTTATCTCTCGTTTGCGGCTCTGTCCGCGTTCGTGTTGCTGATGCTCTGGGGCTTCTATTCATACGCGCAACAGAAAACCGGCGGCCTGGCCAACGAGCAATTCAAATATACCTACGAGTCGGGGAGCTATTTCAACGGACTGACTTTCACGCTCTATTCGCTGATGTTTGCTTTCAGCCTCGTGATTCCCATCTTCGTGGCCATGAGCGCGGGCGGGCAGATTGCCGGTGAACGCCGCGCCGGCACGTTGCGAATGATCTGTGTTCGGCCGGTCGCGCGCGTGTCCGTAGTGCTTTCAAAATTTCTCGTGGTGGCGATTCACACTTACCTGCTGCTGGCCTTTTTCATTGGTCTCAATTTGCTGGTGGGCTTGTTGTTTGTCGGTTGGGGCAATCTGGAGTTGTATCCGGGCCCGCTAAATCTGGTTGATACTCCGGGGCGAATACTCCGTGACGACGCGCTCTGGCGTTTCTTCTACGCCAGCTTCTCCGGCGCCTGGGCGCTGCTGGTCGTTGCCGCCATCGCGATGCTGCTATCCGTGCTCTGCGACAATCCGGTCACGGCGGTAGCGGCGACACTCGCAGTCTATCTCACGCTCTACATCGTCGGCCGCATCGAATTTTTCGTAGTCCTGCGGCCTTACTTTTTCACTACCGTCATGGATTTCTGGCGCGTTGTTCTCAAACCGGAAGTTCCCTGGCCCGACGTTTATCACTACGCCGCCACCTGCGGCGCTTACATTTTCGGTCTGCTGTTGCTATCGGTCCTGATTTTTGAACGGAAGGACATTACGAGCTGAGATGTGGCTTAAGTTTCTGCTTGCCGCCGGCTTCGCATTGTCGCTCGTGGTCGCACTGGTGCTCAAACCCGGCGAGCCGCGTGCGGACACGGGCAACCGGCGCGATCTCGCCGGCAAAATTGATCGCGGCCAGAACGGCCGGCGGTTGCGGTTGATGACCTGGAACATTGGCAACGGCGAGCTCGAGTCGGAAACGCGTGCACATGCAACTGATCTGCCCGCCGTGGCCCAGGTAATTATGGATAACGACGCAGATGCCGTCGCGCTTCAGGAATTAACCGGCGAAGATCAATTGCAACTGCTGCTGACGCACTTGAAGAATCAATATCGCGGTTACGCGTGCAGTCGCGGCGGTGGGGACCGCGTGGACGCCGTGCTCGTCAAGGGTCGCAGCGGCAGCTTGCTGAAGCCCGACCGTGAGGAAGGGCTCCGCATGGGAGCTCTTGCTGAGGCGCGGGCTTCCGCCATGAGCGACCGCAGCGCGCGCTTCAACGACGTGCCGGCGGGCGATCATTTCGCAGCCGCAGCAACGTTTCGTTTGCAAAAATACCGGCCGGAAATTGTTTTCGTGAGCGCGCATGCGGATGCCTTTAGCGCCGCCCGTCGCCGCAACTTTACCGCGGACGTGGTTGACTGGGCCCGTAGTCAAACCAAAGGCGAGCTTGCCTTCGTTGCCGGAGATTTTAATTTCGAAGTCAGCACGAGAAACAAGAACAACCTTTTCACTGACGACGGGAAGCACGACAGCGAATCCTACGCTTATCTGCTGAAATATTTTCGTGATTTGGGACGCGACGCGGGCGAGACTTCCATCAACGACCGCCGCATCGACTACATCTTTGGCCCTTCGGAGACTATCTCGCTGAGCCGAGCGGAAGTTTTACGTGGCGCGGCCGTTGGTCGCATGGATCATTGGCCGTTGCTGGTTGAAGTGGCATTCTGATCCTGGTTTGCATCAGTCTCTGTGCGTCCTCTGTGTTCTCTGTGCCTATGTGGTGAGTCTTTGTCAGCGATTGTTCACCACCCAGACACAGAGAACACGGAGTTTGCATAGAGCAGACTGAGATCAAGACACTACCAACACAGACTAGCAGTTTGCGTTACATCCTATGAACGAATCGATTCTGCAGACCGAAGCGCTCACGAAAAGATACGGGCGCCGAGTGGTTGTTGACCGGCTTTCGCTCTGCGTTGAGCGGGGTGATATCTTCGGGTTCCTTGGTCAGAACGGCGCCGGGAAATCGACGGTGATCCGCATGGCGCTCGGCCTCGTTCGGCCCACGCGCGGTCGCGTACTCTTTTTCGGAAACAACATCCGCACACGTTCGCTGCGGGCGTTGGGCCGCGTGGGCGCGATCGTGGAATCGCCGGCCTTCTATGCAAACTTTTCCGGCTGGGACAACCTGCGGATCTTCTCGGCCATGTCTGGCGGCGCCACGCCCAAACAAATCGAGGAGGCGCTGGCGCTAGTCGACTTGTTGGAGCGCGCTCGCGATCCGGTTCGCACCTATTCCCATGGCATGCGACAAAGGCTCGGCATAGCGCAAGCGCTTCTACCGCATCCGGAATTCATAATTCTTGACGAGCCGATGGATGGACTTGATCCGCAGGGCATTCGCGAGGTTCGTTTGTTGTTGCCGCGTTTGCGCGATGAACTCGGCCTGACGATCATGCTTTCCAGTCATCTGCTACATCAGGTTGAACAGGTCTGCAACGCGGTCGCGATCATCGATGAAGGCCGTCTGCTGTATCAGGGCGCGATCGGAAATCTCATCGCCAGGGAACAGTTGATAAAGATTACTGTCCAGCCGCTCGAGGTTGCTTATCAACTGCTCAGCCGCGACCCGACAATTTCGGTTAGCCGCAACGGCTCCGAGTCGCTTTACCTCAGGATGTCGAATGAAGCCATCCCGGCCGTCAATGCGCTGTTGGTGGCCCATGACATTCGCGTCATGGAGATCTCGCCGCAACGCGCCACACTCGAAGATGTGTTCTTAACTCTCACGCGAACATGAACCCAAGCTCTTGAAACACAACATCTTTACTGGGACCGGCGGGCGTCTCGCTACGGGAGCACAGACTTAACTGAGTAAAGTCAAACCAAAGTCGGGGCGCCTGACGGCGCCTTTGCGGGCGAGGGCGCCCGCGGTCCCAGTAGAGTGTTGAGCGGAGAAATCGAAGGGGCGTCACTACCACTCGATCCGTTTGCTTAGCTAATTCCCCGACAGGTATCATTCCCTTCCCGAATAGCCTTTGTAACGCAAACTGTTAGTTTGCGGCCGGAACCTGGTCCTAAAGGATGTCGATGCCAGATCTCTCTTATCGTCCGCGTCGTCTCAGAAAAACTGAACACTTGCGCGCGCTGGTGCGCGAAACGCGCCTCGCTCCGGAAGATTTCATACTCCCGCTGTTTGCCTGTGCCGGTGAAAAAGTGCGCCGCGAGATTCGCTCGATGCCGGGCGTACACAATCTTTCGGTCGATGAAATTGCCAGGGAAGTTGCCGCCGCCGCCGAGCTTGGGGTTAAGGGCGTGATCCTGTTTGGACTTCCCGAAGCGAAGGATGAAACGGGCTCGGGCGCCTATCACGAACAGGGAATTGTGCAACAGGCAGTGCGCGCCATTCGCAAGTCCGCGCCCGATCTCGTGATCGTGGCTGACACTTGTCTTTGCGAGTACACCTCTCATGGACACTGCGGCGTCGTGCGCGACGGTGAAGTCTTAAACGACCCATCGCTCGAGCTCTTGGCTCGCACCGCCGTCAGCCAGGCTGAAGCCGGCGCCGACGTGGTAGCGCCTTCGGCGATGATGGATGGTCAGGTCGGCGCGATTCGCGAAGCGCTCGACGATGCCGGGTTTGATCAGGTTGCCATCATGGCTTATGCAGTTAAGTATGCGTCAGGTTTTTATGGGCCGTTTCGCGAGGCTGCTGACAGCGCGCCTGCCTTTGGCGACCGCCGCGCTTACCAGATGGACCCCGCGAACGTGCGCGAGGCTATGCGCGAAGCTGAACTCGATTATGCCGAAGGCGCGGACATTTTGCTGGTCAAACCCGCGACCTGTTATCTGGACATTCTGAAGACGCTGCGCGAGGAATTCGATCTACCCACCGGCGCTTATCACGTTTCCGGCGAGTACGCGATGATCAAAGCGGCCGCGCAAAATGGTTGGATCGATGAGCAACGCGTGATGATGGAGACGCTCACCTGCATCAAACGCGCCGGCGCGGATATTATTCTGACTTACTATGCGCGCGAAGCGATCAAGTTGCTCCGTGGTGAATAAGTCAGAACCGGGAGCAGTAGCGACCGGCTTAAGTGTACGGAAGAATGTGTTTTCCCTGTAAACGGCGACCCGGTCGCTACAGCTCCCGGTTCTGATTTGAGTGATGCACATGAAAAACCTGTTCCCCGTTTTTCTCCTACTCGCCTTAGTCTTAATCGTCGGCAATGCTTCCGCGCAAACGCGCGCTGACGAGCAATTATCTTCAATCATCGCCAACATCAAAGCCATCGACAATCACGCGCATCCTTTGCGCTACGTTGCGGCGGGCGAGAAGCCAGACGATGAATACGACGCATTGCCGCTTGACGCTCTTGGGCTATTTCCGCTGCCCGTCCGTTTGCATCCGGACAATCGAGAATTCATCGGCGCCTGGCGCGATCTTTACGGCTATGCGCACGACGACGTGACGCACCTGCGCGAGTTGATGGAGACAAAGCAACGCGTGGCTCGTGAACAGGGTGAGAAGTTTCCGGCGTGGGTCCTCGATCAGCTTAACATCGAGACGATGTTTGCCAACCGCGTGGCGATGGGGCGCGGCCTGGTGGCGCCGCGTTTTCGCTGGGTAAGTTTCGTCGATGCGCTGATCTTCCCCTTGAGTAATGAAACTGCAAAGAGATCGAATCCGGACTATCGCGGTTTCTATCCCGGTGAAGAACTTCTCCTGAAGCGCTACCTTGCCAGTGCAGGAATGAGAGCCTTGCCACCCACGCTTGACGCTTACCTCGCGAAAGTTGTGACCGCGACGCTGGAAGCGCAGAAGCGTGAGGGCGCGATCGCGGTAAAGTTTGAAGCTGCTTACCTGCGCAAGCTCGACTTTGACGAAGCCGACTCCGGCGCCGCGCGTCGCATCTACGCTCGCTACGTACGCGGTGGCGAGCCATCTGCCGCCGACTACAAAACGCTTCAGGATTTTCTCTTTCGCTATGTTGCCCGCGAAGCCGGCCGGCTTGGTCTCGCCGTGCACCTCCACGTGCTCGAGGGCGCCGGCGGATTTTACAGACAAAGCGGCAGCAATCCATTGCTGCTGGAATCCGCCTTCAACGATGAGTCGCTTAGAAAAACTAACTTCGTCATAATTCACGGCGGCTATCCGTTTACCAAGGAGACCAAGTCGTTGCTGAGCAAGCCAAATGTCTACGCGGATTTTTCGGCGCAAACGTTTTTCATCTACCCGCGCGAGCTAAGCGAAGTGCTGCGTAACTGGCTGGAGGCCTATCCCGATAAAATTCTTTTTGGCACGGACGCTTTCTCGTTTGGTCCGGAAGTGGATTGGCCGGAGGTCGCGTGGCTTTCAAACACTACCGCGCGCCAGGCGTTGGCGCTGGCGTTGACCGGCATGATGAACGACCACGAAATCACGCGCGCCCAGGCAGTTGAGTTGGCCCAGATGGTGTTGCGCGAGAACGCGATTAGACTTTACGGGCTGCCGACAAAGTAGGGACCGACATTCCTGCCTGTCGGTTTTGCGTTTTCATAAACAACCTTCTGCGTTAAGTCCGGCTTCTAAACGACCATCCGTTGGAGATGAAAGCTTAACTATCTCGCCCCGCGCAAGTTGCACGCGTGGGACCCCGGACCCGAGCATGATGAGCTTATTTCCGCATTTGCACTCCCAAAATCGCAGACAATGGGGTCTTGCGGTTGTCCTCCTGTTGTTTGGAGTGGCGCTGGAAGCGGTGGAAGCAGAGGCGCAGTCGGGACGCCGCGCCGCAAAACCTCCGTCGCCGGTGAGTCCAACGTCAACGGCACCCAATCTTCCCACCGATTCAACCGAGAGTCCCGCGGAAGAGAAACCCCTTCGGCCCGGTGAACTTCCATCTAAAGTTCAGCTGCTCGTAGCGCGACAGCCGACCTCAAAGCATCTTCATACTGAAGACCAAATTCTCGCCAGTTTCATAAAGCAATTGAATCGCTATGAAAACATTCGGGCCACTTCTGTTGGGGACGTTAAAGAAGGGCAGGCCGTCGAACGCGCGAAGGCGGAAACGGAGGCGTTTGTAATATTGTTGAAGTTTGACATCGATAGTTTTCAGAGTGGAACCATCATCATGAATTCGCAGGACCTTGAGATTGAGTATTCCGTGCTGGCGCCGCACACCGGAAAACGGCAGACGAAAGGCAAGGTCTACTTTCAGGGAATCGGCGGCGGCAGAATGCGGAAGAGCGGCTGGCCCAACGGCACGCCGATCAGGATTACTCCGGAAGCCGCCGGCATCGAAGCAGCGGACGGTTTGTATTTTTGGCTGAAACTCGTGGCGATTAGGAAACAGTAGGGGCAGGGCTCGTCCCTGCCCGCACGTCGATCGGTTACGCGGCTGCGGGCAGGGACAAGCCCTTGCCCCCTACGATCTTAATTCATCGAGGGCGCTGCCCAGTCGTTCCAGTCCTGCCGCCAGCGTTTCAGAATCGCCACCAAGGCCCACGCGGAAATGGTCGGGCATCTCAAAAAAACTTCCCGGCACAACTGACGTTTCATATTTCTCTCGCAGCAGGTTGCAGAGTCGTTCTGCTGTCCCCTGCTTCACTCTCGGAAACATTATTGAGCCAAACGGCGGCCGCACCGCTTCCAGGTCGTTTCGTGTGTCGAGAAACTGATTCAACAATTGCCGATTTCGATCAAGTCTGGCCTGAGCTCGCTCGGCAATAGCTGCCAGTTGCTTCAGCGCCACCACGCTCAGCCGTTCACCGGCATGCACCGGACTGGCGGCAAAGAGATCGTTGAGCAACCACATGCGTTTGGCGAGTTCGGGTTCGGCGAGAATCCAGCCGCAGCGCAGTCCGCTCAAACCAAAAGCTTTTGTCAGGCTGCTCGTTACGATGAATTGATCTCCCAGATGGAAGGCGGTGCGCGGCGGCTCGGCGAAAAGCATCTGGAGATAGACTTCGTCTACCAGCACGCGTGCGTCTCTCCTGTTTGCTAGTTCACCGACTTCCCGGAGCGTTCTATCCTCAGTTAGAACGCCGCTGGGGTTGTGGAAGTTAGTGATCACAATTAATCGTGTGCGCGGCGTCAGGTTCCGCTCGATCTCAGCCGGCGAGATGCGGAAGCCGTCCGCAAACTTCCGCTCGAAACGTTTCACCTCGGCGCCCAGATAGCGTGCAGTTGCCAACAGTGGTTCGTAAGCAGGACTCTCGAGCAGTATTTCGTCGCCGGGATTGATTAGCGCCGCCAGAGCGAGATGATTAGCAAACGAGGTTCCTGCCGCAGTCAATACGCAGCCGGCATCAACCTGATACCTGTCGGCCAATGACTGTATCAGCGGCTGATAACCGTAACCCGCCTCGCCGGTAATCTGGAGGTCTGCGAGCGAGACTTGCAACTCCTCCAACTTCAAATTCGCGAGCCCGCTGGTCGCGAGGTTGAAGCGCGCACGCGAAAGCTCCTTGGCCCAATTCATGTATGCGGAACTTCTCACTCTACTAGTTTTGTCCTGGACAGCATTCATCTCGTGTTTCTCCAACGCCAGAAATAGAAGGCCGGAATTCCTGCCAACAGAATGGCCAAACCGATCAAAGTGTTTTCCGGATAGCGGTAGACGGTATTGATCACTACCAGCCAGCAGATGGCGACAAACAACGCGGTAGTTATCGGATGACCGGGCACGCTCGCGATCCCCCTCCTCTCAATCGGGGCAGTAGCCCGACCGTCAGGAAGGGCGTCATGGGTCCCCGCCGAAGGGTACGCCCTTCCTAACGGTCGGGCTACTGCCCCGCTCCGGCGAAAAACGAAAATGCACAGAGCTGTGGCGCCAAAGAATATGAAGTCCACTGAAACCACATAATTCAGGATCTGTTCGTAGCGACCGGAAAGCGCGATCAAAATAGCGAACAAGCCCTGCAAACCGATCGCCAGAATCGGCACCTTTGTCTTCGGGTGCAGGCGGCCAACGCTTTTGAAAAAAAGCCGATCCTCCGCCATCGCGAAATATACGCGCGGCGCGGTGAGCATGCCCTGGCTCAGAAACCCGAGCGTCGAGATCGCGATGCCGGCAGCAATTGCACGCGCTCCCGCCGGACCGAGCGCGAGTCGCATTACGTCCGACGCGGGCGTGGTAGTGTTGGCAAGACCGTCGACTCCGAGCACGCGAACGCAAACGAAGTTTACGGCCAGGTAAAGAATGACGACGCCGGTAACGCCGATGATCAGTGCGCGTGGCAGATTTTTTCGCGGGTCGCGTATTTCTCCCGAAACGAAACTGGCGGTCTGCCAGCCGCCGTAAGCAAATAACACCGGCACCATCGCCGCGCCGATTGCGGTCAGCAGATTGAACGAGACTGGGCGATCGAGAAGGTCGCGAGCTGCTGCTCCCGACTGTGGCCCAGCGAGCCAGAGTCCACAGATAATCAGCGCGAGAATGGCAATGATCTTCAACACCATCAGTAAACTCTGCACCGAGCCGCCGGCGCGCACGCCCAGACAGTTGATGACAGTCAAACTACCGAGCGCCAACACCGCAACCATCCAATCAGCGACTGGCAGGTTTGTCAGTTCGAGAAAGTAACGCGCGAAGGTGACCGCCACCGCCGCCATGCCGCCACTTTGAATGACGAGGAGCAAGCCCCAACCGTAAAGAAACGCCACCAGCGGGTGATAAGCATCGCGAAGATATGCATACTGGCCGCCTACTTCAGGCCGCAGCGCCGCCAGCTCCGCCCAAATGAAGGCGGCGGCGAGCGCGATGAGTCCACCCAGGGCCCAAACGCCAAGAATCAGGAAAGGTGTTTTGACTTCGCGAGCGACGACGTAGGGATTCATGAAGATGCCTGAGCCGATGATGCCGCCCATCACGATCATGGTCGCGTCAAAGAGGCCGAGGCGCCGCGCTAATCCTGTGGCTGGTTGGTCCATAGAAGTGGAACCGGCTCCGGAATCCATTTAGATTTCCTTAACAGAGCAGCGGGGGCAAGCCACCCTTCCCGACCTGAGAGATGCTGTAATGTCTCGCTGAAATCGTCTTGAAAGCCTCTTAGTCGAGAATGCGAACTCAATTCCGATCAGCTCATGGTTGGGAAGGCTCGCGAAGCTGGGAGCGCAGGCATCTTGCCTGCCTGCTGCGTGGCCACGAACGTTGAGGCAGACAAGATGTCTGCGCTCCCAGCTTCAAAGGTTGACAGCTCTGATATAACAGTCAGACTTCTTCAAGATCAACAGCGCTCCTATGAACACTGAAACAAGCTCCCCCTCGACCTCCACGGTCAACTTTTGGTTGTGGGTATTCCCCGTCACTTATTTAATTCATGTCGCCGAAGAGTATTGGGGCGGCGAAGGGTACCCAGCCTACATCTTGAAGCTCAGAGGCGTGCACATGTCGACCACCAGATTTCTGGTGGCCCAGGGCGTGGGCGTCGTCCTCGTTACCATCGGGGTCATACTTGCGCGCCGCTTCAACTTTCCGCAGATGATGCTGATCATTCTCGGTTCGATTGTGTTGGTTAACGGCATCACTCATACCGTCACCGCGCTGAGCATCATGAGCTACGGCCCGGGTTTGTGGTCGTCAATTTTCATCTGGATGCCGCTGGGACTCTTTACACTCGTTCGCTTTAGAAACGCAGTAAGCCGGAAGCGATACTGGATCGCAATCGCCATCGGCGTGGGTGTTAACGGAGTAGTTTTCATCCTCACGATGCGCGGCGGTCGAGTTGTCTGATGCTTGCGGCGCTTAGAGCGGGGCAGTAGCCCGAGTCTCAAGCAGTTCAGAGTTCAAGCTTTAGCTTGCCGCTTGCGAATCAGCAACCTAAAGGTTGAACTCTGAACTGCTTGAGCGGCATTCGCTCAGGAAAAAACCGGAGCCATTGTGGGATGACTCCGGTTTTCGGTTTGCATCGGTTGTGCTCACTAAAGTTTAGAAGCCGTTGCTTGCTCCCTTGAATCCATGCAGCGCCTGCTTGAGTCCCCAACTGATGACGCGCATGTTGTCGTAGCAATAACCAAGAATGTAGTTGCAGGTCGAGAGACAGTGCTTGGTGCATTCAACTTTCATCTCGTCCAACTGCTTCACGTCAAACTTGTGGTTGCCGACGGTGCCCCAGTCATGAGTTGCTGAATACATCGGGAAACACGGCGCCAGCGAGCCGTCGGTGCGAATGATCAGTGAATTCTGACCGGCGCGGCACTGCCAGGGTGGCACCTGTCCGCGCATCAACAGCTTCATGTCTTCCATGTGCTGCGTTGGGTTCGCCATCTTGTAACCCTTGTTGACGCGCAGGTCCTGCAGGTAGTCGAGCAAAGCATCGACCTTCGGCCAATCGTCGGGCGTCAAGTAAGTCTGATTCTCGTTGAGATGTTTGAAGTGGGTCTGCTCCATCATCGGCGTCTCGTTCACGTGATAATCGGTGGCGATGCCGTTGTCGTGAGCGATCTCGGTCAGTTCCTTTACATCGTCCATGTTGTTATGGCAGATGTTGATATTAAACATGACCGAGTAGCCGTAGTGATGCTGGCGCTTGACGAGGTAATCAAAGTATTGGCGAATCGGTTCGAGCGCTTTCGGCAAAGACTTGCGTTCCTTCACCGAATCCACCGCCAGATTAAACGTGGCGATGCCGGCGTCGCCCAGCCGGTCGATTACATCCGGCTTCATCAAGCGGCCGTTGGTCGGCAGGTAAACGAAGATATCTCGCTTTGCGCTGTAGTCGACAATCTTGTGGATAAACTTCGGACGCAGCAGCGGCTCGCCACCCATCAGCGCCAACACGCGCGCGCCGATTGAATGCAGCCAATCGATGGAACGCTTGGCGACGTCCTCAGTCATGCCCTTGACGGCGTTGTTGTAGGACCAGCAATAGTGACAATCCAGATTACACTTCCACTCGGTGAACAAGTAAGGAATGATCGGGCGCAACTCGCCGCTATGCCAACGCGACTTGAAATAAGGAGAGCCCCAACTCTTCCAGGTCCGGATCGCGTTAAACTTCTGATACTCCTTGCGCGTCATCGGCACCGGATCGGGTTTCTGCGGATAGACCGGTTCCGGCAAAACTTCTTCCGGCATCGGTTCGAGCTTGGGTGCGGCTTCGGCTTTGTAAAGTATCTGATGAAGCTTTTGATCTATGCGGAACGGTTGCGCGGAACTTCCCGCATCAAGGTTCTCCTGAATTTCAGCCATGTTGTTTCCTCTCCGGATTTAGGCGAACGCGCGAGAATGGCGCGGTATACAATCAAGTCCCGGTCTAGAAAGAAGCATGCAAACAATTACTGTTCGTTGTTGGCATCGACCGGGGCCAGGTAGAAGCCGCCGGTAATTCTCGAGTTACAAATCGACGCGAATGTTCGCTGATTTCCCGCCGAATTGCAAGCCAGAACAGCTATTTGGGAGCGTTTTTCGGAGTAGTGCAGGCAGTTTGATGTCCGGTAAGCTTTGACTTGTTGCCGCACCGCGACAAACTAAGGTTTCTCGTTGCGTTTCATCCACCTCGAGCTGCGTGTTTTTCTGGCACCAGGTTGCGCAGGTGTTTGAATCGCGTTACCCTTGCCCCTTTTGTCGGACGCCTTTTGTCTGCCCTGACGGAGTAACTTGCGACTTTAGGAAAACTGAGGACTAGAGACTTTGGCTGCTAAAGCTGACGCCATTATCACCGCGGGCCTGAGACCCGAACTCTTCGCGGACCGCGGTCTGGTTTCGATAAGCAGAAGCTTCCTTGTAGCTATTTTGTCTGTGCTCGTCTTATTGGGCTTTGGCTTTCGTGTTACCGGTCTCAGCGCTGAGGGTTTGAGTGAAGACGAATTGAACAAACTTCAGGCCGTGGCCGACTACCGCGAGCATGGGTTAACCTCGGCCAACGGCGAGCATCCCCTGCTCATGAAGGCACTGCAAACAGGCAGTCTCTTTCTCGCAGACAAATGGAACGGCATCTCGTGGCTCGGCGGTCGCAGGCCGGTGTCACCTGAAGCCGCCTTGCGTTTGCCGAGTGCTTTGTTTGGCGCGCTTTCCGCCATCCTGATCTATTTGTTCGCAGCCGAGCTCTTCGGCGCCGAGGTGGGATTGCTCGCGGCGGCGCTGTGGGCGTTTGACCCAACCGGCATCGGGCTCAACCGAATCGCGAAAGAAGACACTTTTCTGCTGTTCTTTTTTCTTCTGGCCAACGTCTTCTGGCTGCGCAGCCAACGCGTGGCAGAAAGCCAACCCCGCAAGAATCCCGAAAAATATTACTGGGCCACTGCCGCATTCTTCGGTGCGATGATCGCCTCAAAACTCGTGCCCATGCTTCTCACTATTCCCTTCGCCTACTATTGGATCTTTCAGCGCATCCCGGAAACACGCTGGCGGCTGGGGAAGAAGCGGCTCCTGATCTGCCTTGTGATCATGGGTGTTGTCTTTATATTGATCAGCCCCACGATTCTGTTACCTGGCACCTGGAAACAGATACGACTCTTTGCCGGAGAAAAACTGATCGGCCACGATGCCTACGAGTTTATGGGTAAGCTCTATACGCATCGCATGACGGATTGGCTAAAGGGAACGCCCTGGTACTTTTATCCCCTCGTGATAGCAGTCAAGCTGCCGCTACTGACCGTGGTTGGATTTCTTACCGGTCTGCCGCTGCTTTTCCGGCGCCGACTCGGCGACGGACGCTACTTCATTACACTTTGGCTGTTCCTTTGGATGATGATTTTTGGCTTTACCGGTGGAAAGTTCGTTCGTTACTTTACCACCCTCCTGCCTGCGGTCTTGATCACGGCCGCGATCGGAATTCAGTTTGCCGGCAACTGGATCGCACAAGAACTTTCAAGTTTGTTCTCTGTTCATTGGCCCAGGGGTTACGTGCGCGGCGCGCTCATTCTGTTGGTCTGTTTAGGTTCACTAAGAGCCGCGGCTACTTCCAGCCCTCATTTCAGGTTGTACACCAATGCCCTTGGCGGCGGCGCTGCGAAAGCTGGGTTTTATTTTCCGCACGATGAGTTTTACGACTCCAGCATGCGCGATGCGATCTTTGAAATCGCCAAACGCGCGCGGCCCGGGGCGCAGGTTGCAAGCGAGAGTCCCTCGTTGGCTTCGTACTATGCACAGCGCGCGAATCGTCCCGATCTGGTTTGCGTTCTCCTTTCGGATCCAAACGCATTGCAACAGCTACGCGAAGGTGACTTTGTGATCGACGCACGCGGCCGTCGCTATTTCAGCAACGAGCCGGTCCTGGCGGCACTGGAACAGTCGAGCGCTCCCGCGTTTACAGTTTCCCTTGGTAATGTGCCTTCGGTTGCAGTCTACCTGCTGGACAAGAAATCGCTTGAAACCGTTGTCGAGACCGCGCGTCGACTGCCGCCGCTGACCAGGAGCTTTCTGCGCGTCCCGAGTCCATCCAGAAACGATTAAACGCTGGCAGGCCACCGTCTCTTCTGTATAATCTCCGCCTTCCGTAAAAACTTCTCGTGCTATTCAGGAGGACCGTTTTGAAAAGACTGTTCATCGCGACACTATTCCTTTGTTTCTCGATCGCATTCTCGATCGCCCATGCGCAAAGACAGTTCACGCTTGAAGAAGTGATGAGCGCGCCATTCCCTTCGGACCTGGTTGCCGCGCCCGTTGGCGGCAGCGTTGCCTGGGTTCAAATTGCGAAAGGCGTACGGAATACCTGGGTCGCGAGTCCGCCTGAGTACAAAGGCAGACAGTTGACCTCCTACACGCAAGACGATGGCGAAGACATGGGCGAACTCGTCTGGACCGCGGATGCGAAGGCGATCATTTACACGCGCGGCGGCGATCTCGATAACTTCGGCGAGAGTCCCAATCCGCGCAGCTCGCCGGATGAACAAAAACAAGTACTGTGGATCGTGACGCTCGACGGTAAGCCGCCGCGCCAGTTGGCTGAAGGACACTCCGCCGCAGTTTCACCTAAAGGCAACGCGCTCGTTTATGTTTCCAAGCGAGACATCTGGTCGATAAAGATCGACGGCGCCGACAAACCCTCCGCGCTGGTGCAGGCAAAGGGCCGAAGCGACTCGCTTCATTGGTCGCCCGACGGAGCGAAGTTGGCATTCGTCAACGCACGCGGCGACCACAGCTTCATCGGTGTTTATGATCTCGCGGCCAGGACAGTGCGCTATCTCGATCCGAGCGTGGATCGCGACAGCGAACCGGTCTGGTCGCGCGACAGTAAGCAGGTCGCTTTCATCCGCATACCAGCTTCGCGCGAGGCGGCGGCGTTTGCGCCAAAGCGCAGTGGAGAGCCGTGGTCGGTCCGCGTTGTTGATGCTGAGACTGGAGTCGGTCGTGAAATATGGAAGGCAGACAAGGACCGGGGCAGTGTGTTCAGAAATATTGTTGCCAACGATCAACTCGTCTGGTCGGCTGAGAACCGGATCGTTTTCCCCTGGGAGAAGGATGGCTGGACGCATCTCTATTCAGTTCCCTCCACTGCCGATGCGCGTAATGAAAAAGCCCTCTTGCTGACGCCCGGCGAGTTTGAAGTTGAACACGTCTCGGCGAGCGCGGATGGAAGAGAGATTGTCTACTCGTCAAATCAGGGGGACATCGATCGCCGACACATTTGGCGCGTTTCGACCGCAGGCGGACGTCCGCCAACGGCTGTCACAAGCGGCGCCGGCATCGAGTGGTCGCCGGCGGCGACGAGCGATGGAAAAGCAATTGCGTTTTTCCGTGCAGACGCACGCCGGCCGGAGCGCGCGGCGATCGTGGTTGGCGCGGAAAGTGTGCGCGACCTGGCTACCGAAAGTATTCCCGCTGAGTTTCCTGAGAGCGCGCTGGTTGAACCGCAACAGGTGATCCTCGACGGCGCGGACGGCATGAAAATTCATGGACAATTGTTCCTGCCCGCAAATCTTGACCGGACGAAACGCTATCCGGCGATTCTGTTTTTCCATGGCGGCTCGCGCCGACAGATGCTGCTCGGTTGGCACTACATGTACTACTACCGCAACGCCTACGCGATGAATCAGTATCTTGCGAATCACGACTATATTGTCTTGTCGGTTAACTACCGCAGCGGGATTGGCTACGGCATGGAGTTTCGCGAGGCTTTGAATTATGGCGCGACCGGTGGTAGCGAATTCAACGACGTGATGGGCGCCGGCATCTACATGCGCAATCGCCCGGATGTGGACCCGCAAAGGATTGGACTGTGGGGCGGTTCGTACGGCGGCTACCTGACGGCGATGGGCTTGTCGCGAGCTTCTGATCTTTTCGCGGCCGGCGTTGACATGCACGGCGTTCACGATTGGAACATCGTCGTGCGCAACTTCGTGCCGGCTTACGATCCGCTGGCCAAGCCTGATGCCGCGCGACTCGCCTTTGAATCGTCGCCGCTCGCGTCGATCAAGACCTGGCGTTCGCCGGTGCTCTTGATTCACGGTGACGACGATCGCAACGTGCCGTTCAGCGAAACAGTTCACCTCGTCGAGGCCTTGCGAAACCAGGGCGTGGAATTTGAGCAGTTAATCTTCCCTGATGAGATCCACGATTTTCTGCGTCACGAAGATTGGCTCCGCGCCTACCGCGCCTCGGCGGACTTTCTGGATCGGCACCTGAAAGCAGCGAGTGATAAATAGGACTTTTAATGCGCCGATTATGTTGGTCGGCCATCAAGAGTGTTGAGAAATGTGCAAGTCGTTTCGCCACCTTTGTCAATAATGCCGGGCTTGACGATTCACTCTTTCAGTTTTCAACCGTTCCGCTCTATGATTGGGTCTTTCCAGGCTGATCTTCAATAAGGCTTGCGGCGCATCCTCTCGGTATTAGCCTTGAAAGTCGGCCTAAAACCACTCAACCACGACGCTCATTTCAGAAGCGCTCCCGGCTGGAATTAACCAATGAGAACGAAAGAGGCGTTAAGAGGTGATGCGGAACAAACCCCAACTCGATTCGGTGTTCGGCTGACTATTGCCATCCTGATTAGCACCTTGGGAGGAGCGTACACTGTAGGCGTAGTATCAGGATTGATAACAGACCAGCACAGGATTGATGTCATCACCCTCGGTGTAATCGCGATTGTAGCAGGTGTCGATGTTCTGCTGTTGCGACCGAAGGCTTTCGAGAAGTTAAGAATTCTACAGATTTTAGGATTCAAATTGGAAATGCTGGAGGAGAGACAGGGAAAACAACAGAACCGATTGGAAGAAGTCGACCTGATACTGCCGCTACTTCTGCCAGAGCGAGAACGAAAGCACATCGTAAACCTTGCCGATGGAAGAACCAGCAAATATAAAGGAAATCACGAACTGCGCAGCGAGCTAAGGCGTCTGCGCTCAATAGGAATAATTGAGATGTGCCCCACCAAAGAAGTGAATCAAATGAGAGACGAATCACTGTTCGATCTTGCGGACTACGTTAAACTAACGAAACTCGGAGTTCGCTGGGCCAAGTGGCTCGGGAAGATCGATCAAACCGAAGTGCCCGCTCTTTCGAAATTAGAAAACTAGCTTGGTCAGGTCGTAAGCATTAAACGGCTCTGGCGGTCCTTCATCGACCGCCCGCTCGCACGCCAGGTGGTCGTCCAACTCTTCTACGAACGCTTCCAATTTCGCATCTGATAAAACGATTGCGGCCAGTGTTCTTTCTCTTGATCACTAAGCTGACGCATGCCCTCCACAATCTGTTCGAGACTCAGCGCGGTTTCCAGCTTCGCCGTATTTACCTCCTACGATAATGCTCCGCCAAAAAGAATAGTCCAGACTCCGACTTCTTGCCAGCTTTACAAGTCTATGCAAGAAGTCTTGTTCTCAAACATAAATGGTCCGACTATCGTCTCACCTCAACCTCTACCGGCTTGGCATCGTGCGCCTCGTAGCCTTCCGGCCAGTTTGAGATGTTCACGCCGTAGAGCCAATCGGATTCGGGTGTGACGCTGAAGCGAATCGCGATCGGGCGGCCACGCATGGCCCGGAGGCGGATGAACAACTTGTCAATACGCCATTCCTGTATAAACGGTTGGCCGGCGGGTTCGACCGGAATTAGCCGTGAGCCGCAATCACTTCCATTTACGAAAAGCGTGACGCGCGTTTTTATGTCTTCAGATTTAGCATCAATCGGCGGCACCGGCTGAATGTGCGCGCGAACTACAAGTTGGCTCACGCGGCGACGATCCGCGCGGGCCGGGACGACATATTCCAAGTGGCCCACGCCAAATCCCCAGATATATCCCGGGCCGCCGCCGACTTTCTCGAATCGCTCGCTCGCGGCCATCTGCGGCTTGAAGCGATAGAGAATTGATTTGTCTTCGCGATAAATCACTTGTAGCAGTGTCGCCTCATCATTCCCCGCACGACTCCAAACAAACTGGTGCGGCACTAAGTGTCTGGTTGGGTCAGTCAGTCGCTCCGGAGGATCGGCGCCGGCGAGTGTGGCAAACATTTGCGAAGCACGTGTGACTTCCGCGAGCACACCGCGATCGCGATCGGTCGCATAAGTGACACCGTAACCGCGCGCCGGATCGGGCGTCAGTATCCAAAATATCGCGCCGCCTGTTCCCGCGCGGACGTTGCCTTCAAAGTAGGCGCGATACCACTCAACATGCGAAAAGCCGTTGTAGCCCTCGACACCCATGCCAAACTCGCCAAACACGAGCGGCTTTCCCAGCGCAAAGGCAGCGGCCGCGCGGTTGTCGATAAACTCGCCCAGCGCCCTGGGTGAATCAACAAAACTGTTCGCGTCGTCGCGTGGATAGATGTGCACGTCGCAGTAATCGATATTCGGCAACTGGTGATCGCGGAGCCACTCGCGTCTTTCCGCGGCCGTGCGGTAACCCCAGTCGCCCGGCGCGATCAGGTGATTGGGATCGAGAGACTTTAGATAAGCGCTCATCTCGGCGATCCACGCGCGGCGTTCCGCCCAGCGGCTGGTAACCGCCTGCGCTTCATTCATCAACTCCCAGCCAAAAATATTCGGATCGTCGCGATAGAGCGTGCCGGTTACGGTGTTGCGGCGGGTGGCAAGTTTCTCGAGCTGCTCGCGATAGAGGCGGCGCGTTTCGTCGTTGGTATAAAAAAGCATCGCGCGTTCGGGGTTGATGCCAAAGGGAAACTTATCGTCGGCAGCATCCATAATTCCGGCCCAACGCAAATACTGCGTGACGCCGCCAGTGTCGCGCAACCAGTTTGCCAGACAGGGCTGCACCAAGAGTTTGTTGTGCGCCGCTTCGGCGATGACGTTATCCAGATGAACCAGGGCCTCTTCGTTCCATTTGCCCGGCGCCCAGCGCAAGGGATGCGTGCGTGGCCAGTCAGCCAAATCCGCGACCGGCCCGACGTCGCCTGGTCCACCTTCACCTGAGGCCCAAACGCGCACCACGCGAATGCCCGCCTGCGAAGCCTGTCGCAGAGTTTCCGGCATGCGCGCGCGATCCTCATCGCGGTACATCACCGAAACATTGGCGCCGACAAAACGAAAAGGCCGCCCGGCTAGAAAGAGGCGGCTGCCGTGCGTCTGGACAAACAAGGTTCGACTTGCGCCGTGCGTCGAATCACTCCGGCAGGCCGTTAACAAAAAGGCCACGCCCACAGCAAGTGAGAGCGCGGCGATTAAGAGAAGTCTCTTTGCCATCAATGGTGCAGTTTAGAGTTCAAGCTTTAGCTTGGCGTTTGCCTATGAGCAACCTGAAGGCTGAACTCTGAACTTCAGGCGCTACTGACCGCCACTACCTTGTGCTGGTCAGTTTAATGAAGCCGATGATTGCGCAGACAGCGGCGAGGATAACAAAAACATTGAAGAACGTCAGAAGACTTAAGACCAGGTTGCGGTCATTCGTAAGAAACCCAAAGCCGAGCGCTATGAACTGGAGATGAAACAGGATGAGGCAAACTGCGGCGAATGAAAACCACCTTACCGCCGGGCCAAAAGCGCGCGCGCGCGCAAAGCCCAGGACGGCAGCAACCAACCACACCACAGCCCCCAGGACGAACAATGCGATCATCGTGGGAGCGAAGTAAGTTGGCGTATGAAATTCCGTCTGGGCAAGCATTACGATCGCGGTCATGAACATTCGTCTCTCCTTAATCGGTTTGGTCTTTTGACAAACTAAGCGCCGTTTGCGCACCGCAGAAGTCCGCTACTGTGCACAAACGGCGTCAAGATTAAGTTTCGATAATAAACTACAGCGGCGCGCAATCAGCTTTGTTGGCGGCTCAGCAACATGGGCCGCGAAGCCGGACTGAAAATCTCAGGCATCGCAGGCTACTGCGTGATGTGAATCTCCTCTTCCTGATTGACGTGACCCAGGAAGTAGATCAACCCGCAAACGAAAGCAACGGCTGCCAGCCCCAGGGCGATCCAGCCCAGGGAATGACCGCCACCCTCCTCGCTGAAAGTCACGAACCTGTAGAAGTAGTAAATGGCGCCAACGGCTGCCGCTAACCCCACGACCGCGGCCAGGATCTCTCTCAGTTTCATTTTACCCTCCGGCAATGAGTCGTTATGAAGGTCTAAGGAAAAAGCCGATTATGTGGCAGCATGTTAACGCCACGCATCGCGGAACGCAAGTGTTTCACTCCGGTTTGTGCAGGCTGGCAAGGCGACCCTGGCAGGGCGCTGAAAAACGGATTGGGGTCCACGTCACGTTTCGCGTAGGCGGCGCCGGAGTAGAGAATTCCTGCGAAGCAAGCAACTGACCGCCGCGATACACATTCTCGCGCCGCAAACTGCCGCCGCCATATTCCGCGACAATCTGTCCAAAAGCGTCATAGACCATCTGCCGTGCTGCGCCACTCGCAGAGGTTTGCACGCGTTGGCCCATGGCGTCATACACTGCCGTCTGGCTCACACCGGTTCCGGAGGCCGAGGTTTGCCGGTTATTGGCGTCGTAGATGTAGCTTAGCCCGCGAAACTTTGTATCGGTAAGGATGTTGCCCGCCGGGTCATAGGTCGTGGGAGTCGCGCCGCTCGAGATAAAGCGATTACGGTTGGCATCGACATCACCAGGCAACACCGTCGTGTAGCCGACGCCAACATTCTGTTGATACTGGAAACGGTTTCCATAACGGTCGTAGTCGTAATGAGTTTGCCAGGTGAGTTGAGCGTTGTCGCCGCGAAATTCCGCTGCCAGCGATAAGCGCCCGAGCGAATCATAGGTGAAGCGTTGGTCCCACTGCTTGGTGCCGTCTGTAAAGCTGTCAACGCGGCCAATCTGCCCATTGTTCCTGGTAACATCGACCGCTCCGGTTGATTGTGTTGCTTGCCCGTAAGCGTAGTCGAAGCGCTGCAACTCCGGACCGGTAGCGCTCTGCTTGAGTTTGATCTGGCTCGCCTGCAAGCGGCTGTTGTAAGCGAGCGTATGCACGGCCGCGTTGCCGAACGTCTCCGACGAAAGACCGCCATGCGGCGCATAAGTGAAACCGCTCGCATAGGGAACGCCCGCACTATCGGTGACGGTAGCAAGCCGCGCGCCCTCGTCATAACCATAATTGACGCTGCGCCCTGACGGATAACGCTCACTCAACAACAGACCGGCAAGATTGTATCCATAACTCAGAGGATATGTTGCCGTGCCAATCTTTTGCCGCTGGCCCGCCACCCGCCCCACACGTTCGTAATCGAACTCATTAGTAGTGGACGGCGTTTGGCCCGCGGCGGCTGTCGTAACTGTGGTAAGCCGCCCCTGGTTGAAGAAGCCCGAGCGGGCCTGGTCATACGTGTAATTAACCGCTGGCGTACTATCGGAATAAGTTACTAGGGAAACGCGGTTGAGTCCGTCGTAGCTGATGTGGGTATTGATCTGCCGCGCATCATAAGCGTCCGTCACCAGGCCGTTGGAATTGTAGATGAGTTTGCGCGACCACTGATTGTTGCCGGCGACGGAGTCAGTCGTCGTGAAAGGTGTGTCTTGCTCCACTTGCCGCTCGTAAGTAAGGCGGCTAAGCGAGTCGTATTTAAAGTATCGCTGTTGCGCGCCTTGGGTGATGTGAATCAGGTTGTCGAGCGTGTCGTATTCATAAGTGGTCTCCTGCGCCGGAGCGCCCACCGCGCCGAGACTGCCATTTGCGTCAGGCTCGTGAAGGCGGACAACTCGTCCTAGTCCATCGGTAATCTGTCGTCGTTGTTTGCCGGATTGGTCTGTGACCGTGGTGACCGTGCCGGCGTAATCGGTTTGCACGGTGGTGGTCGAGCTGGGGCTGGCGTCGCCGCTGGGCATGGTCACTATTTTGACGCGGCCGAGGTTGTCAAACGTGCGCGTGGTCCAAAAGCCCGTCGGGTTGATAGGGTTGCCTGGGCTATAGCCAGAGCTGTAGTAGGGATTGCCGGCGCGATAAGCTCGGCCCATCACGTCATACTCGACATCCTGTGTTGACCAGCCATTTAAGCTGGTCCAGTTGTCGAAGGTTTGGGCCACTGCTCCGCGGCCATCATAAAAACTGTAACTCTGGACAGAGTGTGTGGCATCGAGTCGCGTAGTCGTGCAGGAGTAGTAATGCCCTCCCGACGCATTCGAAGACAGTGCATCATTATAGGTATAGCTAACGCGCCCACCGTCGGCGTAATCGACGTGTTCGGGCCGCAACGAATCTGCATTGTAGAAGAAGCTGGTCTGCTGGGAGTTCTCGTCCGTCACTACACCGGCGAGTCCGGTGTTGAGATCGTAGGTTGCGCTCGTAGGCAGTGTCGGACCCGAGCCGCTAGTGATTGAAGTTACGTAAGCATAAAAATAGGCGCTTGAATAAGTGAACGATTTCTGCTGGCAGCAGTCGAGTTGGGCCGTGAGCGTGTTGCCGGCAATGTCGTAGGTGGCGGTGTGATCAATGAAATTTGCCAGGTTCGTCACATCCGGGTAGGTGCGGGTTCTGGTTAAGTTGCCGCGCACGGTGGTGCCCGGATCGGTGTACATGATGATCGCGGGCGCAGCCGCCAGGCTGAATTCATCATAGCTGTAATCGGTTCGCGAGATCGGGTTTGTACTGCCGCCGGCAAATACTTTCACGATCGACGGAAGGCTGATGAGTCCTCGATTGGTAAAGCTGCCGTCAGTGACATAAGTTGTTTCCGTCCGCCGCAGCTCGACCGGTGAGACCGAGCCGTTAGTGGTCAGGTCGCGCTCGCTTACCTTCGAGATATTGTTGTAAGTAGTAGTTGGATCGTAGGTGAACACCACGGCCTTTGTTTGCGCAGGCACAGCCTCGTTCGTTGTCTTCACCTGGCTTAGTCTTGGGATATTGCCCGGGGCCGACGGCTCCCACGAAAAGACTGTGTCAGACAAAACCGTGCTACCGATCTTTATCGTCGTTTGATTGATTAGACCATTGTCCCACCCGCCGCTGACAGTGCTGTGCGTTTCCGTAATTGTGCCGTCTGGGGCGGTCACAGTTGAGAGGCCGCTGCCTTGATTCACCGAAAAGGAATAGACAGGCTGCGCGGAGGTTCGCCCGGCCCAATCATCCGTGCGCGTAGTGTAGAAGGGGGCATCCGAAATGCCAGTGGTGGGATTGTCCGGCGTGCCGTGGTAGTTGTAGGTTGTTTGGGCGGCGAGCGTCCCATCATTGGTCACCGTTCCCGCTTGAGTGTAGTCGTTTGCAGCCGTGCTAATCGTCATGCCGCGAAACTGCGTAATCTTGTACATCATGCCGTACGAAGAGTAATCATAACGATAACCGATATGCGCATTCGCAGCTTCGGTGGCGTTCGGCAGATAGATGTACTTGATGACGTGGGCCGTTCCACCGGGAGGTGCATTGACCACGATGCCGGATTGAAACAGCCCAGGCTGATTAAGGCCGCTGATATTGTCGTAGTAAAAGCGCATAACGGGCCGGTCAGCCTGGCCGGTAAGCCCTGGAGCCGTAACTGCGATTAGATCGTTGCCTGCGTATTTGAAACGAACGTAACGGCCGAGCGTATCCTGAACGGAATCAATCTTTGGTCCACGGCCGGAATCCCCCGCATAAGCGATAGCGATGAAGTTGCCGTTGCGATCGGCAATTTGGGTCGGGTAGTAACGCGTCACGACAGAGGTGTCGCCTACGCCATAGCGAATTTGTACGCCCCCCGGATAGGTTGCAACCGCCGGCATCACTTGAGCGCCGTTTACCGTGAGTGTGACGAACGTTCCGTCATCCGACTGGTAGCTATTCGAGCCAACCGGCACGTTAACCATTCGATGACGCGTGCCATTGGGATCTCTAATCATGAACTGCTTCGCGGAACCATCGCTTTGATCGTCGAGATATCCATAACCCGCGACAAAGCCGGGCGCAATCCAGCCCGCATCCATGTTGTAAGTCATTTGCGTGGGGGAGCCCAGGGACTTGGTCCAAATGCGACTGTTGTAACTAAGGCCGAAATCGAGGTCGAGACCCCGACCCGGCAAACTCACCACTCCTAAATCGAAAGTGAAATTGGCGCTGCCCGGCGTTTCGGTGCTTTCAATGGCCGCTCCTGGCCTGCTGGCGCCGGGGGTGGTCTTGCCGGGAGGCGCGCCCACCGCATTCGCCGGCTTGTATAACTGTTCGGCATCGCCAATGCCAATCGGCAGTGGTGGAGTCGCCACTGCACTAGACGATGAATGAGCAAATAACCAGGATGGATTTCGGGAGGACTGTTGAGAATGTCTCTGCGATCTTCCAGCTAATTCTCGTGCCCCGGTGCTCGGGTGCTCTGTGTTCCCGGAGGCAGAGGCCTTCGGTACGACAGTCATCAGCAAGCTGGCAGTTTTTAATCCAATCGTCGCGATTAATGGGGCGACGCCGGCAGTCATTGCTTTCGCTTCGCCCTGCGTGGTAACAGCGACTGTTTGTGAATTGAGAGACTGCCACTCAGCGGTCAGGCCGTGCACCGTGTTGCCTTCTTCATCCTCGGGAACGGCGTTAAGCTGGATCGATTCGCCGGGTGCCAACGTGACCGCGCCTCTCACATTCAATACGAGACGGGCGACCCTGGCCTCGCGGACCGACCGGCTCTGCGGCGGCTCGGGCCTGAGGGCCACCGATGATGGTGGGTTCGGCGGCATGCCGTGGTTTTCAATAACTGACTGCGCCGCGCCCCGAGGTTTTGAGATGGCCAACGCAGGCGCAAATCGGGACAAGCGTGTTAGTTGTCCCTGCAAGACGGCAAGTCCGCTTCCCAGCGAGCGCGCGAACACGGGTGATCCGGAACCACCCGCGAGGAGCAGAATCAGGATGATGGAAATCGCGCGGCCCATGCCGCCTCGATGCAAACCTCGATTCAGATGAAAGAAGGGTGGGAGTAAATTGCAACTCATACGACCGGCTCCTTTTGAAGGTGGTAAAGCTGTCTGAGACTTTGAGGTCTTCGGGCAGCCGGAACATTTTTCTATTAAGCTGTTGGGGGAATTATCAGCTGGAGCCTGAGGCGACGGATAATAATATTAAATGCCTCGCCGGTCAATGAGATTATTGGCTACTTAATGCCGCCATACCTAAGAACATATGAACCCAAAAACTCAAACAGTTCTTAACCCTCGTTAACCCGCATAGTTCGACCCTGGCCGCCGAACAATACTCGCGTTTTGTTCACCGGGAGTTTATTCCGCTGAGGCTGAATTCTGTCACTAGAATCAGAGTATTATGCGCCGATCCCCAGCGCGCCTCGTGATGCGTTCGCTATCGAAATACTCCAGCAGCGGAATTGCATACTTGCGCGAAACGCCGGCCAGGTCCTTGAATGTCGCTACGTCGATGAGCCGCTCCGGCTCGTGCTCGGCCGCATACTCTCGCAACCGAATTTTCAAACGCTCCAGGGCCTGGGAATGAAAAAACATCTCCCCCTGCACGCGCACCAGCGTGCGATTGTCGATCAGCAGTTGCAGAATTTTCCTGGCGTGCGCGCGCTGCGAGGCCGAGACGCCGGCGTCCGCGAGCACCTGGTCGAGGCCAGGCGCTTCAAGGGCGGCTTGCTCGTAAGCCTGAGCGAGCTGCTCGCGTAGTTGGTTGTCGGCCGGCGACAATGCCAGCCCATGCTCGCTCGCGCGAACCACATCTTTCTCGTTAACCAGCACGCCGTCTTTTTCGAGCCGGGCCAGCACCGCACGAAAGATTTCCGGAGCAGCGTGGGCGAAATGCCGCTCGCGCAAAGTTTCGCGTGGCAGTCCGCGCGACAACGGCTCTCGTTGATGATGAAGTTTGACTGCTTCCACCGCCAGCCGCGAGAGGCGCGCAAAATTTTCGTTGGCTACCAACACTCCTTCAACCTCCACTACCGGCGCTTCCTTTTCTTTCAGGGCCTGCGCCGCTACCTGCGCTGTCACCTCGTCGTTCCAACCTGTTCGCGCCGCAATGTCCGCGAGTCGTAGTCCCTGATCGCCTGACGCGGCGACGAATACGGCGAGCTTGCCGGGTCGTTCGGACTCCAACAACGCGCGCAAACGTTCGTGCGTCCGGGACAGTTCCTTGCCGCGATGTGTTGTTGCCTGTGGGTCGAGTATCACTCCACCGGCAATAGTTTGGGCGGGCGAGTAAGAACGAACAATAAAGCGTTCGTCGTGCAGGGCCACCACCGGGCTTTCGAATCTTAGCTGCGCAAAGCCGGTTTCGCCCGGCGGAATTTCGCCGCGCAGGTTGAGCACACGCACACGAGCCAGCACTTCCGCGGAGCCCAGGTGAACGCGCAAACGCGCGCGAGTGCGAATGGGTCGGGGAGCGCTGCGCAGGGCACTGAGTTGAACATCGACGATTTGCGTTGGACGGAAACGGCCAATTGGAGCGAGCACCATTCCGCGTTCGATGTCGGCAGCGTCTACGCCGGCAAGATTCACAGCCGTTCGTTGGCCCGACTGTGCCCGCGACACGGAAGTTCCGTGTACTTGTACTGCGCGCGCACGCACGCGAAGACCGGTGGGCAGCAACTCAAGCTCATCACCAGCGGCGATTTCTCCCGCGACGAGGGTGCCCGTAACTACCGCGCCGAAGCCTTTCATCGTGAAGGCGCGATCGATTGGCAGCCGGACAACAAAATCTAATGAACGCGCCGGAACCTTTCCGGCAATTTGCCGCAGGGCCGCGCGAAATTCCTCCAGCCCAACTCCCGTTCGCGCGCTCACGGCGACCACGGGTGCGCCTTCGAGAAAAGATCCGGCCACCAGCTCTTCAGCCTCCGCGCGCACCAGTGAAAGAAGTTCTTCCTCGACCAGATCCGTTTTGGTCAGCACCACCAAACCCTGTTGCACTTCGAGCAACCGGCAGATGTCGAAGTGCTCGCGTGTTTGCGGCATCACTCCTTCGTCAGCCGCGATTACCAGCGCCACGGCATCGATGCCGTGTACGCCGGCCAGCATGTTTTTCACGAAGCGCTCGTGGCCCGGAACATCGACAAAGCCGACGCGCGCGTCACCGAGATCCAGATCAGCGAAACCAAGATCGATGGTAATTCCGCGGCGTTTTTCTTCGGGCAAACGATCGGGATCTTTGCCAGTCAGGGCCTGGACCAGCGAACTCTTTCCGTGATCGATGTGGCCGGCAGTACCGATGATGATTGAGCGCGCGGCCAGGGTGTCAGGTGACGGGTGTCTGGTGTCGGTTAGAGTCATCGCAGTCAAGATCGCATCAAAGAGTTGCGCAAGGCGTAAAGTTGTTTTCCAAGAGAACTGATTTCCAGCAACGACTCTGTAAGGTGATCAGATTGCAGATATTTTAGGCGGATTGCAATCTCGAGTTGGGTTTCACCTTCCGCCAGGGAAGCTTGAACCATTGAAAGATGATGAAGATACTCCTTGATATGTTCCCTCGTCTGCCCCTCGGCAATATTAGACGGAATTGAAATGGGCGCACGCCGAACTTGGCTCGTCAGCGCATACGTTTCTTGCTTTGGAAAGTCCCGACTCAGAGTTGGTGGCAGCAAGCGCCCGCAAGTGACAGCCTGGAAGGCTGCAAGATAGTAGCCGGTGGTCGAAGCGTAGCGGAGACCACCGGGAACAAGAAGCTAACCATCAGCACCCTGCAGGGGTGCCAGCGGTGTTTTGATCTGAGCACCCTTTCAGGGTGGTAGATCTTCCTAACGCTTTCCGGTGGTCTACGCTACGCTTCGACCACCGGCTACTTTCGTGCAACCCTACGGGTTAATAAACGTCACGCCCCCTTTGTCTTTTTCAAAACACGTTCGTAAAACTCGATGTACCGTGGGATGACAATGTCGGTGCGATAGTTTGCTACCGCAGACTCGCGCGCGCGCTTACCCATCTCGCGCCGCAACTTGGCATCGCCAAGTAGTCGTGCGGCATCGTCCGCCATCTTTTCCACGTCGCCCACTTCGCTCAGGAATCCCGTCTCGCCATCGGTGACAACCTCCGGAATTCCACCAACGCGCGAAGCGATAACCGGCACTTCGCAGGCCATCGCTTCGAGCGCCGCAAGACCAAAGGACTCCTGATCGGATGGCAACAACAAAACATCAGCGGCCGAGAGGTAGTCAACTATGTTTGGTTGCTTGCCAACAAAAACGCACTGATCGTAAACACCAAGACAGCGCGCCCGGTGCTCGACATTCGTCCGTTCGCTGCCATCGCCAACCATCACCAGCCGTGTCTTGATTCCCTTCTGCAACACGCGCGCAAGTATCTCAACGCAATCAACCGGACGCTTGACCGGGCGAAAATTTGAAACGTGGACCAGCAGCGGTTCGCCATTGGGAGCAAGCTTCGAGCGCAACTCGGCCACCGGATGGCGCGCATAATCAGTTTGGCAGATGAAGTTGGGAATGACCTCGATCTCGTCAAATTGAAAAATTTCCTGCGTGGCCTCTTTCAGGTAATGCGAAATCGCAGTGACACCGTCTGACTGCACAATGCCGTAACGCGTGATTGGCAGGTACGAACGATCGGCGCCAACGAGAGTGATGTCGGTTCCGTGCAGCGTGGTGATGACGGGCAGATAGCGCTTCGGTTTGAGTGACTCGCGCGCGAGGATGCCGCTGATCGAATGCGGGATGGCGTAGTGTACGTGCAGCAGATCCAGATTTTCCGTTTCCGCCACCTTGGCCATCTTGGTTGCCAGCGCGAGCGTGTAAGGCTGATGCTCGAACAGGGGATACGACATCATCTCCACTTCATGAAAACGTACGCGCTCGTTTAGTTCGGTCAGCCGGGTCGGCAAAGCGGAAGAGATGAAGTGGACTGTGTGGCCGCGTGCCGCCAGCTCCTTTCCCAGCTCCGAGCCGACGATGCCACTCCCGCCGTAGGTGGGATAGACCGTGATGCCAATGTTCATAAGCAGTGAGCAGTATGCAGTGAGCAGTGAGCAGCAGGCAACCGTTCTAAACAGCCGCCACTCGACCTGTCAGTTGTCTTTAACTGCTAACCGCTCACTGCTCACTGCTCACTCCAAAAAAGCGGAGGCAGGCAACCCTCGCAATTGCCTACCTCCTTCTCAGCTTGGCTCACCTTATTGTAAGGGGGGCAAGTGAGGGGCGGAGTATATGCCCGCTTGGGCTCTTTGGCAATAGCTGTTTGTCACACAATAGACCATGAGATTCGCCGCGTTTTTTTGCCGGCCAAAATCCGGGGGCCCAGGCCTCGGTGACTGCGCTAAATCTGCAAACTGGTTATAATGGTCAACGACCATCAAAAACGGTAATTTACTTGATCGTGGTGGGAAAACAAGGGAGTTGAGCAATGCCTAAAATTAGCGATATCGAAGAGACGCCGAATCCAAACGCCGTCAAATTTATTCTAAGAGAAGCCGTCAGCAACGGTACGACTCACCAGTATGCTTCGGCGGACCAGGCGGAAAACGATCCGCTCGCCAAATCGTTGTTCGAGGTGGGCCACGTGGTTTCGGTGTTCTACATGGACCGCATGATCACAGTCGAGAAGGATGACGAGAGCGACTGGGACGACTTGCTCCCGACGCTTGCCGTTCCCATCCGTGCGGCCGAGGCCGTCAATTCGCCGGCAGCGGCATCAGCGGCGGCGGTTGGCGGCGCGATAGCCGCAGTAACCAGCGACGACCCGCGGCTGATGAAGATCAACGACATACTGGACGAGAAAGTCCGTCCGGCGCTGATGGGAGACGGCGGTTATCTGGAAGTGCTCGGACTCAAGGACCACACCCTGAGCATCCGCTATCAGGGCGCTTGCGGCAGTTGCCCCAGCTCGCTTAGCGGTACCTTAATGGCGATCGAGGGCATGCTCAAACAGGAGATCGATCCGGAGCTGGAAGTAGTCGCCGTCTGATTTGGAGTTTAGAGTCCAAAATCCAGTTTGCGATCCTCGATATTACAGAACCGAGCGCGGTAGCGCCGGATGCCAGACTCAAGCTGGGAATCATGCCTATGCATCAGGACGCAAAAGTTGAGTCTCGCATCCGGCGCTACCGCGCTCGGTTCTGTATCTAGATGAACGCAATTAAAGATTGGACTCCAAAGCTTTTCCCTGACCTAACCCTCGCCTCAAATGTTGGTCCCATCTGTGCGTCAAACTGAAACTAGAACAATATAGGCGACCCGTCGGACGGACCAGACAGTCCCGTGTCTGAAGCCATGAGCTACACGCGCAAGAGCGAACGCAAGACTGGACTCACGCGCAAAAAGAAAACCCGGACCAAGGGGTAAGGAAACTCTTCTCAGCCTTGAGGCTGCGAGATAGCAGCCTGGAAGGCTGCCAGACAGTAGCCGGTGATCGCAGCGCAGCGCAGACCACCGGAAGGCTGTCAAATCGGAATCAGCACCCTGAAAGGGCGCGAGAAGGATACTTCTGGCACCCCGACAGGGTGCGGCTAATAACTCACGGCTCACCGGAGGTCTACGCTTTGCTCTGACCTCGGGCTACTTTCGCCCAACCCTCCGGGTTGGTTACATGCAAGGCGGTTAGTGAGCGATCGACCGAGCCGTTGAATAGTTGCGGTATTATCCAGCACGAGGAAGATAATACCGCTGGGACGTTATTATCTAGCACGAGCTGGATAATATATAGTTAGGCGCTTGCCGGCACCAAATTCGGGGAAACTTTGGTAGTGTCCTAAAGTTGCGTTGCTGAATCTGAACAAAGAGTGAGTGAGGTGTTTAATAGGTTCGGGATAATTCATTCCTTGTGCTTAGGCTCGGCTCTTAGCTCAAAAGTTTCAAATAGCTTGTTAAGAAATAAAGTAGCGACATCGGACGTTGGGTGCCCAGGTAGAGGGCTTTCTACTTTGCCTTTTGTCGGAAGTGACTTCACATAGTCGAAGGCATTCATTGCGAGCGCCTGTCTGACTTCCGACTCAAAGCCTTGAGAGCCATTGTCCGCGGCAATCTTGATCCGAAGGAAGCCTATTTTGAAGTGTTCTGCTTTAGCAATCTCTTGCAAATGGAAGCGATAGACGGCCATCAAAACGCCGAACACCAAGACAAATAATCCCAGGAGAACATACGTTGTTATTGACTGGCGTTGCGTTGTTGCAGCTAACGTGGCATTCAATGCTTGTTCATTGACAACAGGTGGTCCACCGGCGTCGCTGGATACAAACCCTCTGAGATCTTCGCGACCAGATAATCCAGCCACAGCTACTCCATAAATTGTTAACGTCAACCCTGCCAACAGCAGTATCATTACAGTGATGGTTCTAAAACCTGCCCGACGATGAGACTTCATATAGAGATCACAAGCGCTTATGGCCTGATCGAGCGAGGAGTTTGAGTTCACATTGTCTGCTGCTTGCTTTTGAGTGGGCATAACTTTTATCTGTCACAGGGCTTATACACCCGTTGCGTTCAACAGTAAATCTTTCAACGTCCAAAGATGCTTTGTAATCCCTGCCGCCATTGCTGGGGTGCATCTTAAACTCTTGTGCATTCGGCAGAAATTATAGTAAGCGAAGTATAGAGCGAGCGCCGCGTAATGCTTTTCCCACTTCTTGCTGAACGCATTCGTCAAACGAGTAAAGCGCCTCGTTTCCATTCTCACTGACAAGTTGTGACGCTCGATCCGTGATGTGCCTACTCGCTCCATATCAGGGCGACCGTGGATCACTTTCTTTTTGCATCCGGTACATTGCGCTGGGCTGTAGCGGGTTTCGGTCTCAGGGTTGTTTGCATAGATTTTGATAAGCTGCGCGAAATCTGTACGACCGCCAAGAATGAAACCTACAGCGTCACGATAGGGAGCAAAGCCGTCTGTTGTGATCTGAAAATCGCCTTTGGTCGCTCTATCGATTTTCTCTGTGAAGATAGCCGTGTTTGTATAATCGCGGTGTCCAAGATGCCACGCTAGAATCAATTTGCTGTGGCGCTCAATGGCCGTGAACGTCCAAGCATCGCCGATAGAATCATCATTCTCTGTCGCAACCTTCTTCGCCTTTGTACGGGCCTTCATGCCTATGTAAGCCCACATCTCATCACACTCTACATCTTGAACCGGAATATCCTTGATGAGAGATTCTGACAGGGCTTTACACTTGCGGCCCGCGAGTGTAAGCAAGTCGAGGATCGTATCGCGGTGAACGCCGGTTAATCTTTCGGTGCTTCGGACAGAGCAGCCCTCGACAAGATGCGACAGGACAGCGAGAGCCTTACCTTCGGCAAGGATCATGTTGTCGAGCATCTTGATCTTTGGTTCGCTAAACGTCTTGCCGCAAGTAAGGCAACGGTAACGCTGATTACCCTTCCGGTCTTTGCCGAATCGCTTTGAAGGTTTATCGCAGGTTGGACAATTCATTTTAGCCGCCTCCTATGTAGCAACACAATTATGCTTAGGCGACGGTTAAATGTCAAGCGGAAAGTTTGCTTATTTTTCGATTAACTCCCAAGTATTTTCGCCGATGTTTCTAAACCGCTTCTTGGGGTCTTGAATCAAGGCTGCGGCTACGTTCTTGGAATTCGTGGTCTTGCCATAGTCCCTGTTAAGGGTTTCGGCTATCGCTTTCGCGTGAAGAGGTCCATTGGCTTCTGAGAGAATCTCTACAGCGGCGTCTGCCCTGCTTAATGGCACTTCTTTTGGTGAAGCTGGGATTGCGTCTGTCGCCGCGCTTTGAGTGACGCCAGCGCCTTTGTTGACCGCTTTTTTCTTTTTCTTCTTCTTGGATTTCTTTGGGTTGGCATTGCCCGCCGGGGTGCGCTTCTTCAAGTTTGGGTTGTTGGGATACCACTCCGTCAAGCCCCATTCTTCTCCCATTCGGAGAATGTCCCCCACCTGGTTCTCCCTACGCCGAAGGACAGAATAGACCGTGTTGTATTTCGCGGGTGGCAGACCGCCTCTTTCGAGCGCCTGCATGATCTGGGGAAGCGTCTGCTTGGCCTTCACCATATCCAAATACTTTTTGGCGGCCTCACTGATGCTCAAGGTTAGAAACGCATGCGAGGGAATGTTCTCAGGTCTAATGACGCCCTCAGAGGCTCCATTCGCCACAAAACCGGACGAGGCGAGAATGGTCTTAACTGCCGCAATAGCAGACTCCACTTGCGCTTTTCGGGCCTCCAAATCAGCCAAAACTGCGTTGTAATCAATACCGTTTGCCATTTTGTTATTCCCTCCTTTGCTTAGTTATGATATAAAACACTGCGAGGGTTTCACCGTCGGGCCGGTTCATAACTCCGGCCCGATCCGGTGCCTCGGAAAATGAGGATCACACCTCGTTTCAATCAAGAGGCTTTAGGGTTCGGTTGCCGACAGTGACTAAGAACCTTGAGGCCTTTTTGATTATGAGCACCTTACTCCTTTCACAAACTCACTGTCAATGATCTTATTCGATCTTTTTTTCCCCTCCGCAATTTGCTTAACAGGCATGAGGCGGTTAACCTTGCTCCCTGTTAAGTCCGTTCTTGCTTCTCACGACTCGGACACGACTAGACTTCGACTGCCACGCCAAGCCATATCATAATTTGATCCTTGAAAAAGGCCTTCTAAGTCCTCGACTATCAGCATATTGCAAGGGGTCTCGATTTTACTATTATGTGGCTTGGCGTGGCAGTCGAAGTCTAGTCGTGTCCGAGTCGTGAAATCAGAGTGATCTTTATGAGGCTGTCCAAGTCGTATGCAAGAGTTCCGGCATCATTGCAAAACTTATGCTAATGGCTTAGGAGGCGAGGTAAGGACGGGTAACGCCGCTTACTTTTGTTAGTGGGTTTTCTTTGTGCGGCGACGGATCGGGCTGCGGTCTTCGAGCAAGTCTTTATGTCTGCCTTCAATCATATAGCAGAGCGCCTGATAGGAGACTCCCAGCAGAGACGCGGCGTGAGTGACGGAACCGTTCGCCTGCACTAACGCTCGCTTGATTAGAGTGCCTTCATGTTTCAGCATCATGTTTTGCAAATCAAACGGCCTGTTGAAAATGATTTCGCTCGCTTTGTCGGTAGAGATTCCCCCGCGCAGACTCTCAACGAGTTTTTCAGCCGCATCCCCTAACCGCAGGATCACGTCTTTACGCTCGCAGCCTGCAAGCCACTCCCGCGCTTGCTGATAGGCCGCTTGTAAGGTCAGCGGATCGAGTTCGACTTCTTCAATCAGCGCCAACGCCGCGAGGCCGGCCATGCTAAGCGCGTTGACTTCCAGAGCGGTTTGGATTGCCTGTTGGAAAATGAAGTGAGCGCGTTCGATCTTACCTGACCGCGCGAGGGCGACTCCCTGCGTGATCAATGCTTCGGCCATTTCGCAGCGATGCCCGCTTTTCTCAAACGCTAATACGGCTCGCCGCGCCGTGCTTTCAGCCTCTGTGAATTTTCCTTCGGCAATGAAAACTTGCGCCGTCGATTCATCATAAATTCCGCTACGAGCTTTGTCCCTGATTCTGGACGCTAAACGCCGTGCCTCATCTAAAAACAGATGCGCCTCTCTGTAGCGGCCAAGATTAAAGAGACTCAGACCGACATTGTTTTTGAGGTCCGCTCGATAGACATGATTGCGAGCGCGTTTGAATTCCTGATCGGCCTTCTCGAATTCACTGATCGCTTGCGTAAGATAATCGTCTCTCTTTTCTGACTTGGCGAGATGCCGAAGGATGATCGCCTTTTCATTGTGGTAGCCGCCTTTGATCGTGTGATGCTGGAGTTTCAAAAACATGCTCGCATTGTCAGTAAGAATTTCAAGTGCTTCATGGAACCGCGCGGCTGAGCATTCAACGGCTACGAGTTTCAAGAGCGCGCGCGCCCTGGTATTCCCTCCGGTCGTCAGTTTCTCTAACGACTCGTGGAGCATAGTCCGCGCTTCGTTCAATTCGCCTTGTCGCCAGTAGCAGAATGCCAACTCTGTGCGAGCCGCCGCGATCATTATCAGGTCAGTTATTGACTCGTAATAAGTGATGCTTTCGGTGATGAGATTCTTGGCGGTTTCCTGCGCGTCCTTGATCTGATTCTTACTCCCGATCCAGCCAGTGAGAATACCGACACAGAGCAGGACTTCGGCGGCAACGGCAGGATGCAATCCTTTAGTCTTTGGCCGCTTTCCTACGCCTCGCCACAAGCGGCGCATTGTCTCTTGTGCGCCTGCGTAATCCTCTCTGTCCTTTTGCTCTAAAGCGGTTTGACACCAGCGCACAGCTTCTTCGCTTGTTATTTGGCGCGAGGTGTGGAGTTTCCGTAAGGGTATCTTCATTGAAATAAACTCCCTTTGAGTGAGTGCAAGACTTCTTGCCTGCGCGGATATTAGGCTCACGTCAACCCGCCCTGCAAGAAGTTTGGGGAATGCTCTATTCTGTTCTCACTGCAAAATGGCTTGCATGCTCAACTCAAAGGAGAATAGACAATGAAACGGTTTGCGTTAGCAGTCGCGCTCGTGTGCGTGCTTTCAGGTTCGGTCTTGGCGGGAGACGCGCATACAGTCGGTGCACCTGATCCCGCGTCGCCTGCGCCCACGTCGCAATCAAGTAGCGTGATCGCAACGGTGATCCTGACGATCCTTAGTATCGTTCGCTAGGAATCCGCTTTATTTGCTGGTCTGGAAAACTGCCTTTGGTAGAAGGGTAGGAGTGTGTCTAGTCTTTAGCCCCAGCGCGCCTTAGCGGCCTTCTTAGCTATCTGACTGCGCTTCTTGGCTGAGAGTGTCTTAGCGCGGGCGTGACCGCCTTTAGAGCCTCCCCGCAAGCCGGATGCTACCTTCTTTGCATCCTTGCCCTTGATGGACTCTGGATCGTGCTTCGCTATAATCTGATCCAAGACACCGCGAGCGAAGTTTAGAGGCTCATCTTGTTCCAGCGGTTTTGTTCTCGCCATGCCGGAGATATTATCACGGCAGATTTAGGCGGGAGAAAAATCTTCGGACTCAGCAACGCAACTTTAGGACACTACCGAAACTTTATGAAACCAGAAGATTGTCGCTTAAAGCCGGATGAGTTACCTGTAGAGGATAAGTATTACAAGCCCGATTTGGAAATTTCGGACAGGTTTCAGTCATATTCCGCCGAGCTTTTGAGAGTTTCCTTAGCTGGCGTAGCTGCGGTAGGGTTCTTCTATGACAAGTTAAATCAATTTTTGGATTTCCAGCAGCGAGTTTGGGGGAACCTCACAGTAAAGGGGATGTTGATTTTGAGCTTGATATCTTTAGCAACTGCCAGTGCGCTTGCTTTGGCCCACCGCTATTTGTCGAGTGACAGTATGTCTTATCACTTGACCTTTATTCGCCTTGCCCGAGCTGCTGAATCTGAAAATATTCAAGATAGAAAGGATTGTTTGAGAGCGAGGGCGAGAGGAGAGAGGAAATGGCGCAACAGATTTTTCAATACATGTAAGATTTTATTAGGCGGTTCTGCGTTTGCTTTAGGAGTCGGGGCATTTTGTTTGGTTATAGGTTTCGCATATGGGCTTAAGTAGCGGCGGCCCAACAAAGCCTTGCAGCTGACGGCGCGATAGCATGATTCTCAAATAACTTCTTTTCGTTCAGCTTGGGTGGTGATCGCGCGCCGCAGCTGAGATACTGTGTTGGAAGTCAAGCAGATTTCGCCAACTCAGGATCGAATGGTCGTCCAGATTTC
>Ga0137409_10000515_pt1 | contig 42528 bp, 37 predicted proteins | sample CZODoug1_16funga_FD_122059 | JGI IMG/M metagenome (GOLD analysis project Ga0137409, IMG submission 122059) | Vadose zone soil fungal communities from Angelo Coast Range Reserve, California, USA - CZODoug1_16fungal (Hybrid Assembly) | ecosystem: Environmental > Terrestrial > Soil > Vadose zone...
GTGTGATGCGGATCGCCGAACCAGCCGCACGGGCAGGGATTCATCGCGGCGGCGAGCATGAAGCGCGCCGGATACGAAAGGCTCATCGCCGCCCGCGCGATCGTCACGACGCCGTCCTCCATCGGCTGGCGCAGCACCTCGAGCACATTCTTGCGGAACTCGGGCAGCTCGTCGAGGAACAGCACGCCGCCATGCGCCAGGCTGACTTCGCCGGGCCGCGGATACGAGCCGCCGCCGATCAGTCCCGCGTCGGATATCGTGTGATGCGGAGCGCGAAAGGGCCGCCGCGCGACGAGTGACTCGCCGAGCGGCAGCGTTCCAGCGACGGAATGGATCTTGGTCGTCTCGAGCGCCTCATCGAGACTCATTCTGGGGAGCGTCGTGGGCAGTCGCCGCGCCAGCATCGTCTTGCCTGAGCCCGGCGGGCCCACCATCAAGATGTTGTGCCCGCCCGCAGCCGCCACCTCGAGCGCGCGCTTGGCATGCGCCTGACCCTTCACCTCGGCGAAGTCCACGTCGTCTTTGGCGCGCTCGGCGAACAGCTTGGCGACGTCGACCGCCGCTCCGGGGAGATCGGCCTTGCCGTCGAGAAAGTCGGCGATCTCGGCGAGGCAGCCCGCGCCCAGCACCCGGAGGCCCTCCACGACGCCCGCTTCGGCAAGGTTTTCGCGCGGGAGAATCAGCGCCTCCACACCGGCCGCGCGCGCAGCCAACGCGACCGGTAGGGCCCCTCGGACGGGGCGAATCGCGCCTTCCAGCCCCAATTCGCCGAGCACGGCGATCTTCCCCAGCCGTTCCCCCGCTATCTGCTCTGTCGCTGCGAGGATGCCCAGGGCGATGGGAAGATCGAAGGCCGATCCTTCCTTTTTGATGTCAGCCGGCGCCAGGTTGATGGTCACACGCTTGAGAGGAAACGTGAAGCCGGTGTTGGCGAGAGCTGCAGAGACGCGATCCCGGCCTTCCTTTACGGCTCCTTGTGGCAGACCGACCGTCACAAATGTGGGAAGCCCGTTAGCAATGTCGGTCTCCACCTCGACCAAGTAGGCATCGATACCGAGGACGGCGGCGGAGCGGACGCGGGCAAGCATGGTCGAGGCTACGTTTAGCAGCATCCCCCGGGGTAGCCAAAAAGCCGCCCTCAGGGTCTAAATGACGCCATGGGGAGGATATGCGTATAGAAGTCGTGCCTTTCCGAACCTCTAGCCTCGCTATCGCCGCGCTCGCGGCAGCGACTGCGTGCGGCTCACGCCAGGGCGCGCCTCCCCCCAAAGTCCCCGTCACCGTGGCCCGCGTCGAGCGCCGCGCCGTCCCCTACGAGCTCAACGCCACGGGGACCGTCGAGCCGATCCGTTCGGTCGACGTGCTTCCCCAGGTGAATGGCACGATCCTCCGCGTGCACTTCGCCGAGGGCGATGAAGTCGCAGCCGGCCAGGTGTTGTTCGAGATCGACCCTCGTCCCTACCGTGCCGCATTGCAGCAAACCGAAGGGGCGCTGCTCCGGGACCTGACGCAGGCGCTGAGCGCGGCGCGTGAAGCGGCGCGCTATCGCATCCTCGCCCAGACGAACACCGTGACGCAGGAGGATTACGAACAGAAGCAATCGACCGCCGACGCGGCGGCAGCGGCGGTCCGGTCCGACTCGGCGGCGACGGCGATCGCGCGGCTCAACCTCGAGTACGCGACGGTGCGCGCGCCGATCGGCGGCCGCACGGGCCGGTTGCTGCTCCACGAAGGCAACCTCGTGCGCGCCGGCAGCGATCCACTCGTGTCGATCGTGCAGATGCGCCCGATCCTCGTGCGCTTCCCCGTTCCGGCGACGAGCATTCCCGCGCTCCGCCAGCGGGCGAACCAGGAGCTCGCGGCGATCGCGTTGCCCGCCCGCGACTCGGCGTCGGCCGTGCAGGGCGTGCTGTCGTTCGTCGACAATCAAGTGGATACGGCGACGGGCAGCGTGCTCCTCAAGGCCCGCTTCCCGAATCGCGACGGCGCGCTGTGGCCGGGTGAGTATGTCACGATCACGCTGGTGCTCGGCGTCCAGAACGACGCGGTGGTCGTGCCGAGTCAGGCCGTCATGCAGGGGCAGCAAGGCACGTACGTCTTCGTCGTGAACAGCGACGGCACGGCCGCCACGCAGCCGGTGACCGTGGAACGCACGCTCGACAGCTTGAGCGTCATCGCCGGTGTGCCGGCCGGTGCCCTGGTCGTGACTGACGGGCAGCTGCGACTGACGCCGAACGCCAAAGTGGACATCCGAGCCGGTCCGACGACGGAAAGCGCCGGCGGTGGAACGGTCGGGGCGGGACCGCAACGGTGAGCATCTCGGGTCTGTTCATTCGCCGCCCCGTCGCAACGACGCTCGTGATGCTGGGCATTCTGATGTTCGGGCTGATGGCCTACCGGCTCCTGCCCGTGAGCGATCTCCCCAACGTCGACTTCCCCACCATCACCGTCTCGGCGGGTCTCCCGGGGGCGAGCCCGCAGACGATGGCCGCAGCGGTCGCCACGCCGCTCGAAAAGCAGTTCTCGACGATCGCCGGCCTCGACGCGATGACGTCGAGCAGCACGTTGGGCGGCACCAACATCACTCTGCAGTTCACCCTCTCGCGCGACATCGATGCCGCGGCCCAGGACGTGCAGGCCGCGATCTCGAAGACGCTGCGGCAATTGCCGCCGGGGATTCAGCCGCCGTCCTACAACAAGTCGAATCCAGCGGACTCGCCGATCCTCTACCTCGCGCTCACGTCGGGGACGCTCCCCCTTCCCGCGCTCGACGAGTATGGGGAAACGTTCCTCGCCCAACGGCTCTCGACGGTGAGCGGCGTCGCTCAAGTGCAGGTCTTCGGGTCGGCGAAATACGCCGTGCGGATTCAGGTGGATCCGAAGGCGCTCGCCGCGCGCGGCATCGGATTGGATGAAGTCAGCGCCGCCATATCGGCGGGCAATCCGAACTTGCCGACGGGCACGCTGTGGGGCCCGCAGCGCGCCTACACGGTGCTCGCCGACGGCTCGATTTCGAGCGCGCCCGAGTTCCGCCAGCTTGCCGTGACCTATCAGAACGGCGCGCCGGTGCGGCTCCAGGACGTGGCCCGTGTGCTCGACGATGTTCAGGATACGCGCAACGCCAGCTGGTTCGACGGCAAGCGCGCCATCGTTCTGGCGATTCAACGGCAGCCCGGCACGAACACGGTGCAGGTCGCCGACGGGGTCAAGGCCGCCGTCGCCTCGCTCTCCGCGCAATTGCCCGCGTCGGTCGAAGTGAACACGCTGTACGATCGCTCCGTGTCGATCCACCAGTCCGTCAACGACGTGCAGGTGACGCTGCTCGTCACGCTGTGCCTCGTGGTGATGGTGATCTTCCTGTTCCTGAAGAACCTCTCGGCGACGGTGATCCCGAGCCTCGCGCTGCCGTTCTCTCTCATCGGCACGTTCTCGGTGATGTACTTGATGGGCTACAGCCTCGATAACCTCTCGCTGATGGCGCTCACGCTCTCAGTGGGATTCGTCGTGGACGACGCGATCGTGATGCTCGAGAACATCGTGCGCCACATGGAGAAGGGGAAACCGGCCATGCAGGCGGCGCTCGACGGCGCGCGCGAGATCGGCTTCACCATCGTCTCCATGACGCTGTCGCTCACGGCGGTCTTCATCCCGGTGCTGCTCATGGGCGGCATCATCGGCCGGCTGTTCCACGAGTTCGCCGTCACCATCGGTGTCGCGATTCTGGTCTCGGGGTTCGTGTCCCTGACGCTGACGCCGATGCTATGCAGCCGTTTCCTCCGGCCGCCGAAAGACGAGCGGCACGGGCGCTGGTACGAGGCCACCGAACGCGTCTATCAGCGCGGCCTCGCGTGGTATGAGCGCTCACTCGGCTGGGTGATGGACCGCCGTGGGCTGGCCCTCGTCGTGTCGGGCCTGATTCTGGTCGGGACTGCCGTGCTCTTCATGCTCGTTCCCAAGGGATTCATTCCCACCGAGGACACCGGCCAGATCCAGGGCACGACGGAGACGCTGGAAGGCAGCTCCTACGAGAACATGCGCGACCATCAGCTGGCCGTCGCCGAGATCCTGAGCCACGACCCCAACGTCGTACACTTCATGTCCTCGATCGGTGGCGGCACGATGAATCAGGGGCGCGTGAGCATCCGGCTGAAGCCGCGCGGCCAGCGCCCCCCCGCCGATCAGGTGATTCGCGAGCTGGCGCCCAAGCTCAACAGCGTGACGGGGATTCGGACCTATCTGCAGCTGCCGCCTTCCATCAGGGTCGGCGGCCGGCCAACCAAGACGCAGTACCAGTTCACGCTGCAAAGCGCCGACATCGACGCGCTGTACGACAACGCCGCCAAGCTGGAGCGTGCTCTGCGGGCGCTCCCGACGCTCCAGGACGTCACGACCGACCTGCAGATCAAGAATCCCCAGGTGAGCGTGAAGATCAATCGCGACCGCGCCACCAGCCTCGGCGTGACGGTGCAGCAGATCGAGCAGGCGCTGTACGACGCGTACGGCTCACGACAGGTCTCGACGATCTACACGCCCAACAATCAGTACTGGGTGATTCTCGAGCTCTTACCGGAGTACCAGCGCGATCCGTCGGCGCTCGATCTACTCTATCTGCGCTCGCAGCGCGGCAACCTCGTGCCGCTGACGTCGGTGGCCTCGGCATCGCCTGACGTCGGGCCGCTGAGCGTCAACCACAGCGGCCAGCTGCCGTCGGTGACGTTGTCGTTCAATCTTCCGCCCGGCGTGTCGCTGGGCGCGGCGGTCAACGACGTGCAGAAGGCGTCCCGGCAAATACTGCCATCGACGATCAGCACGGGATTCTCCGGGACCGCGCAGGCCTTCCAGACGAGCCAGCAGGGGCTCGTCTTTCTGCTGCTGCTCGCCGTGCTCGTCATCTACATCGTGCTGGGCATCCTTTACGAAAGCTTCGTCCACCCGCTGACGATTCTGTCCGGGCTGCCGTTCGCCGGATTCGGCGCGCTGCTCACATTGCTCATCTTCCGCACCGAGCTGAGCGTCTACGCGTTCGTCGGCGTGATCATGCTGGTCGGGCTCGTCAAGAAGAACGCCATCATGATGATCGACTTCGCCCTCGATGCCGAGCGGCGGGAGGGCAAATCGCCCCGCGAAGCGATCATCGAGGCGTGCAGCGTGCGCTTCCGGCCGATCATGATGACGACGATGGCCGCACTGATGGGCACCCTGCCGATCGCGATCGGTTGGGGCGCGGGTGGTGAGTCGCGGCGCCCACTCGGTCTCGCCGTCGTGGGTGGCCTGGCGTTCTCACAGCTGATCACGCTGTACGTGACGCCGGTCGTCTACACCTACCTCGACGCGCTGCAGCATCGCTTTGGGCGGCGTGCGCGCACGTCCGTCACGGAGCCGCCGCCCGTCGCAGCCGATTGAGCGCTATCTGAATCAGATCCTGGACAAAGGTCCTGGCCCCGAACAACAGGGGCCAGGTTAGAGGTGAGGTCGGGAAACGGCCAGGAGAGGTCAGCGAATCCCGATCGACACCCCGATTTGAAAGATCCGCAGCTCGACCGGCGTCTCGACGCGCTGCGCCGAGAATGTGCCGTCGGAGTTCTGCGACAACCCGCCTGTGGGCACGTATTTCACGCGATCATGCCGTACGCCGCGCACGCCGAGGTCGATCGCCACCGAGGTCCGCCGGCGGGAGACCTGGATCAGCACACCGGTCCCCGCTGAGGTCGTGGTCGTGAAGTCACCGTCGAGATAGAAATCGTTGGACTGGTAGCAGCCGCAGCCGCCGGCGTAGCTCGCATTGCTCCAGAACAGGGAGCCACCCGCTGTCGCGAAGCCGTAGAAACGAATCGGGCCCTGGCCGAGCGTCACCTGCGGGCCGATCGCGAGGGTGCCCATCTGGGAAGTCGTGGAAACGCCGTAGCCCTGATAATGGGAATCGTAGACCATCCAGCTGCCATCAATCCGCAGACCCAGCATCGGACCACCCACCACGGCGAACCCGCTCAGCCCCGGCGCTACGCTTCCAGTGCGCCGGAACGCACCGAGCGGTTGCGCCACAACAACGTTGACGCCGAAGCTGCCGCGGTCGCGGACTTCTCGCAGGGCGGATCGCTGGCCGACGAGGGGAGTCGTCCCGAGCGCGAGGCCGAGCACTGCCATGCCGATCCGCCGCATATCGCCGTCCTGTGAATGTGGAAGTGGTCTACGCCGTGGCGGAAAGGCAATGCGCGTGCCAAGCTTCCCGCGCTCGCGCGGCGGTTGGGTCTGACCTCAAAAGGGGACAACCAGGGTAGGCTATGGAACAGATCAGCTACGACGATTTTGCGAGGATCGACATCCGGGTCGGGCGCATCGTGCAGGCGGAGACGTTTCCGCAGGCTCGCAAACCGGCCTACAAACTACGGATCGATTTTGGGCCGGCGACCGGCGTGAAGAACTCGAGTGCGCAGATCACCAAGTATTACGAGCCCAAGGACCTGGTGGGAAAGCTGGTGCTCGGCGTCGTCAATTTTCCGCCGCGCCAGATCGCCACGTTTTTTTCGGAAGTGCTGACCCTCGGCGTCATCCTCGGCGAGGGTGACATCTGCCTGGTCCACCCCGATCGCGAGGTCCCGCTCGGCACGCCGCTGCGCTAGCCGGTTAGTACCTGCGGAACCATTGCGGAAACAGATTGCCCACACGGTCGCCGACGATGAACCCGGCGAGTCCGACCGCGACGCCATCGCCGACGATGGCGGATTTGCAGCCGCTATGCGGCTCGCACGCCGAGGACTGCGTGGCGATCACGACGCCCACCAACGATCCGAGCAGGAAACCAATGCCGGATCCCGTGCGGCGCGCCGTCCCCCGCTCCCAAATCCCTTCGAGCGATTGCATGGGAATCGGTGCGTCACCAGGATGGCCGGCAACGACATCGAGCGTCGCGCCGCGTGCGCCGGCGTGCACGACGTAGGCGCCGAGATCGCCGCGGTCGCCGAAGGTCACGCGCAACAGATTATCCCGCGATACGCGCATCAACACGAGCGCGCGCGGATCAAACGCCGTCGAATCGTCGGGGACCGTGAGCACTGCTTGCGTTCCCGTGGGAGCCGCGGTGCCTGTCCCGTCGCGAGGCAGCAGGCGCTGCCAGTGCGACCGCCCTGATCCGAGGAAGGCGCCGGCGAGCCCGCCGAGCACGATGCCACCGGCCATGGACGTGACCGCTCCCTGCGCGCACGGCCGGGCATATCCGTTGATCGGGCACACCGTAGACGCAGCGGCGCCGATGCCCAAACCCGCCGCGGCACCGACGAGGGCGCCGATGACCGTCCCACGCCGGGTGCTATAGGCGCGCACCCACATGCTATCGACGGTCCCGAGATAGAGGTGGCTGTCCTCATCGCCGAAGGCGACCGAGGGGCCGAGCGTAAATGCGACGGGCGTCGCCTGGATCAGCGGACCGCCGGTGCGCGAACCGTCCTTGAGGCGCACGCGCAAGAATTGGCCCGGCGTGACGTGTGCGACGGCCGTCTGTTGATCGGCCAGGGGGAACGTCGCTCCGAGTTGCTGTGCGGAAGCGGGACGGCCGAGCAGCAGGAGGACGGCAGGGAGAACGACTTTAACCGATTGCGGCCTGGGTGCGAGAGCCATAGCGGGCATCGACATACTCCTCGAGAATCCTTAAGAAGTCGGCGACGATCGTATCACCCTTGAGCGTGACCTTCAGCGTACCATCTACATATACGGGCGCTTTTGGTTCCTCGGCCGTCCCCGGCAGCGAGATGCCGATGTCGGCGTGCTTCGATTCTCCGGGGCCGTTCACGACGCAGCCCATGACCGCCACCCGAAGATCTTCCGAGCCGGGATAGCGGGCCTGCCAGACGGACCGCTGATCGCGCAGATACGTCTGGATTTGCTCCGCCATCTCCTGAAAGAACGTGGAGGTCGTCCGACCACAGCCGGGGCATGCGGTGACCTGGGGCGTGAAGCTCCGGATCCCGAGCGATTGCAGCACCTGCTGCGCGACCTGCACCTCTTCCGTCCGATCGCCGCCCGGCCGCGGTGTGAGCGACACGCGAATCGTATCGCCGATGCCTTCCTGCAGCAGGATCGACAGGCCGGCGGTGCTGGCGATGACGCCCTTCGTTCCCATGCCCGCCTCGGTGAGCCCCAGATGCAGCGGGTAGTCGGCACGATCGGCAAGCATGCGGTATACGGCGACGAGATCCTGCACCCCCGAAACCTTGGCCGACAGAATGATGCGGTCGTGCGGCAGGCCGCATTCTTCGGCCAGCTCCGCCGAGCGCATCGCACTCTCGACCATGGCGTCCATCGTCACGTCGCGGGCGTCGCGCGGCTCGGCGATCCTCGCGTTCTCATCCATCATCGCGGTGAGCAGCTGCTGATCGAGACTGCCCCAGTTCACCCCGATGCGCACCGCTTTGCCGTTGTCGATCGCGACCTGGACAATGGTCCGGAAGTTGTCGTCGCGCCGCTTGGTGCCGACGTTGCCCGGATTGATCCGGTACTTGGCGAGCGCGCGGGCGCAGTCGGGATGCTTGGTGAGGAGCAGATGGCCGTTGTAGTGGAAGTCGCCGATGACGGGGACGTCGACGTCCGCGACGATCGCCGCGACCGCGCGTGCCGCCTCATCGGTGTTCACCGTCACACGCACCAGCTCGCTGCCGGCGGCGTGCAGGGCACGCACCTGTGCGGCGGTCGCGGCAACATCGGCGGTGTCGGTATTGGTCATCGACTGGACGACGATCGGATGGGCGCTGCCCACCAGCACGCCGCCCACGCTGACCGTGACCGTTGGGCGTCGGGTACTCACGGGCAGGAAATATACGTCTAGAAGACTTTGTCTTGGAGCACGATCCGGAGCAGGAGGGTTGTGACGCGGACGCGGCCGATAAGCGCCGGGCCGGCGTTCTTCGTAACGGCAGCATGAATCCCGACCCACAGCGTGTTGGTGTTGAACACGCTATCCGCGAGTGAAACGGTGCTTGGCGCGAGCAGCGGAACGGTGGACGGCTGCGTCCCGGAGATCGTGCCGCTGGCGCTGATGTAGGCTGTGGTGCCGTAAACGGTCGCCGAGTCCTTGGAGAAGTACACCTGGAACGTGGCCGAGCCGGTACCGCTCGTGTTTTCCGCCACCGCGGCGGCGGTCACCGTCACACTGTCGACCGTCGATTTCCCGAGGCCGGAAGGGAGACTGATCTTCTGCGGCGTGATGAACGAGTCGGCCGAGACCGAGATGGGTGCGGCGGGCACGTTATAACCGATGGTGTCCTTCCCGGATGGCTGCAGGAAGCTCACCACGTCCACGTTGAAGATGGCGCGCCCCGCGCCGCAGGCCGCGGCGAACACCAGGAGAGCGGCAGCAAGTGTTTTCATGTGTCGCTCCTCAATAGATCGTAATCGACGTGGCCATCGTGATGGCGCGCTGCGTCGACAGTGAATTGCTGTGGGTCCAGAATCCGACGTCCAATCCAATCGAGCCGAACTTGAGGCCGCCGCCGAAGCCGAACTGCATCTTGCGGCGCTGATCGCGCGACACACCGCCCCGCAGCGCGAACGGCCCGGTGCGCTGCTCCACGCCGACGTGGATGATCGTGCCGCGACCCGTGTTGACGACGTCACCACCGACGATCGTGCCCGTTCCCATGTGGAGCGCAGCGTTGGCGAGGTAGGTGATCGGGAGCGTCGTCTTGCTCGTCGTGTCGGCCACGACGACCGAATCGAGGATCTTGTTCAATGCCGTGTCAAAGACAAACCGCTGGATCTTCGTATGGTCCCACGTCAGCTTGGCGCCGATGTCGTTGGCGCCGAGGCCGACCTCGAAGGGACCGGAGATCCAGACCAGCCCGACGTCGCCCCCGACGCCGTGGCCGAACGGCTTGTTGGATGTGTACAGATTGCCGTTGAGCAGCGGGGCGGGCGTACTGGCGAGCACCGGGTTGCCGGTGGTGAAACCGGCCGGGCCGACAGCGCGGGCGTACGTCGCGCCCATGTAATAATGAAGAGCACCGCCGAGATAGAATCCGTCATCCGTATCGTCACCGCCTGCACCGCGCAGCAGCCGGCCTGCATAGCTGACCGTGGGAGCGAACCCGGCCTGCGCCGTGCCGTCGGTATTCAGGAAGTACGGAGTGTTGGGCCGCGCCGAAGAATCGCTGGTGAGAAAGCTCCGCAGCGTGCTATCGAGCGTAAACGCGACGTCGTATTGCAGAAAGCCCATGACGCCGACGTGAAACCCGGCGAAGCCGAATCCCGCGTCCAGCAGCCGGCTGGTGGTACCGAGGCCAAAATCCTGCTCCGGAACCAACACCTTGGACGCGCCCAAGTCGACGATCAGCTGGTTTCTGCCGATCGTGAACTCGACGTCGTTGATGGGCGTCGGCGCTTTCCTGACTTCGTAGAAAATCGGCGGATTGAAGATGACGTCCATCAAAGCGATGGGATTGAACGCCGTCGACTCGGGGCTGAACATCGGATCATGGCGCAGCTGGCCGATCGGGTGATCCTTGAAGAACTGGATCAGCCCGAGCGGCACGGGAATCGAGAATTTGGGGTTGCCGCTGATCTTGTTGTTGTTCTTGACGGCGCGATAGGCGGGGTTGTAGCGACGGGCGTTGCCGTCACGACTCAGGGAGACCCCTCCCATGCCGATGCGACGCGCATCGAACGAGAACTGCGCGCGCGCCGGCCGCAACGGGGCAAGTACGAGCAGGGCGAGCGCAACCGCGACGACTCCAGTTCGCACAGAGCACCTCGGACGGGGGAAAGGCCGCCACAACTTTGCACATTGTGTCCGATTTTTCCATTGTTTGTTGTGAGGAAGGTCACCCGGAGGGGTCTCAGGACGCCGTTTGCAGCGTCAGAGTGACCCGTGTCCCTTTGCCGGGGTTGCTTTCGAGCGTGATAACCCCGCCCCAGCTCTCCACCAGGCGGCGGGAAATCGCCAGCCCCAGCCCTGCCCCACTCGATGTCGTCGAGAATGTCGGCTCGAAAACACGCGGCAATGCGTCCGCCGGCACGCCCCGGCCGTCGTCGGCGACGACCAACTGGCGGCCGCTCGCCGCAACCTGAACCGTCACCCGCTTCGCGTCGGCGTTGCGCGCGTTCTCGAGCAGGTTCACCAGCACTTCCTTGACTTCGTCCTTCCGCGCCAGCGCCGGCGGGGGGGCGCCATTGCTGGCCCGCACCTCGAACTTCGTCGCGCCGCCGAGGTCGTAGAGCTGCACCACTTCGCGGGCGGTGGCGGCCAGGTCCACGGGCTCGAGGGGAAGCTCGGCCGCGGACTCGGGTGGCGCGCCGAATCGGGAGAAGGCGCGCGCGATGCCGTCCAGCCGGTCGATTTCCGCGAGGATGCGCTCCGCCGTCTCCTTGAGCGTCGCTTCGAACGTCGCCGACTGCGTCTTGCCGCCTTCCCGGACGCGTTGCAGATGCTGGATCCCCAACCGGATCGGCGTCAACGGATTCTTGATCTCGTGCGCGACCTGGCGCGCCATCTCCCCCCAGGCGAGGACGCGCGCGGCCTTGGTGAGTGCCGTCGCATCGTCGAGCGCGATGACGCAGCCGTCGGGCGCCGCGCCGAGCAGCGCCAGCTGCACGCGAATCTGGCGGCCGGCGATTTCGAACTCCCGCTCCTGAATGACATCGCGATGCGTAGCGATGAAGCCGGCGACCGCTTGCCAGACCGGCGCCCATCCCGCCGCCGTCGCCTGCGGCAGGACGTTGCCCGGCACCAGCGTCTCCGATCCGCCCAGCACGAGCTCCGACGCTCGCGGGTTGGCCATCGTCACTCTCAGCCCGTCATCCACCGCGATGACGCCCGTGGCGACGTTGGCGAGCACGCGCGCCGTCCGCAGCCGCGCCTCCTCGAGTGCCGCCTGGCTGCGCCGGACGTCCGTCGCCATGCGGTCGAACGCCGTAAGCACGGGCTCGAACTCGCGCGGCGTCCCGGGCGGGAATGCGGGCGGCTCGCTGCCCCGTCCCACGGCGATCGCCGCCTCGCGCAAGGCGGCGACCGGTTTGGCGAGCCCCCGCGCCGCGAGCCCCGCGAGGTAGATCGCGGCGACCAACCCGGCGAGCGTGCCGAGCACGAGCGCGAGCGCCAGATCTTCCTGCTGCTGCTGCACCCGCTCATCGTCGAGCAGCTGGGGCACCGCGAGCACGGCTTGCGCTCCCGGCGGCCCCGGTGCCACGACGAGATATCCCACCCGCGTCGGCCGGCCGGCGGTGCGCGCGTCCAGCGTCAACTCGAGCTCGTCCTCGAGTATCGCGCGGAACGCCGCAGGCGCGAGAAATGGATCCACGAGACCGAGCTCCGCCAAAACCGGCGAGCTGGTCCCCACCAGAATGCCGCCGCGGTACAGCCACAACTCGGCGTCGAGCCGGCGTCCCAGCTCGCCGAGCGACCGACCGATCGCGTCGGGCCGGTCTTCGGCAACCGTCTCAGCGCCGCCGGCTGCGTCACGCAGCGTCTGACGAATGAGCAAGTCTCCGGAGCGCCGCGCTTCATCAGTCAGCCGCGCGAAGCCCCACGTCGTGAATCCGAGCACGGGAAGCACGAAGAACGCGATGAGCACCGACGTGAGCTGCGCGCGATAGCTGGTGCGCCACGTCGCAATCAGCGCGGGCAGCCGCGCGCGCCATCCCTGCGTGATGACCAACCCGAAGAGCCACACGCCCACAAGGAGCGCGACGTCGAGTGTCACGACGAGGATCCCGCGCACGACCAATGCCCACGGTCCCCGCAAGGCGACGCGCAGGTGGACATGGCGCACACCGCCCGGCAGATCGACCAGCCGTTCGCCGCGGGCGGCCCATGCCTCCCGCCGCCACTCGACATTGCCACCGACGACGGACGTGGGGCTCGGCAACGACAGCGTGATCGCATACGGGGGCTCGACGCCGGGATCGCCGCGCAGGAATCGCGCGACGCGATTGGGCGGCAACAGCCGAGTCCGCGGACCCACACCAACGGTGAGGATGGTGCCGTTGCCGAGCGGCGCGACCAGCACGTAGTGAACGCCCGGGATCCGCTCCAGCCGCTCGATGCACGGACCGTCGGTGGCCGTGTGCGCCAGCGCTGACAGCAGTGCGGGTGGAAGCTCGAGCGGCGCCAGCTGCAGCTCGGCGAGCGGTTGACCTCGGCCTTCGGGTCCAGCGCTCCACAGCGCCAGCATCGCGGGGTAGTCTTCCGCGACCAGCGCCGATCCGACCCACAGCGCGTACAGATCGCCCGCCGTCCGCAGCGGATGCTGCGAGGGCGCGGTTACCTGTTGGCTGAGTCGCTCGAGCAGCGCGACGGCGACGGCATCGCCCTCGTGTCCGAGGCGTTGCGCATCGCGGCTCGCGAGCGCGAGGCGTCCTTCCACGGCCGCGCCCCACGCGATCAGCGCCGCCGCGGTCCCGGCGACGACCGCCATCACGACGAGCGCCCAGCGACGCGGCGCGGGCCGAATCGCCCCGGCCAGCGCGGGCAACCAGAGGAACGTGTACCACTCGGGCCACGCGCCATGCGGGCTCCACAGCCACAGCCCGCCGATCGCCGCGACGGCGCCCCACGCACACGCGGCGGGCAGCGCCCACGAGACGCGCTCCGGCTCAGTCGATCCGCGCACCAGCGCCGCCGCCAGCAGGATCAGCGCCATCGCCGTGACGGCGAGCGCCGCCTGCCACGACAGCCACAGCTCGAGGCTGACGCCGCTCGCGGGCGGAGCGATGCCCCGGCCGAAATAGCGGACGACGTAGGGCGCGGCGAGAATCAGCACTGCCGCGGCCGCCATGCCCCACCACGTGCGCCGCAACCCGCGGCGCCACAGCGATGCGGCGACGAGGAGCAACAACACGCCGGCCACGAGCAACGATCCCGCCGACGCGCCGACGACGCCGACCACCGGACGGTAAAACGTGGCGGGCGAAAACAGCGCCGCGGGTCCCACGGGCGCTCGCAGCAGCGTCCACGCCGCAACGACCAGCACGCCCCAGCGCCAGGCGCCCGGCGGCGCTGCTGCCAGCAACACGGCGAGCAGCACGGCGAGGCCGATCCGCGCGAGCCAGGCGGATTGCGCGAGCGCGGCGAGTTTCGCGTCTCCCTGCGAAGGCGGAATCGTCAGGACCGAAAACAGAGTATCGCCGGGGGCGCATTCCTCGGGCGGCCGGGTGCGCGGCGTGCAGATCTCGAACACGCTCGAATCGCGTGGTCCCTGCCCCGCCGGGAAGAACCGCAGTGAAACACCGTGCTCGCGCGCGAACGCCGCGGCGAGCGACCGGTCGCCATCGGCGATCGCGGGTGAGGCCGACAACAGGACACTGCCGACCGATGTCGCGGCATGTGTCTGGCGCCGCGCCTCAAGCACCGCGTAGAATGGAGTCATGACCGCCTGCAGCTCGGTCGTGTCTTGCGCCGCGGGAACCGTGCGGTGGCGTCCCGCCCACGCGATCGGGCTGGGATCGCCGCCGGGGAACACCGCGGCCCCGCGCTCGAACGCCGGCCCCGATGCGAGCGCATTGTCGAGGCGATCGAACACCGCCTCGCGCGGCAGCGATGCCGCCGTCGCACCGCGCTCACCGAGCCGGCGGGCCTCGGCGATCGCCTGGCCGAGCGAGCTTTGCAGGGCGTGCGATGCCTCCGTGACGCTGCGCTCGCGCAGCGCCGGCCAGCAGCATTCGATGCGCCACACGCGCAGCGCGCCACCGGCAAGCACAACCCCGAGGACGAGGCTGGCCAGCGCCGACGCCAGTGCCAGCTTGAGTCGGGGCGGCCGCAGCGCGAGCGCAACGGCCACGAGGCCCGCAACCGCTGCGAGGGCGGCCCACACGGCGGCATCACCGCGGAGCCACTCGGCAGTCGCCAGGCTCGCAAAGCAGCCCGCGATTACGACGTGAGCTTGCCGCTGCACCTGAGCGTTCTCACCCCCGAGGCGGTGCGCGCCGCCCTCGCGCGCGATGCGCGCCTACTCGTGCCCGTAGGCACCTGTGAACAGCACGGACCCCACCTGCCGCTGGGCTGCGATACCTACATCGTCGAACGGCTCGCTGATGACCTCTCTGCCAGCTTCAACGTCCTGCGAGCGCCGACGATCCCCTACGGCGTCAATACCGCCACCAAGCGGCCGTATCCCGGCAACGCCAGCGTGCGCCGCAAGACGCTGCACCGCTGGATGAACGACCTGCTGTGGTCCTGGGAGCAGTGCGGCGTCGAGGCCTTCATTATTCTCACTGCCCACGGGCACGACCCTCACCAGGAGGCGCTTTCCACCCTGCGCACCAAACGGGCACGCGTATTTACGGTCGACATCTTCGCGCTCGATTTCACCGACTATCTCGAGGATCCCGGCGGCCCCACCCACGGGGGCGAGCTGGACACCTCGCTCATGTTGCACCTGGCACCTCAGCTCGTCCACATGGAGCTGGCACAGGACTTTCCGCTGTCGGACCGTCAGGTCGCCCGCTACCAGCGCCGCGCGGCTGGTTCGGTGCCCGCGATGTCGCCCGGCTCCATCGGGCGACCGACCCTGGCCTCAGCCGAAAAGGGCGCACGCCTGTATAAGATGATTCATGACCGTATCGCGACGCGAGTTTTGGGAGCCGTAGCCGCATGAATCCGTGCCTGTTGGCCATCGCGCTGTTGCAAGTCGGTAGCCCCGTGGACGAGGGCGTCCTCGTCGTCCGCGTCGACACGGTCGAGGTCGCGCGCGAGTCGTTCCGGCTGACGCACGGCCGTCTCTCGCGTGGCGACGTCGGCTGGATATTGGCGACGACGATCCGCTACGATCGTGCCCGGCCGGTCATCGTGCTCGCGCCGATCCTCGAGGTGAACGGCGACACGATGCCGGCCACATTGCAGTACGATGTCGCCGATCCGCGTCAGCCCTCCCGCATCCTCGGCGAGCTGGGCCGGGGCCGGTTCACGGTACGCCTCGTCGCCCGGGCGACGGAGCGCGCCCGCGAGTTTCCCACGGGGCAGCGCGCGGTCGTGCTCGACGATTCCGTGTTTGCGCTCTACGTCTTCGTTGCCTGGCGGGGAGCGTCCGAGCCCGGCGGCCTCACCGCGATCTTCCCGCGGGGACTGCGCCGGGCCGCAGTCCAGATCCAGGACCTCGGCCTGGCCTCGACAACGCTCAACCACGATCCGGTGCGCTGGCGGCACCTCACCGTGGTTGGCGATGGTCAGGAAACGGTGCACGTTTGGGTCGACGGGTCCGGTCGCCTCATGAAGGTCGAAATCCCCTCTCGAAACCTTAGCGCCGAGCGCCTCGCGGGCAGCTAAACCTTGCCGCAGGGTCGTCCCGGGCTAGGTTCCGTCGCAGGCCGAAACCGCCTTACCTGACCGCGCGTAGGGCGCTTCGACCTCACGACATATCTTTTTTAAGGACGACCATGAAAGATCAGTTGATCGTGGCAGCCCTTATGTTGGGCACGACCACCCTCGCCGCACAGCAGCCCACAAATCCTCCGCCCCCGCCGAGCACTCAAGCCGTGACTGCCGGGCTGTCCCTCGCCGACGCGATTGCCGTCGCCAAGGAGAAGAATCCAGCGTTTCAGCAGGCGCAGAACAATCGCGGACCGGCCGCCTGGGCCGTCCGGGGGGCGTTCACGAGCTTGGTGATTCCATCGGTCACCGCCGCGGGCGGCATGGGCTACACCGGCTCAGGGTCGCAGACATTCCTGACGCAGAGCGTTTTCCAGTCGGGCTCGACGATCTCGTCATTCTACGATCTGGGATTGACGTGGCAGCTCTCCGGGACGACCCTGTCGCAGCCCGGCCTCGCGAAGGCGCAGCTGCGCGCGGCCGATGCCGACATCGCCGGCGCGGAGAATGTGCTCGTCACCGGCATCAAGCAGCAGTACTTGACGGTGCTGCAGGCCCGGGCGCAGGCGGACCTCGCGGAGAAGACGCTGCAGCGCAACGAGGAATTCTTGAAACTCGCGCAGGCGCGCTACGGCGTGGGTCAAGCGACGTTGATCGACGTGCGCCAGGCGCAGGTCGCGCGCGGCCAGGCCGCGGTCGGCCTGCTGCGCGCGCAGACGCTCGTGAACGTCGAGAAGCTGCGGCTGTTCGAGCAGATGGGTATCATCCCACCGGTCGACGTGGCGTCCGTACGACTGACCGACACATTCACGGTGCAGACGCCGGAGTGGCAGCTGCCGCAGCTGCTGACCATGGCGGAAGAGCAGAACCCGTCACTCAAGGCGCTGCGCGCGCGTGAAGGCGCCGCCGCGTGGGGCGTTCGTGCCGCGACGTCGAGCTATGGACCGGCTGTTTCGGTCTCGGCGGGGTGGTCGGGGTTCACGCAGCAGTTCACGAACGTCGACCCACTGATCTTCAACGGTCAGGCACGGGTCGCCAGTCGCTCCACGGCGTGCATACTGAACGACTCAATCCGCACGGGCGCCGGGCTGAATGCAATCGGGTGCAGCGGAATCGTCTGGAATCCAGCTGTCGACGAGAAAGCAATCCGGGACGCGAATTCAGTCTTCCCGTTCCATTTCACGCAGCAGCCGTTTCAGGCGCGGCTGACGGTGACGTTGCCGATCTTCAACAACTTTGCGCGTGAAGTGAGTGTCTCAAATGCGCGGGCGCAGCACGACAACCTCGAGGAGTCGGTGCGGGCGCGTGGCCTGGCCGTGCACACCGAGGTGAGCCAGGCATACCTGACCCTGCAGACGGCCTATCGTACCGTGGGTCTGCAGGACACCAACCGCTCCGCCGCGCGCGAGCAGCTGCAGCTCGCCACGGAGCGCTACCGCGTCGGCTCGGGGACGTTCTTCGAGCTGTTGGACGCGCAAGTCGCCTCATTGCGCGCCGAGAGCGACGCCGTGAACGCGACGTACGACTATCACAAGGCCCTGGCGCTCCTAGAAGCCGCCGTCGGCCGCAGCTTGCGTTAACCGAGAGGATCGAGCAGCCATGTCCAAGCGGAATAAGGTGCTGTTGGGTGGAGGAGGAGCCGTCCTGCTGGTGATTCTCGTGCTGGTGAGCGCCAGCGCGAAGCGCGACAAGGGCATCGAGGTGCGCTTCGAGCAGGTCGGGCGCCGCGACCTCGTCGCCGCCGTCACCGCCAGCGGCAAGATCCAGCCCAAGAAGAAAGTCGACATCAGCGCCGACATCACGGGCCGCATCACACGGATCGCGGTGCGCGAGGGCGATCTGGTGCAAAAGGGGCAATTCCTGCTCCAGATCGACCCGACGATCTACCAGGCCAACATGCAGCGCGCCAACGCGGCGATGTCGTCGGCTCAGGCGGGCGCCGTCCAGGCGCGGGCGACGCGCGATCAATCGCAGCGCGCCTTGACTCGCACGAAGGAGCTGCACGAGCAGAATCCGAACCTGATTTCGCAGGAGCAGCTCGAGCAGGCGCAGACAGCCTTCGACATCGCGGACGCGAACTGGACGGCCTCGCAGCACCTGGTCGAGCAGGCGCGCGCGGGCCTTCAGGAAGCGCGGGATCAGCTGGCGAAAACGCATCTCATCGCCCCGATGGCCGGCCGGGTTACCCGCCTGGCCGTCGAGGAGGGCGAGGTGGCGGTGCCGGGCACGTTCTCGCGTGAGACCGGTTTGTTGCTCACGATCTCCGATCTGTCGGTCATCCAGACGAAGGTGAACGTGGATGAGACGGACGTGGTGCGGCTGCACCTCGGCGATTCGGTAGAGGTCACGATCGACGCGTTCCCCGACACGACGTTCGTCGGCCGCGTCACCAAAGTCTCCAACAGCGCGATCCTCACCGCCGCGTCCGCGGCCGCCGGGTCGAACGACCGCGCCGTCGATTACGAAGTCGAGATCACGCTGGTCAATCCGCCCGCTGAGGTGCGCCCCGACCTCTCGGCAACCGCGCGGATCGTGACGGATACGCGCAAACAGGCGCTGGCGATTCCGATCATCGCGCTGACGGTGCGTGAGAACACGCCGGTGTCCACCGAAACGAAGCCAGCAGGTGGCACACAGAGGGCTGAGGCCGCGACACCGAGGCCTGATTCCTCCCGCGCCAAGAAGGAAGCGGAGGGAGTCTTCATCGTCCATAACGGCGTGGCGACGTTCCATGCGGTGAAGGTGGGCATCGCGGGTGAGGAGCATTTCGAGGTTGTCGAGGGGGTCCACCAAGGCGATACCATCGTCGCCGGGCCTTATCAGGCGATCCGCGACCTCAAGGAAGGCACCCACGTGAAGCCGAGCCGCGAGTCGGGCGATACGACGAACCGCGCGGGGCGCCGCTCGTGAGCACCGTGCAGCTGTTTCGCACGGGTGATACGCCGCTTCCCGACGTCATCATCCTGACGCACAAGCTGACCCGCGAGTACGACATGGGCTCCGAACTCGTGCGCGCACTCCGCGGCGTCAGCGTGCAGATCCGCAGGAACGAGTACGTGGCGGTGATGGGGCCGTCCGGCTCGGGCAAATCGACGCTGATGAACCTCGTCGGGTGCCTCGATACGCCCACGAGCGGAGAGTACTGGCTCAACGGGCAGAAGGTCAGCGATCTCGCCGACGACGAGCTGGCACGGATTCGGAACAAGGAAATCGGGTTCGTCTTTCAGACGTTCAACCTGCTGCCGCGCGCCGACGCGCTGCACAACGTCGAGCTGCCCCTCATTTATGCCGGCCTCTCGGCGCGCAACCGGCGGGCGAAAGCGGCCCAGGCGCTGGAGCGGGTCGGCCTCGCCGATCGCATGGACCACAAGCCGAACGAGCTGTCGGGCGGCCAGCGCCAGCGCGTCGCGATCGCGCGCGCCCTGGTGAACGAGCCCAGCATCCTGCTCGCCGACGAGCCCACGGGAAACCTCGACTCGACGACGAGCGGCGAGATCATGGCGGTGTTCGCGGAGCTGCATCACCAGGGCCAGACCGTGGTCATGGTGACGCACGAGCAGGACATCGCGGCGCATGCCGCGCGCGTCGTCACGCTGCGGGACGGCATCGTCGCCACCGATCAGGCACGGGCGGCCTGAGTGCGGTTTTATGAAGCGATGCGGCTCGCGCTGCAAACGCTCCGCGCACAGAAACTGAAGAGCGGCTTTTCGCTACTGGGCGTCTTCATCGGCGTCGCGTCGTTGATCGGCGCATGGTCGATCGTGAACGGCGTGAACCGCTACATGACGGAGAAGTTCGCGCAGACGCTGTATGGAGTGAACACCTTCCAACTGCGGCGCCGGCCGATGTTCACGCCCAACGTCCCCGACTCCGTGTGGCGGGCGTGGCAGCGCCGTCCCCGCATCCGCTTCAGCGATGCCGAAGCCGTCAGCGCGGGACTGACGGTCCCGGTGATCACCGCGTGGCAATCGAGCGACAACGTCACGGTGTCCTACAGCAGCAAGGAATCGCGGGACATCGAGCTGACCGCCGCAAGCGAGCGCTATTTCGACATCAAGAACCTCAAGATCGCCATCGGCCGGCCGTTCACCGGCGAGGAGAACCGCTCCGGTGCGCCCATCGTCGTGCTGGGCGACGCGGTCGCCAAGCGGCTCTTCGCCGATCGCTCGCCGCTGGGCCACAACGTGCGCATCGGCGGCGTGCCGTACCGCGTCATCGGCGTGGTCGAGCGGCAAGGCAGCATCCTGGGATTTCCCCTCGATCGCTTCGTCGTCGTCCCGGCGTTGTCACCGGCGCAGAATCTCGTGAATCCGCCGGGCATTCTCGACGCCTTTCTGATCAAGGCGCGCTCCGACCCCGAGATGCGGGAAGCGATCGCCCAGGCCGAGGGCATCATGCGCAGCCGCCGCCATCTGCGGCCCAAGCAGGACAACAATTTCGTGCTCGATACGTCGGAAGGCGTGCAACAGTTCTGGGCGGGCATCAGCCGGATTCTCGTCATCGTCCTGCCCGGCGTGGTCCTCGTGTCGCTCGTCATCGGCGGCATCGTCATCATGAACATCATGCTCATGGCCGTCGCCGAGCGCACCCGCGAGATCGGCCTGCGCAAATCGCTGGGCGCGCGCCGCCGTGACGTGCTGAGCCAGTTCCTCGCGGAGTCCACGGCGATCGCCACGGTGGGCGCGAGCTTCGGCATCGTTGCCGGCATCGCCCTCACGCTGGCGATCGACAAGCTCTCGCCGCTGCCCGCGAGCGTGTCGCCCATGTCGGTCGTACTCGGCGTGATCATGGGCGCCGGCGTCGGGGTCGTCGCCGGCGTGTATCCCGCGAGCCGGGCCGCGCGGCTCGATCCGATTACCGCGTTGCGGCAGGAGTAGGGGGGGCCATGACCGGACTGTTCGAAGGCGTCGGCATCGCCCTCACGTCGCTGCGCGCCCACAAGATGCGCGCGGCGCTCACCATCCTCGGCGTCGCCATCGGCGTCACCGTCGTCATGGTGATCGGGGCGATGATCAGCGGCTTCAACAAGGGCATTTCCGACATGCTCGCCTCGCTCGGTCCGAAAACATTCTGGGTGGGACGGTACTGGGGCGGACAGAACGATCAGGATCCTGAGGACCCGAACCCGTGGCGCCGCCGGCCGCCGATTACCGTAGAAGAGGCCAACCGGTTGGCGCAGCTGCCGACGATCGCGTTCGTCGTGGTGGACGAGTACACGTCGGCCGACATCGAATTCGAGGGCCACCGCTTCTCGGCCACCGGGATTCGCGGCCGCAATGCCGATTGGCCGAAGATCGAGGGTGGCCACATCAACCCCGGCCGCTCGTTTACACATCTCGAAGACGCGTCGAACGCGCACGTCGCGGTCATCAACAGCAAGCTGGCGGAGAATCTGTTCGGCAACCGGGATCCGATGAACCGGCGGATCAAGATCGGCGGACTGCCATACGACGTCGTCGGCATTTACGACCCACCGCCCCGTCTGTTCGGCGATGGTGACCGTCCCGAGGTGATGATTCCGCACGGGACATTTCTGAAGGACCTGCAGTTCTGGCCCGGATGGATGGACATGTTCGTCGTCCCGCAGGATTCGGTCTCGCTCGACCGCGCCATCGACGACGTGACGATGGCGATGCGGACGATGCGCGGCTTGCGGCCCGGCCAGAAGAACAACTTCGACGCGATCACCCAGGAAGTGTACGTCCAGGCGATCAACAGCTTCACCCTGGTGGCGCGCGTGCTGATGTTCGCGCTCTCGACCGTCGGCCTGATGGTGGGGGGCATCGGCGTCGTCGCGATCATGATGATCTCGGTCACCGAGCGCACCCGCGAGATCGGCGTGCGCAAGGCGCTGGGCGCGACCCGCCGCGAAGTCATGTGGCAATTCCTGGTCGAGGCCGCGACGTTGACGCTGGTCGGCGGCGTCGTCGGCATGGTGGTCGGCTGGGGAATCGCCATCCTGATGCACAGCTTCACGCCCGTCCCGGCGTACGTGCCGCTGGGATCGATCATCCTGGCACTGACGGCGGCGGCGGTGACCGGACTGCTGTTCGGCATTTATCCGGCCAGTAAAGCTGCGCGGCTCGATCCGGTAGAAGCGCTGCGTTACGAATGAGGTTCACCGAGGCCGTACGCCTCGCTTTCCAGACAATCCGGTCACAGAAGCTCAAGAGCGTCTTCTCGATCATCGGCGTCTTCATCGGCGTCATGTTCCTCATCGCCGTCGTGTCGGTCGTGCAGGGGATGAACCGCTACATGACCGACAAGTTCGCGGGCACGCTGCTCGGCGTGAACACGTTTCGGCTGCGGCAATTCCCCGACGTCCAGATCGGCAACGTCACCGACTCGATGTGGCGATCGTGGCTGCGCCGGCCGCGTGTCACCTACGAGGACGCGCAGGCCGTCATGCGCGGCGTGAGGGTGCCGGTGCTCGCCGCCTGGGAGTCGAGCACGCGCGCAAAGCTCGTCGCGGGCCGCCGCGAGGCGAAGGACGTACAGGTCACAGCCGCGACCGATCTGTATTTCGAAATTCGCTCGCTCGCGCTCGAGGAAGGCCGAGCATTCACGGCGCAGGAGGTGCAGGCCGGCGTGCCGGTGCTCGTCCTCGGCCATGACCTCGCCGACAAGCTGTTCGAGGGGCAGGACGCGATCGGCGCCGAGGTGAAGATCTTCGACCTTCCCTACCGGGTCATCGGCGTGGTGGAGAAACAGGGCAACCTGTTCGGACTGTCGCTCGACAAATTCGCTGTCGCGCCGGCGAGTGCCCCGCTCAAGCGCTTCGTCAATCCGCCGCGCGTGGTCGATGCGCTGGCCGTGAAAGCCGGATCGCAGCCCGAGATGCGGAAGGCGATGGAGCAGGCGGAGGCGGTGATGCGCAGCCGGCGCCACCTGCGCCCGCGCGAGGCCAACGACTTCGCGATGGAGACCGCCGACGAGGTGCTCGACTTCTGGGGCAAGATCAGCCGCGTGCTGTTCGTCGCGCTGCCGGGGCTCGTGGCGGTCTCCCTGGTCGTCGGCGGCATCGTGATCATGAACATCATGCTCATGGCCGTGGCCGAGCGCACGCGCGAGATCGGCATCCGCAAGGCGCTGGGTGCACGCCGTCGTGACATCCTGCGCCAGTTCCTCGTGGAGGCGACGACGCTGGCCACGGTGGGCGCTGCCGGCGGCGTCGCCCTCGGGGTCGGCCTGGCCGCCGTGGTGGCCGCGACCACCCCGCTCCCCGCCGCCGTGGCGACCTGGTCGATCGTGGTGGGCGTGCTGCTGGGCGCCGGCGTCGGCATCATCGCCGGCGTGTATCCGGCGGCGCGCGCGGCCCGCCTCGACCCCATCGCCGCCCTGCGGCACGAGACATGACGCAAGCCTTCCAAGGGGTCGGCATCGCGCTCGAGTCGCTGCGCGGCAACAAGTTTCGGGCGGCACTCACCATTCTCGGCGTGGCGATCGGCGTGGTGGTGGTGATGGTCATCGCCGCCATGATCAGCGGCATCAACAAGAGCGTCTCGGGCATCATCGAATCGCTCGCGCCGCGCACCTTCCTCGTGTGGCGCTTCTTCCAGGCCGGCGTCAACGTCTCCGACGGGTCCGACGAGAGCAGCCCGTGGCGCCGCAACCCGCAAATCGTGGAAACGGAAGCCGACCGGATTGCCCTGCTTCCGTCGGTCCGGTTCGTGACCCGGCGTGAGGAGAGCTCGGCCACGGTGGAGTTCGGCGACCTGCGGCTCGAGTCGGTACAGATCAGCGGTTTGTCGGCGCAATGGGTCGAAGTGAACGGCGGTGACGTGTACCCGGGACGGACGTTCTCGCGACTCGAGGATCTCGCCAACGCTCCCGTCGCCGTCATCAACCGCAAGCTCGAGGACCAGCTGTTCCGCGGGCGCGACCCGATCGGCCACGCGATCCACATCGCCGGCGTGCCTTTTACCGTGATCGGCGTGTATACGCCGCCGCCCAGTCTCTTCTCCGGCAGCTCGCCGCCGTTCGTCGGCGTGCCGCACGGCGCCTTCGTCAAGCACGTGCCGTACCTCAAGGGCTGGATGCGCCTCGCCGTCGCACCGGAGGCGGCCTACACGCAACAGGAAGCGATGGACGAAGTGGTGGCGACGCTGCGCTCGCTGCGCGGGCTCAAGCCTGGTCAGGACAACAATTTCTCGATCGTCACCCAGGACAAGCTGCTCGATTCCTGGAACAAGGTCACCGGGATGTTCTTCCTGGTGATGCTGGTGCTGTCGTCCATCGGGCTGATGGTCGGCGGCGTCGGCGTCGTGGCGATCATGATGATCTCGGTGACCGAGCGCACGCGGGAGATCGGCATCCGCAAGGCGCTGGGCGCGACGCGGCGCGCGATCCTGTGGCAGTTCTTGGTCGAGGCATCGACGCTGACGCTGGTGGGCGGCGCGGTCGGCATGCTCGTCGGCGGCGCCCTCGCGTTCGTGATCTCGCAGGTGACGCCGATTCCCGCGAACGTGCCGCTCTGGTCCATCGTGGCGGCGCTCGCTGCGTCGGCGCTCACCGGTGTGGGCTTCGGCCTGTATCCGGCGAGTCGCGCGGCGCGGCTCGATCCGGTAGAGGCTCTGCGATACGAGTAGCAGCACGGTAGCTTTGTGCCGTGCGTATCACCGAAGCCATCCGCCTCGCCCTCCAAACCGTCTGGAGCCACAGGCTCCGCTCGTTCTTCACGCTGCTCGGCATCATCGTGTCGGTCGCGTTTCTCGTCGCGGTCGTCGCGGTCATTCAGGGGATGAACGCGTACGTCCGCGAACGGCTCGCCGGCGCGATCGTGGGCGTCAACGCCTTTCAGATCCGCCGCGATCCGATTCAGGTCGGCTTCATCGACGACGAGGCGTGGAAGCAGATCCAGCGGCGGCCGATCATCGCGCTCGAGGACGTCGATTTCATCGAGCGCGCCGTGCCGGACGCTGAGGCGATTGCGCTGCAGTCGGGGTGGCCGACGCCGATGTCGGATGTGCAATGGCGCAACCGCACCACCGGCGACGTCTTCATCTTCGGCGTCACCGCACCGTACGTCGTCGTGCAGGATTACCGCTTCGCCGCCGGGGCGCCCATCACGGCCATCGACATCCAGCAGCGGCGCTACGTCGCGGTGCTCGGCTACGACGTCGCCGACAAGTTGTTCGGGAATGTCGAGGCCGCGATCGGCCAGACTGTCCGGGTTCACGGGATTCAGCTGCTCGTCAAGGGCGTGATCGCGAAGAAGGGCACGGTCCTGGGACAATCGTGGGACGGTTTCGTGATGCTGCCGCTGACGACATTCGAGTCGATGTATGGCCGGCGCCAAACGATGGTGATTTCGGTGAAGATGCGGACGGCCGCAGGCGTTGCGCCCGCGATGCTGCGCGTGGAGGAAGCGATGCGTATCGCGCACCGCCTGCGCCCGGGGGCGGATAACGACTTCACGATCGACACCGGTGAAGGACTGATCGCGTTCTGGGGGAAGCTGACGCGAGTCATCTTTACGGTCGTGCCCGCCGTCGTCGTCATCGGCATCGTCGTGGGCGGCATCGTGATCATGAACATCATGCTCATGAGCGTCACCGAGCGCACGCGCGAGATCGGGATTCGCAAGGCGCTGGGTGCGGCCCGCCGCGACATCCGCCGCCAGTTCTTCGCCGAGGCGCTGACGCTGTCGTTGCTCGGCGGCATCGCCGGCCTTGCCGTCGGCGCGGGGCTCGCCGGACTCGTGCAGGTCCTCTCGCCGCTGCCGGCGCGGGTCACGCCGTGGTCCATCGGCATCGCGCTGGCGCTCGGCGTCGTGGTCGGGGTCGCGTTCGGCGTCTACCCCGCGCATCGCGCCTCGCTGCTCGATCCCATCGAAGCGCTGCGCCAGGAATAGATGGCCGGGCCTGCTCCCCTGCACACGGTGCGCGAGGGCTGGCGGATCGCCTTCGATCAGCTGCGTGCCAACAAGCTGCGGTCGGCACTCACGGTGCTCGGCGTCGTGATCGGGATTGCGACCGTGATGGCCATGGCCTCGATCGTTGCCGGCTTTCGCGAGCAAATCGTCAATACCCTCGAGGTGGTGGGCCCGACCACGTTCCGGGTGCTCCGCTATTTCTCGACCACCGGCGTCAATCCCGACGCGGTGCCGCGCGAGGTGCGCATCCGGCCGAAGCTGATGCCGCGGGACGCCGAAGCAATCGCCCGCCTCCCCGAGATCCACTACGCGGCGATCTGGACGCAGGTGTTCCAGCGGTTCGAGTACGGCGGGAACCACACCCGGATACTCGGCGTGTTCGGGGCGGACGACCGCTTTATGGAAATCCTCGGCGGCGGCATCACGAACGGCCGGTCGTTCACTGCCGCAGAGCTGCGCGGCGGGGAGCCGGTCGCGATCGTCGAACAGCGGACCATCGATCGACTGTTTGGCGCCATCAATCCGTTCGGCCGCGTCGTCCAGATCGGAGGCCATCCGTTCAAGGTGCTCGGGGTCTGGCAACGACCCACGAATATCTTCGAGGTTCCGGGGACCCCCGAGATCGCGGCGGTGGTGCCGTTCGAAGCGGCACGCCGCAGCTTCATCATCGACGAGTGGAACAGCCTCATCATTCTCGTAAAGCCGAAACCGGAAGTCAGTGTCAATCGCGCCATGGACGCCGCGACGGTGAGCTTGCGGCGGCTGCGCGGCCTGCGCGTCGGCGACGCCAACACGTTCGATTTGCTCACGTCCGATCAGGTCCTGAGTATCTTCGACAGTCTGACGTTTGCGTTCTTTTTCGTGATGCTGGTGCTGTCCAGCATCGCACTGATGGTGGGAGGCATCGGCGTGATGGCGATCATGATGGTGTCGGTCACGAGCCGCACCCGGGAGATCGGGCTGCGCAAAGCGCTCGGCGCAACGCGCCGGGCCATCCTGTGGCAGTTTCTGATCGAGGCCGCGACGCTGACGCTCCTGGGCGGCATGATCGGGATCGTGCTGGGGATTGGTGTGGGAGAACTACTGAAACGCCTGCTCGCCTTCAGCACGACCATCCCGGTCGTTCCCGCCGCGATTGCGACGGCGGCGTCGATTCTCGTGGGGCTGGTGTTCGGCATTGCGCCGGCGGCTCGCGCGGCGAAACTCGATCCGGTAGAGGCGCTCCGCTATGAGTGATCAGGTCGATCTGCTCGCGATCGCCGCGCACCGCGACGACGTGGAGCTGACGTGTGGCGGTACGCTCGCGAAGGCAGCGATGGGCGGGCGCCGCGTGGGAATCATCGACCTCACCCAGGGCGAGATGGGGACGCGGGGCGATGCCGCGACGCGCGCGGCCGAAGCCGCAGCGGCCGCGAAGACGTTGGGCGTCGCGGTGCGGCTCAATGCGGACATGCGCGATGCCCATCTGACCAACGATGAAGCGTCGCGGCAGAAACTCGTCGAGCTGATCCGTCGCATGAGACCGCGGGTCGTCATACTGCCCTTCGCTGTCGGCAGGCATCCCGACCACCGCATCGCCTCAGAGTTGGGTCGCGACGCCTGTTATCTGGCGGGCCTGGCGAAGTATGACCCCGGCAAAGGCGGCGACGCGCACCGCCCGTACAAGCTCCTGTATGCGCTCGCCTACCGCGAAGACCCGGTGAAGCCGACGTTCGTCGTCGACATCTCGGACGTGTTCGAAGCGAAGATGCAGGCGATTCGCTGCTACGCGTCGCAGTTCGACGGCGCGAAAGCGGCCGGCGAGGTATTTCCCACCGGGCAAGACCTCTACGAACTGATCCGCGTCCAATCGGCCCACTATGGATCGCTCATCCGGCGGCGCTACGGCGAACCCTTCTATACCGCCGAGACCCAAGAAGTCGAGGACGTGCTCAAGCTTGGCGTGCAGTCCATCTAGTTTGTAGATTGCGGCTTCCATGACCAAGCGCATCACGTATCTGGACAACGCCGCCACGACGCCGGTGCGGCCGGAGGTGCTGGAGGCGATGCTTCCCTATCTCGGGAGCGAAGCCTTCGGCAATCCGTCGTCCGCGCACCGCTTCGGGCGTGCCGCGCGCGCCGGCATCGAAGAGGCCAAGCGCGCGGTGGCGGATGCCGTCGGCGCCGAGCCGAACCAGGTCGTGTTTACCTCCGGCGGCACCGAAGCGGATAACCTCGCGATCGTTGGCGCCGCGTTGGCGTCGAAGACCCAAGGCGGTCCCTTCCGCGTCGCCGTCTCCGCCACGGAGCACAAGGCGGGGCTCGCGGCCGCACATGCGGTGCAACATCTGGGTGGCGAGGAAATCATCCTACCGGTGACGGCCTCGGGATTGCTCGACAACGAAGCGCTCGAGAAGGCGCTCGCCCGCGGCGTCGCGATCGTCAGCGTGATGTGGGTGAACAACGAAGTCGGGACGGTGCAGCCGGTGCGCGGGCTGGCGGATCGTTGTTGTGAGGCGGGCGTGCTGTTCCACTCCGACGCGGTCCAGGCGTTCGGCAAGGTTCCGGTGTCGCTCCGCGACGTCAACTGTACGCTCCTCACCATCTCCGGCCACAAGATCGGCGCTCCCAAGGGCATCGGCGCGCTGATCGTGCGCGACCGCAAGGCCGTCGAAGCCATCATCCACGGCGGCGGGCAGCAATTCGGCATTAGGCCGGGCACGGAGAACGTCCCGGGCATCATCGGCCTGGGCACGGCGGCCCGCCTGGCGGCAGCCGAGCAGCAGTCGCTCGCGACCCGCCTGCGCGAGCTGCGCGACGAGTTGGAGCGCCGGCTGCTGGCGATCGTCCCCGACGCCCTGATCAACGGCTGGCAGGGCGAGCGCGCACCGCACATCACCAACGTGTCGATCCCCGGCACCGACAGCGAAGCGCTGCTCATGCATCTCGATCTCGCCGGCGTCGCGTGCTCATCGGGCTCGGCGTGCAGCACGGGCGCCATCGAGCCGTCGCACGTGCTCACGGCGATGGGCGTGCCGAAGGAGCTGGGTATCGCGGCGCTGCGGTTCTCGTTCGGCAAGGACAGCACGATGGAAGACGTCGAGGCGGTTGCGGCGGTCTTCCCGCGCGTCGTGGAGAAGGTCAGATCGCTGTCGGCAGTGCTGCACCGATGAGAGTGCTGGTGGCGATGTCGGGCGGCGTCGATAGCTCCGTCGCCGCGGCGCTGCTCGTCGAGCAGGGTCACGAGGTCATCGGCGCGACGATGAAGCTGTTCTGTTATGGCGACAGCGTCCCCGACCGCCCCTGCTGCTCGCTCGACTCCATCACCGACGCCAAGCTCGTCGCGCACAAGCTCGGCATCCCGCATTACGTCCTCAATCTCGAGGACCGGTTCGGGCACGACGTCATCGACAACTTCGTGGCGGAGTACGCCCGCGGCCGCACACCGATTCCCTGCGTCCGCTGCAATTCGTTCACGAAGTTCCGCGATTTTCTCTATCATGCCGATGCGCTCGACTGCGACGCCATCGCGACCGGCCACTACGCCATCGCCAAGGGCGGCGCCTTGTTCCGCGGGCTCGACCGGCAGAAAGACCAGTCCTATTTCCTCTGGGGCATCGACCGCGCGGTGGTGCCCCGTATGCTCACGCCTGTGGGTGAGTCGACGAAGGCGGACACGCGCGCGGCCGCACGCAAGCTGGGCCTGCTGACAGCAGACAAGCAAGAATCGGTCGAGATCTGTTTCGTGCCCGACGACAACTACGTCGCGGTGCTGGAGCGTCATCTTCCCGCCGATGCGCCGGCACTCACGCCCGGCGCGTTCGTGACGACGAACGGCGACGTGGTCGGCGAGCATGACGGTTTCGCGCGTTACACCGTCGGCCAGCGCCGCGGATTGCCCGGCGGCTCGAGCGAGCCGCTCTACGTCGTGGCCATCCGGCCCGAGACGCGCGAAGTCGTCGTCGGCCGCGGCGCGGAGTTGTTCGGACACACCGTGTCTCTCGAAGAGGTCAACTGGCTCGCCGATCCGCTCTCGCCGGGTGACGCCGTGTGGGTGCAATGCCGCTATCGCGCGCGTGCCGTCCCCGGCACGATTGCTGCGCACGCGGAGGGGGACGGTCGCATCGCGCTGCGGCTCGCCGAACCGGTTCGGGCGATCGCGCCAGGGCAGTCGGGCGTGCTGTATGACGCTCAAGACCAGCTGCTCGGTGGTGGCGTAATCTCCTAGCCTGGCGGGGCGTGCCGGAGGTCACAGCGTCTCCGGCTACAGCGCGTGCAGAATTCAATTTCGTCCCCACTTTTCCCTTTTGGAGGCCGTATGCGGTTGTTCCTTCGTGCCGGGATTGTGCTCGGGCTGGCGGCGACGGCGTGTGGTAAGGACTCGCCGACGCCCACCGACTTCAACAACCCGGCGGCGGTGTCGGCCAACCTCTCCTCGGCCGATTCCGCGTTCGACAGCAACGTCTTCCGCAGCTTCAGTAACGCCACCTTCATGCTCAGCGCAGCCACCTCGCCGGCGATTCGTCCGGCGGCGACGCTGCTGCAGACGATCCGGCCGCAGCTGGTGCGGACCGGCGGCCAGGCGTTCCTGCCCGGCCTGCTGCAAGCGCGGCACCTGCAGGCGATGCTCCCCAACCTGAGCGTCTCCGCGGCGCAGGGCCGCATCATTCCCGATTCGATGTACGGCCGCGTGTTCGAGTACGACACAGCGCTCAATCACTACACATACCAAGGCACCACCGTCGCCGGCCTGAACGGCGTGCGCTTCATCCTGTACGCCACGGGCCTCGATGGCGCGGTCATCGAGCCGGTGAGCCCGATTGGGACGCTCGACATCGTCGATCAGAGCACGCCGTCCAAGCTGCAGCTGAACATCCTCGTGCAAGGCCCGGGCGGCGCGCCGACGTATGTCGATTACACCGTATCGTTGCAGCCCAACGGCGCCACGTCCGCGACGGCCACCGCCAGCGGCACGATCTCGAACGGGTTGAGCGGCGCCGACAACAAGACGCTGTCGTTCGACGAGACCTTCACGCTGAACGCCAACGGTGCCAGCGCACATGCGTCGTTCGTCCTGAACAATCCGGCGATCACCCTGCAGCTGAACGAATCGGTCTCCTACACCAATCCGGACCTCGTCATCAACGCCGATTTCCGGCTGATCGAGAACGGCCAGACGATCCGCACCGTCGGCCGCATCACGCTCAACATCACCACTGGTGTTGCAACCGTGACAGTCACGGTCTCCGTCGACGGCCATCCGGTCGCCTCGATCAGCGGCGACCCGAGAGATCCCACCACACAGTGGGTGGATGCGGGCGGCCAGCCGCTGACGCTGGAAGATCTCGCGGCGCTCGGTCATCTGTTCGATGCGCTCGAGCGTTTCCAACTAGCCGTCCAAGGCTTCTTTGCGCCGGTCGCGACGTTCGCGGGCCTGTAACAAGCAATCGGCAAAAACACCCCCCGTCCGGCTCTGGCCGGGCGGGTGGTTTTGCTTTATACGTTCCTGATGGCCACTCGACGCCGCTTCCTCGAATCGCTCTTCGCCGCTACCGCCACACTCCCTGCTCTCAAGAACGACGCCCTATCGCGCATCTTGCCTACCCTGCGGCAGGCCGATGGCCGCAGCGCCGTCGCCGTCGCCGAGGACGAGGATTTCTGGCGGGAGATCCAGGCGGCGTTCGACATCGACCGCGGCATGATCAATCTGAACAATGGGGGCGTCGCGCCCAGCCCACGCGTGGTCAACGCCGCGTTTCAGCGCTATCTGGCCGTCTCCAACCAGGCGCCCGCGATTACGATGTGGGCTTGGATCGAGCCGGAAATCGAGGCGGTGCGGCATCGGCTGGCGGCGAACTTCGGCTGCGATCCCGAAGAGATGGCGATCACGCGTAACGCCAGCGAGGCGCTCGAAATCGTCCAGCTGGGACTGCCGCTGCAGCGCGGCGACGAGGTCCTGACGACCACGCAGGACTATCCGCGCATGATCACCACGTGGAAGCAGCGGGAGCGGCGCGACGGTATCGTGCTCAAGCAGATCACGTTCCCCGTCCCGCCGCCGTCCCAGGACGACCTGGCGCAGCGCATCGAGGCGGCGGTCACGCCGCGTACCAAGGTGATCCACATCTGTCACATCACAAACCTCACCGGGCAGATCTTCCCCGTGAAGCGGATCGCGCAATTCGGCCGAGCGCGCGGCATCGAGGTGATCGTGGACGGCGCGCACGCCTACGCGCACTTCCCGTTCACCCGCGACGACCTCGATTGCGACTACTACGGCACCAGCCTGCACAAGTGGCTCACCGCGCCGATCGGCACGGGCTTCCTGTACGTGCGGCGCGCGAAGATCGCCAAGATCTGGCCGATGATGGCGGCGCCGCCCGAGATGAACGAGAACATCCGCAAGTTCGAGGAGATCGGGACGCACCCCGCCGCGAACCACAACGCGATCGTGGAAGCGCTCGACTTTCTCGATCGGCTGGGGCCCGAGCGGAAAGCCGCCCGGCTGCGCTTCCTGCGGGACCGCTGGGCCAAGCGCCTGGAGCGCGTGCCCGGGGTGAAGCTGCTGACGCCCTACGATCCGGCGCAGTCGTGCGGCCTCGCATCGTTCACGCCGGGGCAGCTCGACGTCGGCAAGCTCGCGGGCTACATGTTCGACCGGCATCGCATCATCGTCACGCCGATCGCCCATCCAGAATTCAACTGCCTGCGGATCACGCCCAACGTTTACACGACGCTCGCGGAGATCGATCGCTTCTCCGACGTGATGGAGGACGTGCTGCGGAAGGGGCTGCCGGCGTCTTAGGGCAGCAGCGCCACGATCCGCAGCGGCCCGCCGCTGCCGCCACCGATCTTCATGGGCAACGCAATGACGAATGCCCCCGTGAGGGGAAGCTTCTCGAGTTGGGCGACATTCTCGAAGGCGGGGACATTCGACGCGAACAGCCGGCGATGGACGACGTACGTGGTGGACTGACCGTAGTCGATACTCGGCGTATCGATGCCCACGGCTTTGACCTGCCGCCGCACCAGCGCCCGCGCCGCATCCAGGTCGAGGCCCGGAAAGTGGAGGTCTGCAACCCCCGCCGCCCCTGTCTTGGTCGTGCCGAGGTATCGGGCGCGATCAGGCCAACGGCTCCCCCACCCGGTCCGGATCAATACAATCGCGTCCGGCGGGATGTCCCCGTGCGCCGCCTCCCAGGCCGTGATGTCGGACTGGTGAACGCGATAATCGGCGCTCGAGTCGGCTTGCCGGGTTACATCGATGACGATCGCCGGTCCCAGCAATTGGCTGAGCGGAATCTGATCGGTGGTGTGTTTCTTTTCCATGAAATGGACCGGCGCGTCGACATGTGTGCCACCATGCTCCGCGGCCGACAGGTTGTTCGCCGCATAGTAGTAGCCGGCCGGCAGACGCCGCGCCGAGACCACGGTCAGGTGGAACGGCAGCGCCGTCGGCCAGTAGATGGTCGTGGAGTCGAAGGCATAGGTGAGGTCGATCCAGGTCCCCGCTGACAAACGGTCGGCGAGGGATGGGCTGCGACACGCCAAAAACGGTATGACCGCGACGACGATGAGCAAACGGCGCATTGGGTCTCCCATCTGAGCTACGTTGAGTTGCAACCCTAGGGCAGATTGTTAACGTTGCGAGCCATGAAATCAATCCTTCGCGTCGTTCCTCTCTGCTTCGTCGTCGCCTGCGGCGGTTCGGACAAGTCCAGTGAGACCGTGAACCGCGACACGCTCACCCAGCGTCAGAAAGACAGTATTCTCGCGAATTCGCGGATTCCCAACGCGCGCGCGGTCGGACGCGCGATGAAGGCCGCCGATTCGACCAGCGCCGGCATCCGGCGTGCCGATAGCGTGGCGAGGGATACCACGGAGTTCTGATGCGCGCCGTGATGTGTGGCGTGGGACTCGTGGTCGCCGCGTGTGGACCTCCCAACCCCTGCTCCGGTCATCAGTTCGACCGCCTGCGGCGCTACTCCATCCCCTACGCCGGCCACTGGATCGTGGTGCGCGGCGATACCCTCACCTTCCCCGCGGCGCCCTCCATGAGCGATCGCTTCCGTTTGGGGGCCATCATCCTCGACACCGCCACGGTCGTCATGAATCGCGAGTGCCTGTTTCGCGGCCAGATCGTGTTTCGCACGCCGCGCGCTGAAACGTTGGCGGTGAACTGGTTCGGCCAGCCGGAACAGGCCATCGTCAGTGGCTGGCCGGTGGACGTAGGCCCATTCGCCGGGGTGTCGCTCGCACCCGCAGGGGGGGGCGGGGGCCCCGATTCGCTGAGCGGCTCCATCCTCCTCGATTCCAAGCTCGGCGTGCAGGCCCGCCCGGGAATGACCGCCCGGTTCGTCGCGGGGCGTGCGCCGCGGTTATCTTCCGCCCCATGAAAGGCTTCATCGTCAGACTACTGATCACCGCGCTGGGGTTGTGGGTCGCCGATCAACTCCTCCCCGGCATCGAGATCACCGGCACCGGGGCGCTGATCGTGTCCGCGCTGCTGCTCGGCATCGTCAATGCCATCATCCGGCCGATCCTTTTCGTCCTCACGTTCCCGTTGACGGTCATCACGCTGGGTCTGTTCTTCCTGATCCTCAACGGCATCACACTCGGGCTGGTGGCCTGGCTGGTGCCGGGCTTCCACGTCGCGGGACTCGCGTCGGCCACGCTCGGCGCCATCATCGTGGGGATCACGGGCTGGGCCGCGTCGGCCTTCGTGGGCGGATCGGGCCGGATCGAGCGGATGAAGCGGGTGGAGGTCACGGGCCGCCGCCTTGATTGACGTAGAAACCCCTGCCCTTTTGCTCTATCACGATGTGATGGAGCAGAACCTCACTCATATGGCAGAGCGAGCCAAGCGTCTCGGCGTCTCGCTGCGGCCGCACATCAAGACGCACAAGTGTCTCGAGCTGGGTCGCCGCCAGGTCGCGCGCGGCGCGCGGGGCATCACCGTATCCACGCTGCACGAGGCGGAGACGTTTGCACGCGGCGGCTTCGGTGACCTGACGTGGGCCTTCCCGCTCGACCGAGCGCACATCCCGCACGTCCAGCGCATCGCCCAAACCGTGACGTTGCGCGTCATTCTGGATGATCTCGACACGGCCAAGGCTCTCGCTGGCAGCGGCCTCCACGTCTGGCTGAAGGTCGACTGTGGATATCACCGGGCGGGCGTCGACCCCGCGTCCCGCTATGGACTCGAGGTCGCGCGCGCGTTGGGCGCGGAACGGGGCCTCACGTTCGACGGCATTCTCAGCCATTCGGGCCACGCCTATCGCACGCGCGACAAGGCCGAGGCGGCCCAGATCGCGGAGCAGGAACGGCAGGTCATGGTCTGGTTCGCCGAATTGCTGCGTACAGACGGGCTGCCGGTGCGTGGGGTCAGTGTAGGATCGACGCCCGCGATGTCGGCCGCAAAAGACTTGACGGGCGTCACAGAAGCGCGCCCGGGGAACTACATCTTCTATGACCGAACCATGGTGCTGATCGGGTGCTGTGAGCCCCGCGACGTGGCCGTTTCCGTACTCGCCACCGTCGTATCCCATCAACCGGGCGCGACCCACTTCGTCGTAGACGCGGGGGCGCTATCGCTCTCGAAGGATCTCGGGCCTACTCACCTGGGTATCGAAACGGCGTTCGGCGAAGTCAAAGGGCATCCGGAGCTCGTGGTGGCGTCGGTCTCGCAGGAGCACGGCGTGATTCGCGCAGCAGCGGCCGCGGCGATCGAAGGAAAATTCAAGGTCGGCGAGCAGATCGAGATCATCCCGAACCACTCCTGCCTCACCGAGGCCCATTTCGACGAATACGTGGTGATCGAAGGAGATCGCATTATGGACCGCTGGCACATCGAGCGTGGCCGATGAGAATCCTGAGCCGTCATTTTTTCATCGCGCTGCTGCCGTTGATCTTTGGCCTCGCGGCAAGCTGGGGCTTCGCTTTCTCGCAGGACAAGTGCGGGCGCTTGGTGGGTCCGATTTTCGCACCCAAGTGCCATTGGATTCAGCTCGAGTATCAGCTCGGCTTTCAGATGGCCGGGACGCTGCTCGGCTGTTTGCTCGCCGCGGTCATCGGCGCCTGGCTGGAACGGCGCAGCCGGCGCGCGGCGGAACGTGCCCTCGTATCTTCAACCACGGAGTGACGACATGAAACCGCTACTTTCACTGGTGCTGCTGTTGGGCGTCGCAGGATCGGCCGCGGCACAGGATACGACACACGCCGCACCTCCCGCTGCTCCGGCGGCACCTGCCGCCAATGTCAACGTCGAGGCTGTCCTGGCGCGCAACGTGGCGGACCGCGCGCCGCAGGATACCGGCACCGCGTTCTCCGACAGCGTGGGGACGGTGGTGCTGTGGATGCGCGTGACGGGAGCCAACGGACAAACGCTGCATCACGTCTGGTTCCATGGCGGCGATCAGGTCGGCGACGTCCCACTGACGATCGGCGGATCGCCGTGGCGCTCGTGGAGCCGCAAGAATATTCCCGCGGACGCGAAGGGCGCGTGGCATGTTGAGATCCGGGATGATGCTGGAACGGTTCTGAAGAGAATAGACTTTACCGTAGGGCAATAAAGGCGAGGACGGGCAAAGACTAGTCATCAGACGCACCGCGGTGATGAGTCAAGAGTGATCGGGACAACCCACGCGAGGGTGGTCCCGTTGACCGATGACCAAGGCCCGCGGTGCGTCTGCAGCCTAGTTTTTGCATGTCCCCGTTTGTTGGTGTTATTCTAGCCCGCTATGGACCTTGTCGAGCAAATCGTCACTGACCTGGAAGTGGAACCGGGTCAGGCGGAAAAGGGCATCGGCGCCATTCTGATGGCGATGCGGATGGCGGTCGACAAAGCGACGTTCGAGAAGGTGCGCGCCGCCGTGCCAAACCACGAGAGCTACATGGGGCGCGCACTGATGAGCGGGGCGCGTACCGGCGAGATGATCGGCGTCGCTGGGCCCGCGGCCTTGATGGCCGGCCTGTCCGCCGCGGGGTTTCGCAAGGAAGACGTGCCGAGGCTGGGGCGGATCGTGCTGGAGCACATGCGGCCCACCGTCGGCAATGAGGCGATCGACAAGTTCCTGGCCGGCGCGCCGGCACTCCAGGGATAGCTACAGCCGCATCTTTTGCAGCAACGCCTGGAAGCGGGCGTTGGGCCGCAGCGCATCGAGCATCGGATTCACCTTGAAGTAGGCCAGCCAGCCCCGCCGTTCGTCGTACGCACGCTCAGCCCAATCCAGCGCGCGATCCACATTCCCCAGTCCGACGTGCACAATCGCAAACGCCACCGGCGACACGTAGCTGTTTTGGGCCACCCGCTCGAGCTCACGCAGCTGTTGCTCAGACTCGGCGCGTTTGCCGGCGCTGGCGAGAACCCAGCCCAACGTCGCCTGCGTGTACGCGCCGGCCCCCGGCAGCGGCAGCGCATCACGCAGGATCCGCTCCGCCTCGGCCCACTGCCCCTGCATGCCAAGCGTCGTGCCGAGGATCCGGTAGCTCTCGACGGCCATCGGATTCATTTCGATCGCGCGCGCCAGATGGTCGAGTGCCTGGCCGTAGCGCCGAGCATAGAACGCGAGCCAGCCTACGCCGCGACGGGCCGACACGGACGCGGGATCGAGCTCCAGCGCCGTCAATCCTTCGCGCAGCGCCGCATCATGCTCGCCGCGCGAGGCCAGCAGAAACGCGTACCACTGATGCGCGCTGGAATAGCGCGGGTTCAGCTCGATCGCGCGGCGGAACTCCCGATCGGCGCCGTCCCAATCCCAGTCGAAGACAAACAGTGACCAGGCCAACGACGCGTGCGCCGACGGCAGCGACTCGTCCAGCTGCAATGCCTTGCGGGCGTACTCCTTGGCGCGGCCATACGACGCCGCCACCGGTATCGCGCGGTAATCGACGTCGAGCGCGTAGGAGTCGGCCAGCCCCGCGTATGCGGGTGCGTAGCCCGGATCCTCCGCGATCGCCTGTTCGAAGTAGCTGACCGCCTCGGCGACGCCTTCCTGCGTCCGCTTGTTCCACGCATATCGGCCTTTGAGGTACAGGCCGTAGGCGTGGATGTTTTCGGTGTAGCGCCGCGGCGTATGCTCGGACACGTCGGCGAACATGGTGGCGCGCAGCGTATTCACGATCGTTGCGGCGATCTCGTCTTGAATGGCGAACACGTCCACGAGCTGGCGGTCGTAGCGCTGCGACCACAGCAGCCGCCCGTCGTCCGTCGAGGTCAGCTGCGCGGTGATGCGAAGCCGATCGCCCGAGCGGCGGAGGGTCCCTTCGAGCACCACCGCGGCGCCGAGCAACGCACCGACCGCGCGCACATCGAGCGGCTTTCCTTTCAAGGCAAATACCGAAGTGCGCGATGAGACGCGCAAACCCGCGATCTTGGCGAGCGCGTCGATGAGCTCGTCGGTGATGCCGTCGCTCAGATACTCGTTCTCGGCATCGGAGCTGGCATTCACGAACGGCAGCACGGCGATCGAGCGGGTGATAGCCGGAGCTCGCGTGGGGACGGCAGACTCCGTCAGCAGGGCTGTAATGAACTCCGCGACGCTCGCAAAACGCTGGGCGGGATCTTTCTCGAGCGCACGGGCCAGGGCCTGCTCGACCGGCGTTGGCACTTCGGGCCGCCGCCCGCGGACCGGGCGGGGCGTCTCGGTCACTTGCTTCGCGATCGTCGCCCGCGCACTCGTGCCGTGAAACGGGGGCTGGCCCGTCAGCATTTCGTACACGACACACGCCAGGCTGTACACGTCGCTCGTGTTGTCGAGGTCGGTCTCGCCGCTCGCCTGCTCCGGACTCATATATTCGGCCGTTCCCACGGCAAACCCGGCGTCGGTGACGACGTCCATGGCAGGCGCGGCACCAGGCGTGCAGATCGCGCGCGCCACGCCGAAGTCGGCCAGCACGGCGTGGCCATCGGCGAAGAGGATGTTCTCGGGCTTCACATCGCGATGCACAAAGCCGTTGCGGTGGGCGAAGTCGAGGCCGGCACCGACTTCCTGCGCGATGCGCAGTGCGTCCTTGAGCGACAGCTGGCGCGCGTCCGCGAGCCGCTCGCGCAGCGAGCCGCCCGGGACGTGCGGCTGGACGTAATACAGCAGACCACCGGCTTCGCCGGAGTCGATCAGCGGCACGATGTGCGGATGCGAAAGGCGCGCCGCGATTCCGATCTCGCGCAGGAATCGCTCGGTGCCCAGCGCGGCGGTGATTTCCGGCCGCAGCACTTTGATGGCGACTTTGCGGCCGTGCTTCTTTTCTTCGGCGAGATAGACGGTGGCCATGCCGCCGCGGCCCAGCTCACGCTCGACGGTGTAGCGATCGGCGAGTGCGGCGGCGATGGGAGGGGGCTCCGGCCTGGCGCGCGACACGGAGCCAAGCTAGCCGCTACGCTACGGCTGGCTCAATCCCCTGTCGCGCCGACCCCAACGGCCCAGCGCTTGCTCGCGCAATCCGCCACCAGCAGTGCGATCGCCAGTGGCCAAAACCACCGCGCCTTGTGGCTCACGCGACGCCCAACGCGCGGAGCACCCAGAGCGTGAGCCACGATCCCAGCGCGAGCAACCCGAGAGCCATAGCAGAAACGCCACAGATGACGAGCAGCACGAACGAGCGATCGGCGCGCGCGGCCCGGACCGGCGTCGCCAGATGCCGCTCCAGCAGGGCCACGTTCCGAAGGTTGGCTTTCCATGCGAAATCGAAAATATCCCCGATGAGCGGAACGGCGCCCAATGCCGCATCGAGCGCCACGTTGCCCGCGATCCGCAATACTGTGGCGCGTGATGCGCCCAACCGGACCGCTTCTACCAGGATCCATCCAGCAAGAACGGCGCCAGCGGCATCGCCGAAGCCGGGGACCAATCCGAGGATGGGATCGAGACCGAATCGCAGACTGGTGCCGGGAATGCGAAACCCGGCATCGAGCCAATACGCGAATCGAGAGACGGCGGCGAAGCTAGGTGACGACGTCGCCCGCGCGGCGTCCAATGAACCCCCAACTGGGGCGGGAGGACTCGAACCTCCAACTTCCCGGTTAACAGCCGGGCGGTCTGCCAGTTGACCTACACCCCAAAAGAGCCACTACTAATACTTCATCCCCGCCTTTTCTGCAAAACTCTTCAACGACTCCTGCTCCTCGACACTCAGCTTCTCGGGGAGCGTGACGTGCGCTTCCACGTACATGTCCCCGCGCCGGCCATTCCTCTCTATGCCATGCCCCGGGATGCGGAATTTCTGGCCATGCTGCGTGCCGGGAGGAATCCGCAGCACCACGCGTTTGTCGTCGAGCGTCTTCACCTTGATGCGCGAGCCCAGCAGCGCCTGCGCCAGATTGATCGGCACCACACCGATCAGATCGAGCCCTTCGCGGCGGAAGAAACGGTCGGGAGCCACGTGAATCTGCACGATCAAATCGCCGCGGCCCTTGGGTCCCTGATTCTTGAGGCGCAGGCGCGCCCCCTCCTCGACACCGGGCGGAATCTCGACGTTGACACGCTTCTCGACGCGCACTTCGCCGCTCCCCTGACACGTCGGGCAGCGCTGTGACGGGACGGTGCCCTTCCCCCGGCAGACGGGGCATGGGCGATTGACGGCAAAGCCGCCCTGCCCGAACGAGACTGTCCCTCGACCCTTGCACTCCGGGCACGTGTTGACCGTCGCGCCTTTCGCGGCGCCGCTGCCGCCGCACGTCGGACAGACCTCGGGCATCGAGAGCGTGATCGGCACCGTCCCGCCGAGCGCCGCCGTGCGGAACGGGATCGTAACTTCCGTCTCGGTCTCCTCGAGCTCGGCTTCCCGTCCCGCCCCGCGCCGCCCGAAGATGGACGAGAAGATGTCGCCGAAGCCACCAAGATCGGAAATGTCGAAGTCACCGCTGTCTTCAGGAGCGCTGCGGCCGCGTCGGGACCCGCCGGCGGGACTCGCGAAGGCTCCGTAGCGGCGCAGTTGGTCGTACTTCTTGCGCTTCTCGACGTCGCTCAGCACGTCGTGCGCTTCGTTGATCTCCTTGAAGCGCTCGGCGGCCTGCGGATTGTTGGGATTGCGGTCGGGATGGTGCTGCTTCGCCAGCCGCCGGAAGGCCTTCTTGATTTCGTCGGTCGTGGCGGTTTCGGCGACTCCCAGCACCTGATAGTAGTCGCGCTGTGCCGCCATTACTGACCTTGCCAGGTCAGCACGACGACGCGGGCCGGGCGCAGCAACGTATCGCGCATCTTGTAACCGGGTTGCACCACCTGGCCTACGGTGTGGTCTTGCTCCGGTTTCGCGGCAGGTTGCGTCGTCACTGCCTCGTGCACTTTCGGATCGAACGGCACCCCGGCCTGATCGATGCGGGTCACGCCGGCGCTCTCGAGCTCCTTCCACACTTTCCGCTCCACCAGATCGACTCCCTCATGCAGCGTCTTGGAGTCGATGGCCGCGGGATCGATGTGCGCGAAGCGCGACAAATCGTCGAGCGCGTCAGCGAGTCGCGAGACCAGCTCCGCCTGTGCCCGCTGCCAGGTCTCCGCGCGCTCCTTGGCGGTGCGCTTGCGAAAATTGTCGTACTCGGCAGCGAGCCGCAGATGTCTGTCCTTCCACACATCCACTTCCGACGGTTCTGTCGCCGGCGCAGACGCAGCTGGCGCAACGGGCGCAGCAGTCGTCTCCAGCGGTTCCCCCGTATCGGGGTCGAGCGGGGGAGCGGGCGGTTGATGGGAGCGCGGGTGTTTGTTGGTCATAGGGGAACTTTCGGTCTGACAACAAGATACCCAGGGGCACTTTGTCTGTGAAGCACCTATCGGCTCCTTGGATCGCGCTCCGAGGAACGATAGGTCGCAATGAAACGCATCACGTCTTCCATCACGTGTGGCACCGTGAGCAACTCATGCGGCAGGTCCGCGTACCAGTTGAGCTGCGCGTGCGGCGCGAGATCGTCGGCGAACCGCCGGGCGACCGCGGGGTCGATCACGCGATCCTCGCCTCCGAGCAGCACCAGCAGCGGCCGCTCGATGCGCTGAGCATCCGCCAGCACCGCGCGCTGCGCCCACTGGAGCTCACCGCGCGCACCGGCAGTCATGTACTGGTTTCCCCTCCCCGTGGGCAGCGTCGGCCACAGATCGGCGAGCCTCGCTGCCAGACGTTTCCATGCAGCGGGCCGGCGACGCCACGCGAGCCAGGGATTCGAGATGACGGCGGAGGCGGGAGGCTCGCCCGGCTGGGTTTCCAGGTAGCGCAGCACGACCAGCCCGCCGAAACCATGGCCCACCAGGATCTGTGGGATGTCGTGCCGGCGGCGGACGGCGCGACGAAACGCCTGCAAGTCACCGAGCAGCTGGCTGAAGCGAGAGAGGTGGCCGCGTCGTCCGCCGGAGCGGCCATGGCCGCGCTGATCGAGAAAGTACGCCGCGTAGCCGGCAGCGCG
>Ga0137409_10000516_pt1 | contig 42496 bp, 26 predicted proteins | sample CZODoug1_16funga_FD_122059 | JGI IMG/M metagenome (GOLD analysis project Ga0137409, IMG submission 122059) | Vadose zone soil fungal communities from Angelo Coast Range Reserve, California, USA - CZODoug1_16fungal (Hybrid Assembly) | ecosystem: Environmental > Terrestrial > Soil > Vadose zone...
GATTGCCCATCAGGTCCCGGCGGCGCGGATTTCGCTCCCGGAACGGGCGCTTGCGGCCACGGCATGGGTGGAGCTCCCATCGGGCCGGCGCAGACTGTCGTCAATGTACTTCTGCAAGAGACGCCACTAGCTACGGCCAAAATCGCTGTGTTCGTGTTCGAGGATGACAACCCGCTCAACGGTGAAAACGATTCCGTCGTGGGGCTCGACCCCTTGAATCCCATCGAGCCCGGTCTGGGAGGATTTGAGATCACCCTCTTCGACGCCGCCGGTGGCACAGGTGATTCGACCGGGCAGATGACCTACGACATGTTCAACATGCCGTTGTCCAATAGCCTGGCGGGAACGCCGGATCCGGCCCACCCCGGGAACGACGCATGCCCGATTACGAAAAGTCGGGACGGGCTGGTAGGCATGATCGTTACCTGCCCGCATTTTGAGTCGGATGGTGTGACAATTTCGCCCCTCGAGGGTCAGGCAGTTATTGCCAACATGATGCCCGGGAGATACGGCGTGGTGGCAACGCCCGCAGCCGACAGAATTACCAGAGGGGAAGAATGGCTCCAGACCAATACGCTGGACGGACAGAAGGCCCATGAGTCTTTCATAAGGGTCGGCGGGCCGGCGTACTTTCAGGAGTTCGGACCGGCGGGATTCCATGTCTCCATCGGCTTCGCGAACCCGAAAATCATCAGCAACCGCTCGGCAGGAGTCTGCAAGGGGCTGGTGACCCTCGCTAATCCAACGCCGTGCACCTTTTCGGTAACGGGCAGGATCACGGACATGCATCAAAGCCGTACGCCGGATCAGAGACTTTACGGCAGCGGTTCGCGTGACGCCCTGGGCTTTACCCAGTGCTTCGTGAGCCTGGGGAACGACGAAATAGATTTCGCGTTTGCCAAGTGCGATGGCGACGGGAGGTTTACAGTTACGGGGCTACCCCCTGGCGACTGGAGAATAACCATCTTCGATCAATGGAACGACCAAATCGTCGACGGACTTTCGACAGCAGTACATTTGCCTGGCACAACGAACGGCGATATCGGGGATATTCCCGTACAGCAATGGCACACGAATATTTACACATCCACCTTTTTTGACACCAATAAAGACGGCGTCCGGGCCGCAACTGAGAAGGGTCTCAGCTTGGTACCGACCAACATCCGGTTCCGGGATGGCAGCTATTCCAATTTCAACAACACCGATCTGAACGGTTTCGCCGGGTTTAACGAAATCTTCCCATTGTTTAGCTGGTACGTAATCGAAGCGGATACAACAAGGTACAAGCAGACGGGCGTACACGTTGTCTATGACGCCGGCGGGGCCGTGGACTGCACAACGCCTGCTGGTGCTACCGCTCCTCCATGCTCGACGATTGCAGGGAACTTTGCGAACACCGCAGAGACAGTTCCTCTCCCAACCAACCTCCGGGTACCCGGCGCAGTGTATTGCGGCAATGCGGACTGCAACGGCTTTTCGATATTGAATGGCCCGAGCAGCAGCGCCGCCAACCCATCGACAGGCCGAATTGATCCCCCCTGGGTTACGACCGAGGGCTTGCAGGGCTTTATAGGCTCGAGCGAGTTCATCGAATTCGGCAAAGCGCCCTTCGCAACGGGTGAAAACGGCGGCATCAAGGGTGAGGTAATCTACGCCTCGACCCGGCCGTTCGATGACCCCGCGTTGCTGATCCATACGAGTTGGACTCCGGATGTGCCAAACGTAACGATCAACCTGTATCAAGAAGGCACGGCGGCCGATGGAACACAAAGCCTCACGCTGGTTGACACCACCAAGACAAGCAGCTGGGATGATTGGGCCCAGGGCTTCCGCTCCAACGGCGTTCCCAACATGAATTGCCCGGGCCAGTTACCAGGCACAGGGACACCTTCTGACCTGTACTTCTTTACGTTGGCTGGAAGCACGCAGTTTCTCAATCCTGGCACTACGCTGCCCAGCAACTCCCAGTTTAAGTGCTATGACGGGTTGCACAACTTCAACCAGGTACAGCCAGCGCCATACGACGGCATGTACAAATTCCCCAGCGTTACTGCCACGGACCCAACCACCGGCAAGCCGATCATAACGACCACAAACGGCAAGTATGACGGGTCTAACTGCTCGGTCTCGGTTTGCAAACCAAATCCGACCGGAGATGGCACGCTGATGCTGCCGGCCGGCAAGTACGTAGTCGAGATGATCGTGCCGCCAGGCTACGAACTGGTGAAGGAAGAGGACAAGAACATCCTCATCGGCGACAATTACATCGCGCCGGTCACTCAGCAATTCGGCGGTTTGGGCAGCATTTTCATCCTGCCGGACCAGGCTGCAGTGAACAGCCAGTTCAACCCGAATAACCCCCTGAATCCAACGCAGAATTTGGGTAGCTCGCCAAGGCACGAGGGAGACACAGGGAGTGTCGAGAGCTTCTGGCCTTGCGTCGGCGCACTCCGCATCGTGCCCGATTACATCAGCCTGTTCCCTTACTCTGCCGAAGTGTCACCTTTCGCTGGGGCCTCCCGTCACCTCTGCGACCGCAAAGAAGTGACCCTCGAGGACCAGATGTCAGCTCTGGCCAAGTTCTGGGTGTTCAGCTCGACACACGTCGCTGCCCACTTCACCGGGTTCATTCTGGACGACATGTCTTCCGAGTTCGATCCATTCTCGCCGCAATTCGGTGAGAAGTTTGCCGTGCCCAACCTGCCCGTTTCCATCAAGGATTTCGGCGGCAACGAAATTCTGCGCACCTATAGCGACCAGTGGGGCCAGTACAACGGATTGAATTACTCGACTTGGGAAGTCAACCCGCCCAATCCGACGGGGTACGCGCCCACGATGATGGTTACCTGCATGAACGACCCGGGGCCGATTCCAGATCCCGCGCACCCTGGTCAGACGATGATCGATCCTTTATACAACCCGGCCTACAGCCAGTTCTGCTACGAGATTCCGTATATGCCGGGACAGACCCAATACATGGACACGCCGGTGGTACCGACTGCGGCGTTCGCGGAGGGCTATAACCCGGTGGATTGCGCCTACCCAGATGCTACTCCGGCCATCGCCAGCGTTATCGGCCACGACGCGACAAATGCGGTTGCCGGTTCGAGCGATACAGGGCCCTGGGTAAGCGGCCCGTCTACTGATGGCAGCAACAATCACACGATGACGATCACGGCGTTGGGCGACCAGCAAGTGCCTAACCCGGCCTACGCCGGTCCACAGGCGACCACTGCTCCATTCAATCAGAAATTCCTCGCGCGCCACTATGGTTTCGGCAATACGCGGGGGACCGGAGCAGTGATGATCGGAGGCGTAAATGCCCCAGTTGTTTCTTGGAGCGACGCCCAAATCGTGGTCAGGGTGCCTAATCTGACGGCGGCGCAGTCGAGCTGCAACATCCAGCAAACCACGGCGACAACCGCTGCCCGATGCGGTGAGCTCGTCATCACCTCTGGCAACGGCAAGCAGTCCATCGACACTGTAACCGTCACGATCGGCGGCAAACCTCCAACATATATCAGTGGGGAGAATTCCGAGAGCAACGCCCTCCAGATCGCGATCGATAATGCCACCCCGGGCGATCTCATCATCGTTGGTCCGGGTACCTACAACGAAATGCTTCTTATGTGGAAGCCGGTCCGGCTGCAAGGCGTTGGCGCGGCCTCCGTAAAGGTCAACGCGAACACACACCCCTCGGGCAAAATGGATGTCTGGCGGCGGCAGGTCAACTGTCTCTTCGGCTTGGCATTAAACGGTGGCTTCATCGGTGCCCAGAACCCTTTCGATCCAAACGGCACTTTCACTTGTTCGCCGACGATGTATAACCATGTGGACCCGCTACCTCTAGAGGCCATTATTGGCTGGGACGCTACCCAGAACGGCAATTTAGCGGAACTCTTGCAGGAACCCACGCTCATGGGAGCCTATGAAGGCGCGGGCATTACAGTTCTGGCGAAAGGGCTCAAGAATGTGACGTTTGGAGTGGAAGGGATTACGGGCGATCGCCTTACGAACATCGGTACCGATTGCACGAACTATCCCAGCAATTTCCTCTGCAACCCATCGCGCATCGATGGCCTGAGCTTCGCGAACAGTTCCCAGGGCGGCGGAGGCATCTTCCTCCACGGCTGGAACCATAACATGGAAGTGTCCAACAACCGGGTTTTCGCCAATGCGGGAACGCTCACGGGTGGTATCACCGTCGGCCAGTTGGAGAATCCAGTTGTGACCGTCGTTGGCACGCAGCAATCAGCGTACGGGTTCAACATCGACGTAAAGGTGCATAACAACTCGGTCACACAGAACGCTTCCATCGGCGGCGAATTGACCGCGACCTCGGCGTCAGGGGCTGGTGGCGTCACCTTTTGCACCGGGTCCGATTCCTACCGCTTTAACTACAACTGGGTTTGCGGCAATCTGAGCTTGGTTAACGGCGGTGGTTTCGGTCACCTAGGGTTCAGCTACAACGGCGACATCTCGCACAACTGGTTCCTCTTCAACCAGAGTAACAACCCGTCGATCCCGACCCACGGCGGTGGCGTTATCATCCAGGGGGCGACCGAAGGCGCCGGTCCCCACCTCGTGATCGACTCCAACCTGATCCAGGGCAACACCGCCGAGAACGGCAGCGGTGGCGGCCTGCGGCTGCAAAACATCAACGGCAGCGAAGTTGGCCTCAACCCCGGCAATTCGGGCCAGTGGTATGGCGTCACCATCACCAACAACATCATCGCGAATAACGTCGCCGGCTGGGATGGAGGCGGAGTCTCGCTCCAGGATGCCTTGTTGGTAAAATTCACCAACAATACAGTGATTGGCAACGATACGACGGCCTCGGCGGGAGGGCTCTCCAACGGGTCAAACGCCACGCCCCGGCAAGTCGCAGGGCTGGTGACAACCAAGAACACCCCGAACCTGTTCAGCTCGACGGTGGCATGTCCGGCAACTTATTATCCCAATGGGAACTGTGCGACTGTCTCGCTCCCATTGCTGGAAAACAACTTGTTCTGGCAGAACCGCTCGTTCAACATCAGCGTGGGCGGCCTCGGTACCGGACCCAAGAACCAACAGAACCTGGTCACACTGGTTCCGATGTTGAATCAAACTGCAACGGGCGCTTGCCCCAACACGACGAATTATTGGGACATCGGCATCCGTGGCGATACCACTCCGACGCCGAACTCGGGCAGCGGCTTTGCGCTCAACCCGACATATTCCATCTTGACTGACCCCACCTTTTATCCTAATGCACACAATCTGGGGTCCGACCCGGCCGTGGTGAGGCAGTACTGCAACGGATCGCGAGTACCGCCTGAAGCGCCGGGGCTTAGCGCGTTCGGCTATGAAGTGCCTCCGGGCATCACGGACGCCATCGTGCCCAATCCATTGTTCAACCTGACCGCGGCGGCGACCGTGGATGAAGGCAACAACTGGATCAACATGGCCTACGGCCCGCTGTCCCTCACCAATGAGGCGGCCATGCTCGGCACGCTGGGCTACAATCAGCTTCTGGGTAATTTCCGACTCACGTCAGCTTCGCCGGCCATCGGTCAAATTCCGAGCGGTACTACGAACTATGTTGATGCGCCAAATGTCGACTTCTTTGGTACGCCGAGGAAGACGAACCCAGACCCGCGCGTTGACATCGGAGCCGTAGAGTACTTAGCGGTTTCGGCCTTCGTTCTGGATCCGGCGTCTCTGACGTTCAGTTCCTCATTGAACGTTACGACCGGCCCACAAACGGTGACGGTGAACAACACGGGCGACGTTCCATTGACCCTCGCCATTACGATCACCGGCCTGAACAATGGGCAGTTCAGCCAGACCAGCACCGGCTGCGCCCCAGTGGCGTCGGGCGGGAGCTGCACCATTGACGTGAGATTCACGCCAACGGGGACGTCTATGAATCCTCGGACAGCGACGCTAAATGTTGCCGCAGGTGGTACGACTCTCACGGTCTCCCTGACCGGCAACATCTTCGTGCTCGTGCCGACTCTGCCCGTGCTCGACAACTTCAACCGCGCCAATGCCAGCACGTTGGGTGCGAATTGGAGTCAGATGACCACGGCCTCGAGCTTTGTATGCACGGTTCTTGGATTGGGAACAGCGCCCTGCGCCTTTATCCAGGTCAACACCAATCAGGCATCTGATCTCACGATGTCTGGCTTCGCCTTCTGGAATGGCGCGGGCAACGTTTTCGGTGCCAAGCAGGGTGCGGCGTTCACCTTCGTCAACACGACCGTCAACGGATCGTGGCTGATGCTGAAGGCGAGCGGCGGCACTGCCGCATTTCCTGCGAACTACATTCGCGTACTCTACAACAACGGTGCGGTGGCCGTCTCGACGACCACTAACGGCAACAGCTTCCCGGCGTCCTACACGACGCGCGGCACGTTCCCGGTGGCCTTCACCTCAGGCGACGTTCTGACGGCACAGGCTGACGCGACAGGCACCGTGTCGGTGTGGAAGACGACGGGTGCCACGACGACGTTCGTCGGCCAGGTGGCAATCCCCACGAGTGGTACGGGCGCCTGGACGCAAGGCACGGGCGGCGGCCGAATGGGCCTACTGCTCCCAGCCGGCGGACGGGTCGACAACTTTGCCGGCGGCACTGTTGTGCCGTAAGCAAGGGAACCAAACCCGGGGGTTGGCGCAGTCAGCCTGCCCCCGGGAACCCATTTCTTCTGGTGAACCTGTGTTGATGAGCCTCAGAGTTATAAATGGGAGAAACAAAATCCATGGTGATGTTTAGCAACTTGACGCCCGGTATAGAGGCAAAGATGATGCTTCGCGTTGGGTTTCTCGCTGGCTGCATGCTCTTTATTTCGGGAGCTTCTGCTCGAGGCGGTCAAGCGCAGGCTGCTCCGGAAAAAGGAAAGCCGGCAGCCGTGCGAGCTCGGGTGCCTTCGCCGAGTACCGCTTCTGGGCACGCTCGTCCATTTGCCAGTGCGGAGTTAAACCCCAAGGCCAAACAGTTCTATCAGGCCGCCTGGGGCATCGACATTCTTGGGGTTAAGGTTGTGTCTTCTGGGTTGATGCTGCGGTTTAGCTACCGCGTGTTGGATGCGAATAAAGCCAAAGCGCTCAACGACAAGAAAGCCACGCCTCTCTTGATCGACCAGAAGACCGGGACCAAACTGGAAGTTCCGACCATGGAAAAAATTGGGCAATTACGCCAATCTGCGGCGCCCGAGAATGGCCGTGAATACTGGATGGTTTTTTCGAACAAAAGCGAATTGGTAAAGCCGGGAAGCCACGTAGACGTAGTGATTGGTAGCTTTCGCGCCAAAGGTTTGATAGTGCAGTAGGAGTTGATGAGCCTGGCGATTGTTAGGAGAGGTCCAACGATGTTGATAAAAACTATTCTGTCTTGCCTTGCTCTCTCAGTTCTCGCGTCAATGGAGGTGGTGGCCGCAGATGCCCCTGCGGCCTCGGCGCAGCTGACCGCTGACCAAGTCGTCGCCAAGAACATCGCGGCGAAAGGGGGATTGCAGGCGTGGCGCGCGGTCCAGAGCATGTCCTTCTCCGGCAAAGTGGACGCGGGAGGAAAGCAAAACGTACAGCTCCCGTTTGTGATGGAGATGAAGCGGCCCCGAAAAACGCGGGTTGAGATCGAGTTTGCGAACGACAAGGCGATACAGACCTACGACGGTGCGAACGGCTGGAAGCTGCGGCCATTCCTTGGACGCAGAGACGTGGAACAGTTTTCGGCCGAAGAACTAAGATCGGCTTCGATGGAGTCGCAATTGGACGGTCCGCTGGTCGATTATGCTACCAAGGGCACCCAAGTGGAGCTTGCCGGTGTAGAGAAGGTGGAAGGGCACGATACCTATAAGCTGAAGCTCACCATGAACGGTGGCCAAGTGCGGCACCTCTGGGTCGATGCACAGACGTTTTTGGAGGTTAAGATCGAGGGCCAACCGCGACGCATGGATGGCAAGATGCGCCCCGTGGAGATCTACTACCGCGACTACAAGTCCGTGAATGGCCTGATGGTTCCCTATGTTCTCGAGACTTCTGTGCAAGGGATCAAGCCATCGCACAAGATAACCATAGAGAACGTAGCCGTGAACCCCAAACTGGAGGATTCTCTTTTCGCGGGGCCGAAGATTAAATAAGCATTTGGGTGGAGGTCAACGCGAAATATTCCAGCCAGTGCTTGGAGAACTATTATGGCCGAGACGAGACTGCAGAGTCCGTTGCTGGAAATGTACGAGCTATTTGCGGATCTTCCTAGTTCTGTCTGTACTGATATCCTATCCACGGCTCGCCCAAGAGACTACATGTGCTGCCAGGTGATGTTTTTTGTGGGCGATCCGATAACGGAAACACTCTTGTTGACTGACGGTTGTGCGAAGATAACGCAGCATGGTGAGAGCGGCACGGAAGTTATTCTTCGACTTATCGCTCCTGGTGATGTGATTGGCGAGCTTGGTTTGGCGGCTGGGAGTAGGCACTCCTCAACAGCACAAGCACTCCAGGATTGCAAAGTACTTGTCTGGGGCGCAGCGAGCTTCGAGGCGACTTTAGAACGCTTTCCTATCCTTCAACGCAATGCAGAGCGCATCCTAGTACGGCAACTAGACGAGCTAGAACGCCGCTTTTGTGAGATAGCCACTGAAATGGCCTCCCCGCGTCTGGCTCATGCACTGGTGCGTTTACTTCATCAAATTGGTCACAAAGTGAACAGCCATGTCGAAATCAACGTCTCGCAGGAGGCGCTGGCGCAGATGACAGCGATGACTTCGTCTACCGTGAGCCGGGTACTCACCAACTGGGAAAGTCAGGGCCTGTTGAGAGTTCGAAGGGAAGTCATTGAGATTCACAGCGTTCTGCATCTCTTGGGTTTATGTAAAGTTGCATAGTTTCCCGACTTCGAGCGAACCGGCGTAACTGCGGTCGCCAGCGTGTCACCTTCGGAATTCGGCGCCGATCGTTCTACTCGGCCATTAAGCCGCAAGGAGAGGCTAAACACGTAGGCACGCGTGGTGTGATCCAGTCTCCGGGATCGAACTGGCAGATGGAGAGTACGGACTTCTCACCTAAATGCACAGAGTTTCGGGCGCAGAGGAAGTAGAACTACTCCAAGGAAAATTCAGGTTCGGTTAACGGGTTCGAAGTCGAGAACAACCAGAGAACAGAATCCCCCAATACCCCTAAAACCGTGATGTATGACGCAGCTAGAGGCCAGACGAATCAGCTACATAGCAAATCTGTGGAGTACGGCGGGTTGGAGGTTCGAGTCCTCCCCGGTTCACCAAACTTCGCGTTTTTATTGTTTCCTTTCAACGAACAGCAGCTGACTCTTCACCTTGGCGCCGATGTGATTGCCTGGCTGCGGCGGCAAGGCAGGGGCATGCAGGAAACCCTGACGCCTCAGCTGGCCCGCCGCGTTTTAGCTATGCCGTTATGACGCGGATTGTTCGAGGGAGCGATGGAATCCAGCCGCGGCGGCGGCCCAGTCCCAGTCGTAGTTAAATCGCACGGTCGCCAGAGACGCGTTAGCTTCGGCAAGGGTATTGTCCAGTTCCAGCGCTTTGAGTGCCACGGCTCTGGCCTTGGGGGCCACCTCTTGGGAGGGCACGCTTCCCACGATAGCCGACCCGATGATGCAGTAACAATCGGCCAAGCCGGCAAAAAGCAAGCGCATATTGAGGATCCTTTTGGGTGGCGCGTGTTACTGCGCGCTCTAACTCGTTTCTCATGAATGGGTACCCGCGTTATCGACAATTGTTTTCGATGTGATGCGTAGAGCATTGCGATGATTTGGGGTTTGATGCAGAGTCCACGCCACCATGGGTTTGTCCGTGCGGAAAACGGCCGGAACAGACAAGTCAACTCAGGAGCTCGCTCAGCACGAATCCGAGGTTCTCTAGCCGCGGAGTGGCACATGTTCCTTTTGCTTGCGAATTCTTGCAAGAAGAGGGCGAAGGCCGAGGGGGGGTTGTCAACCCGTGTGAATCGAGTCGAGGTTGTACGAATCGGGGATTGCCGTCAAGGCGAACGCGAAATGGCTTGAGAGGTATTGGGACCTCCACGGTTCAGGCACCGCTCAAGGCAAGAAGAACGAGGAGGCGGAAATGATGTTCCCAAAGGTGGGCAGGGGCGGGATAACGACGCAGCTCGTGACCGCAGCTACTAGAATCATTGAGGCCACCAACGTCCGCTGGCATATCCTCGCGATCATCATGCTCCTGATGTTGGTGACCCTGGCATCCTTTGCGCGCGCGAAGGAGCTTGCGCCGCTGCGGCTTCTTGAAGCGGTGCCGCTGCCAGGATTCAGCGGAGATTTTGATCACTTCGCCGTGGACGAAAAAGGCGGACGTCTCTTTCTTGCCGGGGAAGATCACAAGACGGTCGAAGTATTTGACCTGAAAACCGGTCGCCGGTTGAAGAGCATCGCAGGTTTCGGCACTCCGCACAGCATCATCTACTTGCCGGAAAGCGACCACATCCTCGTGGCCGACGGCGACAAGGGCATGCTGCAGATTCTGCGCGGGTCGGACTACGCACTTATGGATCACGTCGATGGATTGGCGGGCGCCGACTCAATGAGGCTCGACGCCCCTTCGCAGATCCTGTATGTCGTGACGGGCGGCAAAGACGTGCCTCTGGATTATTCATTCCTCGTGGCTATCGACCTGAAGACAAACAAGAAAGTGAGCGAGTTGCGAATTGAGAGTAACCACGTCGAAGCCTTTGCGCTCGAAACCTCAAGTTCGCGGCTCTTCGTGAACATCACCGACAAGCATGAAGTTGCGGTCGTGGATCGCAATGCCATGAAGGAAGTTACGCGCTGGCCGATCGGCTCGCAGGCTGACAATTCACCGATGGCGTACGACGAGCCGCATCACCGGTTGCTGATCGTGTGCCGCAAACCCGGCAGTCTCTTGGTGATGGATTCGGATACCGGAAACGTGGTCGCGCAGCTTCCAGCGGTTGAGCGCTCCGATGACATCGCGTTTGATGCCGAAAAGGGACGCATTTACGTCCCGGGCGGCGAAGGATTTACGTCCGTGTTCCAACAGAAGTCCGCGGACCAGTATCAGTTACTGGCAAAGGTGAAAACCGAACCCGGCGCGAAGACCTGCCTTCTCGTGCCGAGTCTTGCTCGTTTTTATGTTGCCGTATCACCCGGTGAGACGAAGGCCCCGGCAAAAGTTTTGATTTATCACGTGCAGGAGTAACCCAACCAAAGCGGCGAGACTGCACGATTAGGTTTTTGCGGTTCGGAGACGATCACAGGAAAACAACGGAAAAACAGCCTTGAAGGAGATCGAGATGGCCAATTCAATGAGGCACAAAAAGACGTCTATTGAGATCCGGGCCCTCTTCGCGATGATCGGCTTAATTGTTGTTCTTATGACTGTGCCTTCGCCTTATCTTCGAGCTCAGGAAGCCGGTGGCACCATTGTCGGCACGGTGACGGACCCGAGCGGCGCAGCAGTCTCAAACGCCAAAGTGTCCATCAAGAATATCGCCACGGGTGTCGAGCGCAGTGTTCCGACGAATGACGATGGCCTCTTTGTAGCGCCAAACCTTGTGCCCGGAAGTTATGAGATTCAGGTCACCGCGAAGGGATTTTCCTCCACGTTGGTGAGCCAGGTCGTGCTTACGGTGGGTGAACGGCGCGAGATTAATGTCACCCTCAAGATTGGACAGGCCAGCGACGAAGTGACCGTTGAGGGTTCTCAGATTTCCGATATTCAACTGGCCTCGTCCGCCGTTGGAAACGTGGTGGATTCGCGGACCGTCGTAGATCTGCCCCTGAATGGTCGCGACTGGACTTCCCTCGCTCAATTAGAACCGGGTGTCGCGCAAGTGCGCACGCAAAAATCTCTTGCGATCAATAACGACCGCGCGAACCGCGGCCTCGGTGTTGACATCACCATCGGCGGCAATCGTCCTCAGCAGAATAATTACCGGTTGGATGGCGTCAGCATCAACGACCAGACTTCCGGCGCCCCGGGCAGCATCCAGGGAGCCGTTCTCGGCGTGGATGCGGTCCAGGAGTTTTCCGTGGTCACGAGTAATGCCCCAGCCGATTATGGCAAGACTTCCGGCGGAGTAATCAACGCGGTTTCGCGCTCCGGAACCAACTCTTTTCACGGCACGGCGTACGAATTTCTGCGCAACAGCGTGTTTGATGCGCGGAATTTCTTCGACAACTCCAATCCTGCCAAGGGGCCGACGATTCCCTCATTTAAACGCAACCAGTTCGGCGCTTCTGCCGCGGGGCCGATTATCAAGGACCATACATTCCTCTTTGCAGATTACGAAGGTCTGCGGCAGGGGCTGGGGGTTACTAGCCTTATCTCCACGCCCTCGGATAACGCCCGTAATGGCCAACTGGCAAACGGGTCGATGATCACTGTGAGTCCTCTCGTTAAGCCGTACCTTGCCTTATATCCGCGTGCGAATTGCCCGAACGGCGTAGACACTTGCCCTTTCATTTTAGTTGCCAACACGATCACGAACGAGGATTTTGTTACCGCGAGGATCGATCATAAATTATCGGCGTCGGACAGCCTGTTTGGGACCTACCTGTTCGACAAGGGCGGCACTGCAAGTCCTGACACATTTAACCTGAAGAGTATCGGCACGCAGTCGCGCCGTCACACGGTTGCACTCGAGGAATCCCATATCTTCACATCGGCATTGCTGAACACGGCGCGGTTGGGCTTCAATCGCACAGTCTCGATCGCGCCTACAACGCTTGGCGCGATCAATCCCGCCGCGGCCGACACTTCACTCGGATTCGTCACTGACTCTACTGGCAAGCCGATCCTGCCGGTCGGCCTCATCAATGTCACCGGCCTAGGCACGAATTTCCCGGGCGGCATCGGAGCACTCGGCGAATTCGACTTTCATTACAATTCATTCCAGGTCTACGACGATCTCTACTGGACGCGGAGCAAGCATTCGCTCAAGTTCGGTTTCAATGTCGAGCGTATTCAGTCCAATCAGTTTAGCAGGGGCGCCAATCCCAACGGCCAATTCATTTTTAACAGCGTCACTGATTTCCTGACCGACAACCCGGCATCTTTCAATGCCGCGAGACCCTCGACTCGAACCCCACGTGATCTCCGCCAGACTCTATTTGGCCTTTACGTTCAAGACGATTTCAAATTCAGATCCAACCTCACGCTGAATCTCGGACTTCGATACGAGATGGCCACTGTGCCGACGGAAACTGCTAACCAACTGACGACACTGGTTAATCTGACGGACACCGCGCCAAAGATCGGCTCTCCCTATTTCTCCAACCCGACTTTGCGCAATTTCGAGCCGCGTGTCGGCTTCGCCTGGGATCCATTTAGAACTGGCAAAACATCCGTACGAGGGGCCTTTGGCGTCTACGATGTGTTGCCGCTCCCCTATCAGTTCGAACTCCTTTCACTACTCTCTGCGCCCTTCGCGCTAGCGGGAGGCATTTCATACGACACCGTCAATAAAACTGGGCAGGATAAGTTTCCAACGGGCTCGTTTTTGCAGACGACTCTTCCGGGAGCCCTGCGCTTTGGCTACGTCGAACCGGCTCCGCATCGCAACTACGTCGAGCAATGGACCTTGAACGTGCAACGTGAATTGTTCCGAAATTTCACGTTGACCGTGGGCTATATCGGCTCCCATGGCGTTCATTCGCCGTTCCATGCCGACGAAGTGAACTTTGTTCAGCCGACGCTCACCTCGGCAGGCTATGCGTGGCCGGTGAACAAGACTGGCACACGGCTCAATCCGACTGCCGGCCAGATCAGCGCTGTCATGTGGTCCACTTCTTCGACCTACCATGGTTTGAACTTGGAGGCCATCAAGCGTCTGAGCCACGGCTTCCAGATCCAGGCCTCTTATACATTCTCGAAAAGTATTGACACGAGTTCGTCGGGAATTGCCGGCGACACCTTCGGCAACTCCGTTTCCAGCCCGCCCGTGTTTGACCCCAGGTTGCGCCGTGGGCTTTCCGATTTCGACGTGCGCAATATCCTGGCGATCAACGCTCTTTGGATGATTCCGAGCCCCCAGTCATGGAGCAGCGTCCCGAAGTGGGCGGCATCCGGTTGGCAGGTTGGTGGGATCTTTATGTACGCCGGTGGCCTGCCGTTTACTCCGCTTATCGGAGGCGATCCCCTGGGCCTCAAGGCCGCGAGCACCGAGTCTTTTGCTTTCCCGAACACGGTGGCCGGATGCCATCCCGTGAACGGCACCTTCAAATCGACTGCCAATGGCCCACGTTATATCAATGCGGGCTGTTTCACGTTTCCGGCAACTGACCTTCCTTCGAATACCACCCTGCCGCGCTTGCTCGGCAATTCGGGCCGCAATACGGTGATTGGGCCCGATCTCAAGGACCTTGATTTTTCCCTCTTCAAAAACAACCCGGTTCATCGCATTTCCGAGACATTCAACGTGCAATTTCGATGGGAGATCTTCAATATCGCCAACCATGCAAACTTCAATCCGCCACCACCTGGGAACCGTCAAATTTTCTTGGTGACCGGGGCCGTGAATGCCAACGCAGGGCTTTTGAACGCCACCTCGACCACTTCGCGCCAGATGCAGTTCGCCCTAAAATTCATCTGGTGAATGACTTTTGTGTTCAATCAGAGCGCTTTATCTGAGCTCTAAATCTGATCCGGAGGAAAATAAAATGACGGCCCACAAGAAAACTCTCTATCTGGTAACTTTTGCCATCCTATTCGCCTCTGCTCAATTTGCTTTGGCGCAGGAAGGCAAGAAAATTTACGCCCAGAAACTCTTGGACGAAACGCTCTCGAAGCACAAGGATGTGGTGATCATGGCCATGCACGTCACTCCGCCGGGCAAGACCGACAATGTGATCATCGCTTCAAATATCGGGCGCATTGGCAAAAAGGCCGACGAGGACGATATGCGAGTGATCGAGACGGGCAAACCCAATCTTGAGGTCAACAAGAAAGGCGACCATTTCGAGGTGGAGCTGGTTATGCAAGACCAGTCCGGCAAAACCATCGGGGCCGTCGGCATCGTATTCAACTACGAAAAGGGCAAAGAAGCCGAGTTCCAGAAGAACGCGGAGCAGATTCGCGATGAGATGAAAGAGAAAACACCAACACTGGGGAAACTCTTCGAACAAGCAAACTAAGACGCAGGGCAGCTTAGCCGGTCGCGCGATCAAATTCGCCCTGCGCCAACGACAGGAGCTCATGGGCGCTGGTCCCTCGCGGGCGAGAAGAGCGTCGGCTCCTTCATCTTTCTCTCAATCCTGTCTTGAAGTGGAGAAAGCGGCGGCTTCTGAGAATAACGAGACCCTATGATCACGCCTACTGATCGGAGTTCGAAAATTGGGGCCGTGATTCGTGTCTCCAGCGGAAATTTTCTGGAGATGTACGACTTCATGGTTTTTGGCTATTACGCGGCTGCGATCGGCAGAGCGTTCTTCCCGAGCGGCAACCCCTTTGTCTCGTTGATGTTGTCATTGATGACGTTTGGAGCGGGATTTCTGATGCGGCCCCTCGGAGCCATTGTGCTCGGGGCGTATACCGATCGCCATGGACGCCGCGCCGGCCTCCTTCTGACGCTGGGCCTAATGTCCGTGGGAATCTTCTCCATCGCGTGCATGCCCGGATACGCCACGATCGGTTTGTTGGCCCCGCTCTTTGTGCTGATCGGCCGGCTGCTTCAGGGTTTTTCGGCAGGCATGGAATTGGGTGGCGTCTCTGTCTACTTATCCGAGATCGCCACACCGGGCCACAAGGGCTTCTACGTCAGCTGGCAATCAGGGAGCCAACAAGTGGCCGTCATGTTCGCAGCGCTGGTTGGAGTCACGCTGAATGCCAGGCTCCCGCCGGAGAAAATGACAGCATGGGGATGGCGTGTTCCGTTGCTTCTCGGCTGTGTGATTATCCCGTTCCTCTTCAGGCTGAGGCGTTCCCTCCAGGAAACGGATGAGTTCGTCGCTCGCAAGCACAAGCCAAGTGCGTCGGAAATTCTCCGCTCGCTCACGGCCAACTGGTGGATCGTGGTTATCGGAACGATGATGGTGACGATGACCACGGTTTCCTTCTACATGATCACCGCATATACGCCCACCTTTGGTGACTCCGTCCTTCATCTGGCGAGCAAGGACAGTTTGCTCGTCACCCTTTGCGTAGGAGCTTCCAATCTTTTCTGGCTGCCTGTAATGGGAGCGGTGTCTGACAGGGTAGGGCGCCGGCCGTTGCTCCTCGTTTTCACAACGCTGATGCTTGTTACGGCCTATCCCGTGATGCTATGGCTGGTTGGCGAGCCTTCTTTCTCTAGACTGCTGACGGTCGAACTCTGGCTGTCTTTTCTCTACGGCAGCTACAATGGCGCCATGGTCGTGTTCTTGACGGAAATTATGCCGATTGACGTACGGACCTCAGGATTCTCGCTCGCCTATAGCCTTGCCACGGCCATCTTCGGCGGCTTTACGCCGGCAATCAGCACCTATTTCATTCATCTCACGGGGAATCGAGCCGTTCCAGGGCTGTGGTTGACCTTCGCAGCTGCGTGCGGACTTGTAGCAGCACTGTTGGCCAGACCTCAGAACGCCGTTGTTGAAACTGGCCGCTTGGCAACCCTGAAAACGCGATTATCGCGTCGAATGCTGAGCAAATCGTCAAGATAACGTACCCGGGCGATTCCTCAATGTCGCTGCTGGTGCCGCCCTGGAATCTTCATAGGCCGACCCGCCCAGTAAGAAAGTGACGGCCTGCGTAATGGGAGACCGCCCTGGCTAGAACGCGAGACGCAACCCAAGCCGCGTCACGAATGGATTGATGGTGCCGAACGGATACAGATAGCGGGAGCCAAAGGTGCTCACTTCACCGATTACTGTTTGCGCGTTGGTGGTGTTGAAGAAGTCCACGGTTGGGATCAGGTGCCAGCCGTCGCGGACGAAGTCGCGCGAGAAACGCAAATTCAGCATATTCACGCTGGGCAAACGCAGGACTCCGGCCGGCCGGAGAATGACAGACTCGTTGACCGGCTTAGGAGTCGGTTCGCCATCCAGGACCGCAAATGTCTCTGTGGGCTGGAGGGGAAAGCCGGTGTAGTGCTGGAAGTTGACGCTGGAACTGAATCTCCAGGGCAGCTGGTAAGTGCTGTCCACTTTGAAGACGTAAGTGGCATCAAGGTTCAAGTAGTTGTTCTTGCGGTTGATGTCGAGGTTGGGATCGGTGAAATTGTCCGAGTAAGCTTGATCCGAATAGCCGCGGCTGTACACGCCTTTTTGCCGCTGGATGGTGAAGCCGCCGAGCACTTGCCACCGGTGTGAGAGCCGCTTCACAGCGGTGAATTCGACGCCGTGATAGGCATTGTCATCGAGCTGCTGGATGTTCGTTACCACAAAATTGAAAGCGCCGTACTTTGCCGGATCACTCGGCCGGAAGCTATAGAGGGTCAAGGGCTGGTTGGTAAGAGGGTTCGTAAAGCCTGAGACCGGGACATAGTCAGATGGCTGCACTGCGGTATTTTCCAGGCCAAAGAGATTCTTCTTCGTGCGGTAATAATAGGTTGCTGCAACGCGCAGATCGCGCCAAATCTGTTTTTCGTAGCCGGCACTAAGTTGGTTCGAATACGGGCGGCTCATGTTGGAATTAATGTGTGTGCTGGAGCCCCCAAAAGCGTTTACCGGATCGGTCTTTGCCCCTCGCGGCAGCCATTCATTCTGTTGCGGATTCCGGTCTCCATTGGAATCGTTCCACGCATAGTATTTGCCGAACAGGCCGACGGGGTTCACGGTTTCGGCCAGCCCAGTGCCCTGCATGATGTAGTAGCGACCATAGCTGAAGCGCACGACCGCGTCGCCTTTACCAGTTACGTCGAACGCCAATCCGATGCGCGGCGAAACCCTGTTCCAATCGACGAGGTGTCCCGACGCAGGATAAGTGGTGATGGGAAACAATTGGGGGAACGTTTCATTTGGGTCGCTCTTTTGCGCGGGGTAGTCGGTGTAGAAATTGTCATAGCGAAGGCCAAGATTTAGGGTCAGCCGGCGCTTGAGCGTCCAGGCGTCCTGCACATAGAAGCTCGTATCGCGGAAGTAGTTCTTTTGCGTAGTGGGAGTGTTATAGGCCAGCACTTGAGAGGGTACCGTGAAGGGCTGATGGCCAGAATCACTATTGAAGATGGCGTTGATTCCTTGATTGACCCTGTAGATATACGCGTTGTAGCTTTTGCCCCACTTGAATCCAAATTGGAAATTGTGGCTGCCGTACAGGTCGCCCTTATACCACGAGCCGCCAGCGGACCATTTAAGCACCCACGCCGGATTTTCAAATTGGTTGGGCGCCGCACCTGTTTCGGTATTAGCAGCAACATCCTGGAGATTGAGGGCAGAGCTGGTGACGCCGGGCTGATAGCGAAGCGGGAAGAGCAGCTTGCTCCAGCCGACGCGGAAATCGAGCAAGAAATTATCGGTGATCTGGCTGGTCCAGAGTCCCTGAAGAATGTAGGAATTCTGGATTTGCCGCCAACTAGCATCCGGGGTAACAAATGCATACTTCGTGTCGCGGCGAAAGAAACGATTCTGTTCGTTGTACAGCCAGATGAAGCTGAACTTGTTCTTGGAATTGATCTGCCAGTCGCTGCGCAGGTCGGTATTCGATTGGTGGTTGACGTCCACTACGGGATTGCCGACTTGATCCGTCACCGAAAGGATTCGCTGGCGGAGATCGTACCGACGATAGGAGCCGAACAGCCACCAACGATCTCTCAGAATGGGACCGCCAAGACTGGCCGTGGTGTCGCGGGTCATATCAAAAGGCGAGCCAGACTTGGCGGGCTGGCCCTGGTAGGTTGGAAATTTGTCTCCGGCCTGAACACCCGCCGTCAGATAGTATAGCGTGGCTTGCCCGTGTAACTGGTTCGATCCCGACTTGGTCACCATATTCATGTAGATTCCGCCGATGGGCACGGAAGCGGGGGCATTGTCCGCCACCACCTGAAATTCATCGAAGGAATCATGATTCGTGTAGAACTGGGTGTAACCGCCATTGAGGCCCGGCCAATTCAAATCCAAACCATTGAAACTGTAGATCTGTTCTGCCGGCGTGCTGCCATGCACCTGCATGATGGACTGCTGGTAGCTGTTGTTGCCGGCGACATCAAAGGTACTGGACGTGGCACCCGGCACCTGCTCAACGGTAGACCAGGGATCGCGGCCGCTAGGTATGTCTTGAAGCAACGTTTGGTCAAACGTCGTTGACGTTTGCACGTTCTGCAGGTCCACGACTGGCTGCCCCTGTACGAATACGGCTTGCGTTATTTCACCAAGCTGCAGCTCGGCGTTCACGGTGGCAGTAAAGCCGGCGGTGATGACAACTCCGGTTTCATGCAACTCCCGAAATCCCTTTGCCGTGATGGTGACTTCATACGTGCCCGATGGCAGGAGATCAAACAAATAGCCGCCGTCCCCTTGTGTTAGGAGGGAGCGGTTGGACATCAACGCCGGGCTTTTCACCTTGACCGTTGCGTTCGGAATATCGGCTCCGGAGCGGTCGGTGACGACACCGGTGATCTTCCCGGTTGTGGATATCTGAGACCAGGATGAAGGAAGGAGGCCAAGACCGAGGACCAAACTCAACAGATAGACACGAAATCGTCGAACCGAGGAGACACGTGAGGAGACCATAGAGACCTCCGCGAGCTGAAATTAGATTGTGTCTGTACGGTTTCGGACCTCGACGCGCGAACTTCGCGAAATCGGGCAGATGTGGCGATATTCTACTCCCGGGTATCGGACAGTCAAATTGAAATTAATGCAGGAACGAATCAAATGGGATGGAACATCCAAGCACCACTTCCGCGCGTTCTTGTAAGTTGTAAAGCCTCGCCGCGCTTCGCCGCCAGGAATAGTGTCAGGAATTTTCGGACGCGTTCGGAAATCGACAGGCAATCGGCGTGGGCAGGAGCGGTTGTGCCAGCGCGTCAGACGGCCGAAGGTGAGGACGCTGTTACCTCGTTGCGCAGGGTGAACTGAAAGGTCGCGCCTCGTCCCGGATTGGCGGTTGCCCACAAGCGGCCGCCATGCGACTCGACGATCGTCCGACTGATAGAGAGTCCCATGCCGGTGCCCTGCGGTTTGGTAGTGAAGAACGCCTCGAAAATGCGCTCGCTTTCCTCGACGGGAAACCCTATGCCCGAATCACTCACCGAAATCAGTAATTGACCATCCTCGGTCCTCTTCGACGTTACCGTCAGTTCACCGCCCGTATCTTTCATCGCTTCGATGCCGTTGACCATGAGGTTCATCAATACCTGCTGTACTTGCACGCGATCGGCCATGACTTTGGGCAGACTGGTGGCGAGCTCGGCACGGATCGCGATTAAGTGCCGATTCGACGTATCGTGCAGCAGAACGATCATCTCTTGAATGATCTCGTTCAGGTCAACCAGCTCCCGTTGGGGGGGACCTCGCCTGTAGAGGGAGCGAACTCGGTCGATGATGTCGGCGGCGCGCGTTGCGTCCCTGACCGTTCTCGAAGCAGCCTCGCACGCCTCTGTGACATCGGGCGGATCACGCTCTAGCCATCGCACACACGTCTTGGCATTCAATACGGAGGCGGCAATCGGCTGCTTGATCTCGTGAGCGAGCGATGCCGCCAGCTCTCCGACCGTGATTACCCGGCTCATATAGGCCAAGTCGTTCTGGGCCTGGCGCAGTCTCTCGTGCTCTTTCTCGGCGCGCTTGCGTTCGGTGAGGTCGAGCACGAACGCCACGATTTCCCCTGTGTCCCCGACTGCCGCGGCCGCGACCAGCACCGGCACGTGGCTGCCGTCCTTCCGGACGTACTCCTTTTCGAAGAGGTCGGCGATGCCTGTGGCGCGTATCTGGGCCGCGGCCCGTTGGCTGGCGGCTTGCCATTCGGGAGGCGTCAGCTCTGTCCACCGGAGTCGTCCCGAGGTGAGATTGTCGCGGCTATATCCCACCATCTCGAGAAAGGCGTCGTTCGCCTCGATGATCTGCCCTTCAACATTCGAGATCAACACCCCCACAATATTGGCGTCCACCAGCCGCTTGATCTTCGCTTCGCGTTCCTGGAGCTCACGATACAAACGGCTGTTTTCGAGCGAAATCGCCGCTGCCGAGGCGAGCACGTTTAACACCGCAATTCTCGCCGGAGTAAACACATTGGCCGCCAAGTTGTTTTCAAGGTAGAGCACGGCAATCAGCCGGCCTTGTTTTACGAGCGGGAGGCACAGGATGGACCGCGCGTGCTCGCGACGAATGTACTCGTCATCAGAGAACGAGCCCCGAGCCGAGGCATCATTGAGGATGACGCTCTCCTGTGTACGCGCGGCATATTGAATGACGGGCTCCGGCAGTTCAGCGCTGGAGATGGGCACGTCGCAGAGCTCGATTCTGACCGAGCTGCCGCCGGTGGTCGCTTCCGCTTGGACCTGCAGCTCGGCACCTCGCGGCAGAATGAGCAGTCCACGTTCGGCGCCGGCGTGCTCGATGGCCGTGCGGAGCAGCGCGTCGATGAGGTTTTCCAGCACAATTTCGCCGGAAACCGCCTGCGAGATCTTGAGGACCGTTGCAAGCTCCAAGTGTTCGATCGGCGTGCCGATGGTGCTCTTCGGACCAGCCACGGGCTGCTCTTCCCGGAGGTGCGGGTATGACTCGTCGAGTTGCCGCACCTTGCCGTCGGCGCCCCAGCGGTGATAGCAGCGCCGGGCGTTTCGCAGATAGAGATGCGCGATCTGCTCAAGCCCATGCGCGGCGTAGAAGCGCGCGGCAAGCTCATTGGTGAGCGCCTCGTGGTGGATAAAGCCGTTTGCGCGGGCCGAGCGAATGGCCTGTTCGTAGAGGCGCATAGCGTCAACATCGCGGCCTTCGATGCGGGCGCGCTCCGCCGAAACCAAGGTAGAACGGTTCTGAAAGTTCTCGGGACAGGTCTGGGCCCAGAGCTCGAGCTGCTGGTGGTGGGCTTGCAGTGCGGTCAGAAGGTGTGATCGCTCATCGGCCGATGCCTCGTCGTAGTATGCCGCCGACGCCAGCGCACCGTAAAAATGGTATTCGGCCTCCTGGACCATGCCGACATTCGACCAGAGAAGAGGGGTTGCCCTCGCTCTGGCCGTGATGGCGGCGTGGTAATTGCCGGAGTACACCCGAGCCTGGAGCTTCATGATGTGATAGCCGCACACAATACTTGTCCAGCCAAAGCGCTCCATAAACCGTTCATATTCATGCTCGTCGAAGTCGGAGCTAGTCCAGGTCGAGAGGTCGGCCGTGAAGCCCCGCATTGCTTGGATGAAGCGCCGCGTCCGAATGAGGATCTGAATGGAGGGATCGAATTTGGCCTTGCGGGTAAAGTCCAGAAGCGCCTCCGATTCGACATAGACCTTGTCGAGCGGCTCTCCGGCCGCCAGCTTGTGTGATACCAGATGATCACAGGCGTAGCTGGCGAAATTCAGGTCGCCGGCAGTGACCGCGGCCTTGAAGGCGGAATAGAGGTGCGCGATTGCACGAGTTCGCGGCTCGTTCCAGAAGCTGATGTATGCCCCGATAATGAGCTCGATCTTGGCCTTGTAGGCCACGAGCTGCCGCTTCGCCACCAGATCATAGCCCAGCCGTCCGAACTGAAAGCCTCGCCGGTAATCTCCAAAGAATGGGCCCAGGTCCATGCCGAGACAGCCATACGCCATGACGGAGGCGTCGCAGTTACCATAGCGAATCGTCATGTTGACCATGTGGCAGGAGCAGAGGAGGAACAGGTTGCGATCGGCGCCGATGGCGGGGGCAAAGAGGATGACCAGGATGCCTAGGGCGGCTGCGACCTCTGGGTCCGTCATTAGCGGCAGATCGATCAAATCCTCTATCAGCCGCCCATTGAGGTTCTTCCAGATCGCGTCGTACTCGCGAGCCACTTCCTCACGGCTCGGGTGGCGAGGGATATCGATGCCTAACAAGCGAAGAGCGCCGAGTCCACGGGCGATAGCCTCGTCGATCTCGACGCTGGCCGTGTGGATATCGATCACCACGCGATGGATGCCAACTTTTTCGAGCGTCGTTCTCGCGTGTGTCATCAGCGCATTGAACAGACGCAGAGCCTCATCGAAGTTGCGGCTCAGAAACTCGCACTCCGCCTGCTCGAAACTCAGCCGATAGGCCAGCTCATGCTGACTCGCCCACAGGTCGTCGCCGAGAAGTCCTATCCCGGTGGAGAAATAATTCAGCGCGGATCTGTAGGCCGTCGAGGTTTTCGCTCTCCGACCTGCAATCAAGTTCAGCTCGGCAAGTTGGGTCTTTTCTCGTGGGGACGTCATCAACATGGCGCCGCGGTTGAGTTGATTGACGATCTCGAAGATCGTCTCCTCCCGCTTCTCCGGGGGCGTGTGCTCCGCGAGCAGCCTTCCGATCCGGAGATGGACTGCGGCGCGTAGTTCCTCCGGGATCAGGGAATAGGCGGCTTCCTGGACACGGTCATGGACAAACGTGTAGGAGTCCGCCAGGCGGACGATCAGCTCCTGACGGACAGCCTCCCACAGATCCGCGTGGACCGCTTCCGCCCCCGTCCCGCGAACGATGCAAAGCATCACGACCTCGGCGACGTTGCCGAGGCAGGCCAGCAGCTGCAAGACCTGCTGGGTTTCGACAGGTAGGCGGGTCAACTTCCCGACCATGAGGTCCACCACATTATCGGTGTAACCCTTGGCGTGAATGCGACTGAGATCCCAGGACCATCGCGCAACATCATGATCGAAGGTGAGCAAGCCCTCTTCGGCGAGCGCAGAAATGAACTGAAGGGCGAAAAAGGGGTTGCCACCCGTCTTCTCATGCACCAGTTGCGCGAGCGGCGCAGCGCGCTCCGGTTCGCAGCGAAGCGCATCCGCAATCAGCTGCGCGAGGTGTTCGCTGGCCAGCGGCGCAAGAGTGATCTCCTCGATCTGCGCACCGGCGTTCTTGACGACCTCAAGCTTGCCCGCCAGCGGATGGGTGGCATCGACCTCGTTGTCCCGATAAGCGCCGATCAGCATCAGGTGCTGTAGATCCGATCGGGTCAAGAGATCCTCCAGCAAGTCGAGCGTTGCCGCGTCGAGCCATTGCAGGTCGTCGAGGAACAGCGCCAGCGGATGTTCCGGCCGTGCAAATACGCCGATAAATCGTCGGAATACCAGTTGGAAGCGGCCTTGCGCCTGCTGCGGTGGAAGCTCCGGGACCGGCGGCTGTTCTCCAATGATGAGCTTCAGTTCGGGAACAAGATCGACGATGAGCTTACCGTTCGGATCCAGCGCGTCCCGAAGGGCGTCACGCCAGGGAGCGAGGTCGGCCTCGCTCTTGGCGAGAAGGGCCCGGATGAGGCTCTGAAAGGCTTGCGCGAGCGTGGAATAGGGGATGTCCCGCTTGTACTGATCGAACTTGCCGGATGCGAACAGGCCGCGCGGCCAAACGAGCGCCTTGTGCAGTTCATTGACGACGGAGGACTTGCCAATACCTGAATACCCGGAGACCAGCAGCAACTCCGGAGTGCCGCTCTTGACGACGCGGTCGAACGAGGCGAGTAGGGTCTCGACCTCGCGCTGTCGTCCGTACAGTTTCTCAGGAATCAGGAGCCGGTCTGGCGTGTCATGTTCGCCCAACAGGAATTCGCCGATGCGGTGGTCGCAGTCCCATTCAGCAAGGCAGCGGCGAAGATCGCTCTCCAAGCCGGCCGCGGTCTGATAGCGTTCCTCAGCAGTCTTGGCGAGCAACTTCGTAATGATTCCCGATACGGAGCGCGGAACATCTTTTCGCCGCTCGGCGGGCGGCAGCGGCTGTTTGGCGATGTGGCAATGTACCCACTCCATCGGATCGGACGCCGTGAAGGGCAGCGTGCCGGTCAGCATTTCGTAAAGCGTGACCCCTAGGGCATAGAGATCACTGCGTGAATCGATCGAACGATTCATCCTTCCAGTTTGCTCGGGGGCCATGTAGGCGAGCGTTCCCGCGATGAATTCGGGAGGTTCCGCCGACTGGCGCTCGCGCGGCAATCGAGAGGCGATCCCAAAGCCCATCAGCCAGACCTGGCCAGTGCTGGGCTCGATCATGACATTGGCCGGTTTGAGGTCCTTGTGGATGAAGCCCCGACCGTGCAGCTGCCTGACTGCGGCAGAAAGACCGATGGCAATGCGCAGGAACTGTCCCATCTCCATTGGCGTTCCGACCAGTTGATCGAGCGGCTCGCCCCCGGGATCCTCGAGGACAAGCACGGTTCGCCCCGCGTGTTGCGTGAGCTCAACTCGCGGAACTGCCCATGCCGGATCCAGCGCGGCCCGCAAGGAGTGCTCGTGTTCCAGCATCCGGACACTCTCTGGTCGGGGATGCTCCGATCTCAACATCAGCACGAGAACAGAGGGGGGATGCGGGCGCGTGCCCGTTCGGGGGCGGCCCCTGCAAAGCACGAACTCCCCGTGCCTGTGAAGCGTGTCGAGAGTGTAGTCCGAGAGATCCATCCGGGGATCCTTCGATTCAGCAGCCACTTCAAGTGGCGTCAACGCCGATCACCACCATGTGCGATGCCCCGTATTGCTACGAGGTTCCGAACCAGTGAGAGCGCGGCGGCGCCGTGGTCAGCTACGGCAAGTCAGAACACCAGTTTGAGGGCGTATTCGCAACATACTCCATTTCCCGCCCGGCGCGCCAGAACAGACGGTGTGAGGCCGGGGGATCCCTGACAGTTTAGACCGGGCACATGCCTGATGGGAACTTGGGCAAAGTAGATCGTGAACCGTTGAGATGTTGCGCCAGAGGAGCGAAATAATCGAACGGCGTGCCCATATCGAGCTCATACCCTTTTCCGTCCTCCAGCGAAAGATCGACGGTCAGACCGTAATTGTGAATCGAACCGGTGCGAGGATTGCCCACGTAGGGCTGGCTATCAGTTCCCTTCACCGCGGGCCTGAGAGCCCGCCTCGACAGATATCTGTGGCAAATGTGGAACCGGCCGAATCTGCGCCAAGCACGCCCGCATCAGATGAGCATGGATTTGCAACTTGAAGGCAAACGCGCACTAATTACCGGATCTACCGCAGGCATCGGATTCTCCATCGCCGAGACTCTGGCTAAAGAAGGTGCCACCGTGATCGTTAATGGACGCACAAAACAGAGGGTGGATGAGGCTGTAAACCGTCTAAAGCGAGGCAATTGCGGAGGCAAGGTCGAAGGATTGGCGGCAGATTTGGCCAAGGCTGAAGGCGCTCGCGAGGTCATCGGACGCTACCCCGAGGTGGAAATTCTGGTCAACAATCTTGGCATTTTCGAACCCAAAGCGTTCGAGCAAATTCCCGACGAAGACTGGTTTCGTTTCTTTGAGACGAATGTCGTCAGCGGTGTGCGTCTTAGCCGGCACTATTTGCCGAGCATGAAGCAGCGCAATTGGGGACGCATCGTGTTCATTTCGAGCGAATCAGCGCTGCAGATTCCGGCGGAAATGATCCACTACGGCATGACCAAGACCGCCCAACTGGCGATCTCCCGAGGTTTGGCGGAGACCACTATGGGCACGAATGTGACCGTCAACTGTGTACTCCCTGGTCCCACCGCTTCGGAAGGAGTCGACACGTTCCTATCGCAAATGGCGGCCGAAAGAAAGACCGACCGCTCCACGCTCGAACGCGAGTTCTTCCGTTCTGTGCGCCCGACTTCACTGCTGCAGCGCTTCGAAACCACCGAGGAGATCGCATCGGTGGTCGCTTTCGTGTGCAGCCCGCGATCGTCGGCCATCAATGGCGCGGCCTTACGGGCGGAGGGTGGCCTGGTGAGGGCGATTCCGTAGGCATTCCCGATTTGGTCCACGACCGGCCGTTGAATGTGTCATCCTGAGCGCCGCTGTTGCGCGAAGGACCTCCCAAGATGCTTCGGACTTAAATGCTGCTAGTTTGGCTTATAGGCCAAGAAGCCCAGGGTTCCCCGAGTAGGAAGAATCACTCTTCACCGTTGAGTTGCTGCTTCGGAAAGCCGAGGGTCATGGGAACGAAGCGTGGGGCTGTGGCATCACCTCAATACCTGGTACTTGCGGCTGTTTGTATGCGGCATCGAAAGACGCGTTCATCCCAAAGCACTGCGCCGCGATTCCAACGGTAAGAAACTGGCCTGAGATGCAAGATTGTGGTTCACTCTTGATTTGCAAATCGCTGAGCTCGTGAAGAGCAAGCATTGCAGCTTAATGAAAAAGTCCAGAATATTGTTCTGATCGAGGAGAAGTAAGCGATGAGTGCGAGAACCTCTCGAGCGGCGCGGCAACTACTGCAGCTTTGCATCATTCTTGATGCACTTCTGCTCGCTAGCACCTTGCAACCGGTGTTCGCGCAATCCACGCAACTCCCGAAGGCAGAAATCGAGAAGCGCGTCGATGCGCTTCTTGCGAAAATGACTCTCGACGAAAAACTTACGCTTATCGGCGGCACCAATGACTTCTACATCCAGGCGCTTCCGCGGCTCGGTTTACCCGCGCTTCGCATGTCCGACGGTCCGCTGGGAGTGCACGATTACGGACCGACAACGGCGTATCCGGCAGGCATCGCATTGGCAGCTTCTTGGGACGTCGACCTTGCCCGCCGCGTCGGCGAAATGATGGGCAAGGACGCTCGAGCGCGCGGCGTCCATTTCGTCCTGGCTCCGGGGATGAACATCTACCGCGCGCCCATGAACGGGCGCAATTTCGAATACCTGGGCGAAGACCCTTACCTCGCCTCGCGCATGGCAGTTTCGCTGATTGAAGGCATACAATCGCGGGGCGTCATCGCCACCGCGAAGCACTTCGCAGTTAACAATCAGGAATACGGACGCATGGACCACAGTTCCGACGTGGACGAGCGCACCTTGCGGGAGATCTATCTTCCCGCCTTCGAAGCCGCCGTAAAGGAAGCCAAGGTGGGTGCCCTTATGGACGCATACAACCTGGTTAACGGCGCCTACATGACCGAGAACAATTTCCTGAACAACGTCATTGCGAGAAAAGAATGGGGTTTCGACGGCATCATCATGTCGGATTGGGGCGCCACCCACGACGGCAAAGCTGCCGCGAATGGCGGCCTGGACCTTGAAATGCCTTCGGCGCTCTTCATGAACAAGCAGACTCTGCTGCCGTTTATCCAGAGCGGTGAAATCCCAACCGTCACAATCGACGACAAGGTCCGCCGCATTTTGCGCAAAGCCATTCAGTTCGGGTTCTACGATCGCGAGCAAACCGACGCAACCATCCCTTTGTACAGCCAGGAGGGAAGACAGCTTGCTCTCGAAGAAGCCAGCAGCGGAATCGTTCTGCTAAAGAATGAAAATGGCCTCCTTCCGCTAGAAAAAAACAAAATCAAATCCCTCGCAGTGCTTGGACCCAACGCTTATCCCGCGGTAATCGGCGGAGGCGGAAGCTCGCTCACCAAGCCATTCGATGCCATCAGCTTTCTGGAGGGTATCAGCAACTATCTCGGCAAAAGTGTGCGCGTCGACTACGTTATTGAGGATCTGCCGCTGGATGAGATTGTCAAGAACACGCAGTTTGTTACTTCGCCCGGCGGACCCCAAGGTCTGAAAGGCGAATACTTCAACAATGAATTGCTCGAAGGCGCGCCGGCACTGGTACGCACGGACGAAAAAATCGGCTTCCGTTGGGCGGAAGGAAGTTACGTTAATGGCGGCCCCCTTGACCACTTCTCGGTTCGATGGAGCGGCTACTTTATTCCCGGGGCTGAGGACGACTACAAATTTTTCGTTTCTGCCGACGACGGAGTCCGGCTATACGTCAATGACCAGCGTGTGATTGACGACTGGCAGCGTCACGGCGAAACTCTGGACACCTACTCCGTGCATCTTGAGCGAGGCAAACCGTACAAGCTTCGTCTTGAATATTTTGAGAACGTCGGCACCGCGACGGCCCGTTTTGGGATCGCGCCGGCAGCCCGCTCTCTGGGAGCAAGCACTAGAGCAGCCGCCAAGAAGGCCGACGCCGTCATTCTATGCATGGGCTTCGATCCATCTTCGGAAGGCGAAGGCTTCGACCGAACATTTCGTCTTCCTGCAGGCCAGGATGCTTTTATTCAGCAGATCGCAGCCATCAACAAAAACGTAATTGTTGTCCTGACTGCGGGCGGCAACGTCGACATGACGCGCTGGATCGACACCGTGCCGGTTCTTATCCATGCGTGGTACCCCGGCCAGGAGGGCGGCACCGCACTGGCGCAAATCCTCTTCGGCGAGATCAACCCATCAGGAAAGTTGCCAGCATCTTTCGAGCGCCGCTGGGAAGACAACGCGGCCTTCGACAGTTATTATCCGAAAAAAGCCGACAAGCACATTGAATACCAAGAAGGAGTATTCCTGGGCTACCGCCACTTCGATCGCTCCAAAGTCCAGCCGCTATTTGCCTTTGGCTACGGGCTTTCCTACACCACTTTTCAATATAGCGGTCTGTCCATATCACCGTCCTCTGCCGATCTTAGCGCGCCGGTCAACGTTTCCTTCAATATCAAGAATAATGGTCCGCGCGAGGGCGCAGAGATCGCTGAAATCTACGTCGGCGATTCCCACGCAAGCGTGCCGCGCCCCGTGAAGGAATTGAAAGGTTTTGCCAAGGTGCATTTGCGCCCAGGCGAAACCAAACGGGTCACAGTCAGCTTGGATCGCCGCGCGTTTTCCTTTTATGACGTTGAAAAAAAGAACTGGAAGGCGGAACCGGGTAAGTTTTCCATCCTGGTAGGAAGCTCTTCGGAAAAGATCGAACGGCAGGGGGAGTTTACGCTCAGCCAATGAGAGGAGACCTCCCAGTACGTCCATGATTACCGCCCTTGCTTCGGCGAGCGCCCAGAGGCTCGTTCATCTTTCGCCGGTTGACCTGGCCATTATTATTTTCTGTTTCGCGCTCGTTTTGGCGATTGGCTTTTATCTGAAGCAGCGCGCAAATACAAGCGAAGATTATTTCATGGCTGGTCGTGAGATGACCGCATGGATCGCGGGTCTCAGCTTTCTTTCGGCAAATCTCGGTTCGCTCGAGCTCATGGGATGGGCTGGCGCCTCCTATCAGTACGGGATACTGGCCGCCCACTGTTATCCTCAGCGTTCGCGTCGCCATTGCGGATAGCGACAGAGGACGCTGGGGTTCGCCTGTCGCGGAGTATCCCCTTCAGCGCACAAAGGATGATCCGGATTACGCCACGCAGAGTCACGCCGATCGTCGGGTTCCCGCGTTGTCAGACTTGGGCGATTAATTCGGATTGGGCGGCGCGCGATGGCTCAGGCCCCACACGTACGCTGCGAGCGCTGATATCTGGTCGGGCGTAAGTTGCGCCCCACCCATCGGCGGCATGGGGGCGCGATATTGTTTTGGTTGCAACACACCTTCGGTGATCGTTTTCGCGATTCCGGCATAGCTACCATCGCTCCATAGCCATTTCTTGCCCGTCAGATCGGGACCCAAAGGGGTGCCCTCACCGCTCTCACCATGGCAGCCCGTGCAAGCCGCTCCGCCCACTTGGCCGCGGTAGATGCGCTCACCGAGCAGGACCATCTCTCGTGTCGCGCCTTCAGGAACGGGAAGATTGCTCGCAGCCGCCCCGGCGTCTGGATGCGTGCCCTCTGGCGGTTGCGCGGCCACTTCAACGGGATTGCCGGCCGGGGCTGCTGCGCTCGGACATGCCGTGATGTTCGCGGCACCGCCTGCGGGGCCGCCATGATAGACGATCCGGTAGATCCGCCCACGTATATCGTCGGAAACGTAGAGCGAACCGTCCGGTCCTACGGCCAAGCCAGAGGGACGATGTGCGGCTTTGGCTGGCGACTTCACCGCTCCAGCGAAACCATCCGCAAATATTTCGCACTGGCCGGAAGCGTGGTCCCCGGCGAGCGGCTGAAAAACCACGTTATAGCCGCCTTGCGCATAGGGCGCCCGATTCCATGACCCATGGAAGGCGATGAAAACGCCGTCACGGTAGCGCGCCGGAAATTGTTTCTTGTCGTACCGCACCATGGCATTAGGCGCCCAATGCGCGGGAAAAGCCACAGCCGGAGCAACTTTGTTCGCGCATACGCCGGTGGTTTTGCCGCCGTCGCCACCGTATTCCGGAGCCAGAACCAGTTTTTGCACGAACGCGTCGTAGTAGCACTCGGGCCAGCCATAATCTCCCTTTGCCTTCAAAAGCAACAATTCTTCAGCCGGCAGCGTCGCCTCCTCGTCGGGTTGATACAGGTCGGGCCAATTCGCGTGCAACTGGTCCCTTCCGTGTTGGGTCACAAACAGGCGCCCACTTGAGTCGATGGCAAAACCTTCAGCGTTGCGGATTCCCGTAGCGAAGCGCTCCGCCGTTGAAAAGGTTTGGTTCGTTTTATTCGCGTCATAGCGCCAGATGCCACCACGGGTCTCAAGTTCCGCGCAGGGGTCCGCGCCAGGTGACTTGAGTGTCCGATTTTTCAGCTGGCAGGAATTGGTCGCGCTGGCCACATCGACGTACATCAATCCTTCGGCATTGATGATGAATGGATGCATCGGATGGTCGCCGCCCAGAGGCAATCCGGAGACGATGGTGTCGGCGGAACCACTCGGCACGATGGAGCCGGCGGGCAATAAATATCGCACGATGCGATCATTGCTCTCCGCGTAGATCGATCCTTTATATAAGCCGATGCCCGTACCGCCTGCTCCGCCACTTTGGACGGTTTCGCCAAAGCGCTCAATCACATCGGCCTTTCCCGCACCGCTCTTGTCTTGCAGGGCTACGAGGAAACCGCCTGCATGCGGCGTGTCGTTGCCGTAGTACCTGCCCGACCAGGTGTTGACGTAAAGAACCCCACTCGGCGCGACTACCATGTGGCGGGCGTGACCAATGTCGTCAGCGAAGACCGTTGCGCAAAAACCGGCGGGTAACTGCAACCCACTGTCATCGTTCGGGCATGCTTGGCTTTTGGATTCTGCAGCCGGGTTGGATTGGTTTTGAGCGGGCGCCAATGAATTGCCTATGCTCATTGCGGCGAGCGCCACGAGGGCAAACAACAGAGTTTTGAACGGGTTGGATAATTGCATTGAACACTCCTGAAGATCGACAACGAGAAACAACGGTCTGACTCGCGAAAATATAACGAAGATATACCGTTGTTATTGTAGCGTATCGGCGGCCGAACAGCCTCCGAGCAAAGTATTTCTCGACAGCCATCGTGTTGCAGTGCCGGAGAGTCGCATAGTCGGACATCTGGCGTACTAGCACTCTCCGGTTAGCGTATTGCGAGGTGGCTCGAAAATGCCAAAGTGCGGGCAGTCCGTAATACGGTGAAGGCAGGTTCCGATGTAGGTAGATAGCCGCAGTCGGAGGGGTATTAAGCGACGTGATACCTGCCATTGCAAGTTCTCTTACCGAGGGTGCGTCGCAGCTTCTTCGATCAGAGCTGCAACCTCCTTGGGCCTGGAGACGTAGACCGAATGGCTGGCGCCAGCGACTTCGATCTTGTGGCTCTTGGCTCGTGTTGCATACCAACGTTGGAGGTCCGGGTTGATGGTTCGGTCTGCTCCCGCTACCAACATCCAGCTTGGTTTGCTTCTCCACGCAGCGGTGGTGATGACGGCTTTGAAATTGTCCGCTAAGTTGGGTACCTGCGATCGCGCCATGAAAGCAGCCTGGTCGGCAGACAGATCAGCTGCGAAGTACTCATGAAACTGGGCGGGGTCGAGGTAAGTGAAACCGTCTGCCGTCTTCTTTATCGCACCAGACTTGCTGAGGTCACTTGGGAAGCGCTTTCCGTCGTCAGCCTCATTCTCTCCAGCATCTGGCATGTGGGCCGCGATGTACACCAAGCCGGCAACCGATGGATCCGTCCCCGCTTCAGTAATCACGGCTCCCCCATAGCTATGAGCGACAAGAATGCACGGCCCGTCTTGTAGAGTAAGGACGCGCTTCGTGGCCGCCACATCTTCTTTAAAGGACGTCTCCGGCTCTTGGACAATGCTCACATTGTAGCCATCCTTGACAAGAATGTCGTAAACGCCTCTCCAGCCAGAACCATCTGCCCACGCACCGTGAACCAGAACAATATTCCGAACGCGATGTGCTTCGTTCTGCGCTGAGAGCGCGCCGTAGATCAACAGCAATAATACGATGCAGACGGATAGAGATATTCCTCGTACTACTCGCATAGCCTTCATTGGATTACTCATTTCGTCGCTCCTTTTGTTACGCTCTGTTCACGGATAGGCCCGCGTTTTCTATGGCCGTGTCGGTGAGACTTGCCATGCCGGTCTGGCGAATTTCGGCGTCTGAACTCACCGAACCGAAACGGCGATTTGGACATCGGCGTCGGTGGTCGAGGCGTGGGTCTCGTTCTTTCGCCGCTCGCGATTTATCTTGAAACTTTCCAAGCAAGAAACCTGCCGTTCTACAAAAGCGCGGCTTTCGGATCGAAGGCGCGGGACGAAGTCCGGGAGGCGGGCCGAACTTTTGGGCGATGATGCGACCACCACGATGAAGATCGTGGGCGGCTCTATTGTCTCCAGTCGTGGCGATCCGGAACGAGCGTGAGATCGCCAGTCCGGCAGTTGCGCCACGCCAACCGCGACTTCGCTCAGCCCTCGTCGTACTCGTCGTGGCGGCGGTACCGTCACGGCGGTGATGCCCAGAATGACTCCGTTCGGAGACGTAGGCAGGCGCGGAGTTCGGGCGTACGCGGCCCGCGGCGGCCAGACCGAGGAAGCATACCTGAAGCAGATGGGGGAACTGTTGACCCCTGAGATGGCCGGATCCGCCCTAGCCTGACTCTCGGCGAAATGATAAACACGCTCGAGGAATATGGCGCGAAGAGCAACCTGGAGAAGGAAGACTATCTCAAGGGATTGGAGAATCTGAGGAAGGTTTGGTGATTAATCTGTTTCTGCCAGAGGGCAGAGATTGGCGGCGCAAGACTCGCCGGGCTGCCGAAACCGAGTTATGTTTATGAACTCGTCGATGCGAAAGCGATGCGTCATATACGGAATTCCATACTCACGATCACTTTCTAGATTTAGAACGAGCAGGCATTGTGGATAGCGCAGCAGTCTTTTCCGCAAGCCACACCTTTATTAGAGATTGGTATGGAACATCTCGCCTGTTTGCTTCAATTTTGATGTTGTCGAGAAGCGAGGCCGGTAGTCGAAGAGAAATTGATTGCGTAGACGGCTTTAGATTCGGGAAACGAACAGGCTCCGCTCCAGACCAATCCACATACTGAGTGGAGTCATGCTCTTCCCAAAAACGACGCTGTTCCACTTCAGTCTTGAATGATGTTGTTGAAAACGCGCTGAAGGGTGTTTTTAAGTCCGGTGCGTCTGCCAGTTCCGCCACCCAGGCGGAAGCGTTTAAGTATTGCATTTTGAATGCTTGCCGTCACTGACGATCGACTGTGCATACTGAAAACGGGGAAAGCCGACATCTTGCCGACTTGCCCCGTGTTTTCATGTCAGATTGACGGCTATGATCACCTGCGTTCGGGTTGAGTTCTGGGAGCACCCGTTGCAGCTGGCTCATATCGGGCGGAAACCTGTTCATAGGATTGCTCCAGGTCCGCCATGGCCTTGTCACCGTCGTTTTTCATTGTCGTCCACGATTCCACATTCACTCTCTTTATGTCATCAAGCTTCCTTGCGACCGCCTTTCGCTGGTCTCGCAGACGCTCAATGGACTTTTCAAAGTCGTCCTTGGCTGCGCCTTTCATAGCGGAAGCTCGTTGTTCGAGTCCGCTGACTTTCTTGTCAAACTCATCGAGTTTCGCCTCCATGGCCTTCACATAGTCGTCTCGCTGCTGTTTCAGACCTTGCGTATCCGAGGTGCGCTCTTCTGACGACGCGCGGGCCCGGTCGGAATCTGAACGTTTGCAAGCAGGAACCGCAACCAACAGAGCTATGGCCAAAATCAGGACAGATTTCATGGGGTCCTCCGATTTCAAAAAATTGAGACTCCAATAATTCGTGGCACGATCCATTCCAGACGGCGCTGAATGCAGACCCATCAAAAGAATTGCTGCGTGAATGTCGGTGCAGGACCGACGGTCGAGTAGGAAATCGTCGCGCGAAGCGAGCCCTTGGAACTTTCGTGCCGACTCTAAAATGACATGGGGGGTTTTTGCATCGGCTGTGACAGGCAGCCGAAGCGGCCTTCGTCAGAATCGGCGGCGGTCACTGCAAGGCAGATCCACTTGAACCAGCACCACATTCTTAAATGGGTCTTTCGGTGCCTATCGTGCACTTCACACAAGTAGTACAAACCTCCAATCGACTGCTGTTGAAACCTGTCTCAGGAAGAGTCTTCATATGTCGGATCTAACAGAAAGACATGAAGTTCGAGTACGTGGCACCAATCAGACGATTTCATTTGTCGCCGACTCCGATGATGGTCGGTTGTTTATTCGCGTCGAGGCCGACGGGAAGAAAGGTAAGGATGTGTGCGCGATCACATTAGCAAATCCAGAAGAGCTGCACGCATTCTTCAAAGGTTTGCGCCAGATCGTCGAAGCTCTTGGCCACAATCTTGAGCCGATGTGGGAACAGAGCGTCTGCGGTCAAACCTCGGCGAACCGCGGCACGTGAAGATGACCGCGAGGCTATCGTTGTTCAGGCGCGGCAACGCGCTGTAGCGAATACCCATCGCGCCGGCGGCATCTCTTCATCCGCTCATGCCCTGTTTTTCACGCGGCCGGAGTGTCTCTAAACCTAACGAAGGGACAAACAATGCCAAAAACCAAACTGGACATCATCAAGCCAGCACTGGGAGTGACTCTAATGACGGACGGCGATCTGATCTCACGCCTCAACGCCGTGTACGACGGGCTGTTGAACAATCCGGCATTAGAAGAAATGCGCCGGCGCGCTGGGAATTGAGAAATGATAGCGGCCTCGGATCACTGATGAATGACTATTTGAAAGAACAGTTCGTCTACCTCACGACGACCGGTCGTAAGACGGGCCTTGCGCGGGAGATTGAAATCTGGTTCGTGGAGCGTGAGGGCCATCTGTACATTCTTGCCGAGCACGGATACAAAGCGCACTGGGTTCGGAACGTTGTCGCGAATCCTTCCGTGACAATCAGGTTGGCAAAACGCCGGTGGATCGCTGGAGGGCGTGTACTCGATCCCGATGCGGACGCCGAGTTGTACGCAGATGTTCGAGAGTTAGCTCGCCAAAAGTACGGTTGGGGAGACGGTTTACCGGTCGAGTTCCGATTGGGTCAAGAGATATAGCAATGACTAGTCTGCTGCAATCCGGGAAGAATCGGAGCCAACCTCACTCACGCACACGGTTTTGATATTCGTGAATTCCCGGATGCCGTGTCCGCTAAGTTCGCGCCCGTAGCCGGAATGTTTCACGCCGCCGAAAGGTAAACGCGGGTCCGACGCGACCATTTGATTGATGAAGACCATGCCGGCCTCGATTTCATCGATAAACCGCTTTTGCTCTGCAGGATCATTTGTCCAGGCGCTGGATCCCAGTCCGAAAGGCGTATCGTTGGCAAGCTGGATGGCTTCGCTAATGTCGTGCACACGAAAGAGCATCGCCACGGGACCAAAGAGTTCTTCGCGGTAGGGCGGACTATTGCGGTCGATATTCGTCAGAACAGTGGGCATGTAGTAATTGCCCGGACCGTCAATGCGTTTCCCGCCCGTCAGCACTCGTGCGCCGTCTTTCACAAGGCGTTGTACCTGCGCGTCGAGATCCTGAACGAGCTTCCCGGTTGCGAGCGGGCCGATCTCGGTCGACGAATCCAGTGGATGGCCGACTTTCAACACCGCCATTCCTGCAACAAAGCCGCGTTCGAATTCGTCATAAACGGAATCCGCGATGATGAAGCGCTTAGCGGCAATGCAGGACTGACCATTGTTGATGATGCGCGCCTGCACGGCGGTTTTGATCGCGGCATCCAGGTTGGCACTCGGCATAACAATAAATGGATCGCTGCCCCCCAACTCCAGGACGGCCTTCTTGATCTGTTTGCCGGCGTTGCCGGCCACCTGGCGGCCCGCTCCCTCGCTGCCGGTCAAAGTGACCGCTACAACACGCGCATCCTCAATAACGCGCTGCACCTGATCTGTTGCAATCAACAGTGTCTGAAATGCGCCGTCCGGAAGGCCCGCGCGTCGAAACACGTCTTCAATCGCTACAGCGCACTGCGGGACATTCGACGCGTGTTTGAGCAGTGCGACATTGCCGGCCATGAGAGCAGGCGCCGCGAATCGAAACACCTGCCAGAACGGAAAATTCCATGGCATCACGGCGAGCACAGGTCCCATCGGCTCGTAATGCACAAACGAACGGCCCGCCGCTGTGTCGATAACGTCGTCGGTGAGCCAGCCTTCGGCACTCTCCGCAAAATACTTGCACGCCCATGCGCACTTGACGGATTCCTCAATTGCGGAGTGGAGCGTCTTCCCCATCTCCATCGTCATCAACCGCCCGAATGATTCCTTGTCATGTTCGAGAATTTCCCCGGCGCGCCTTATGATTCCCGCGCGTTCTGCAATCGACGTGTGCCGGTATACACGAAAAGTATCCGACGCCTTTTGGACCTTCTCGTCCAGTTCTTGATCCGTTAACGGAGAAAAAGATCGGATTCGTTTTCCAGTTGCGGGATTTACGGTGGCGATAGTCATACAGACACATCCACACGGGCGGGAGATCGCGGAATTACTTCCATCTAATCTTTGACGTCCGTCCGGGTGAATGGCTTTGGATCCCGGGGCAAAAGATGGCGTGACTTGAAGTTACGTCTACGCAGCAAGATCGTCTGGAACACGCAGAAGTCCAGCGATGGCATCCACAACGCCGCTTGGGTCAATAGGCTTGGTAAGATAAGCGTCGAAACCGGCCGCAATTGCTCTCTCTTCGTCGTCCGGAGAGCCGAAAGCGGTCATCGCAATTACAAGAGTAAACCCCCGATGTTCAAGATTGTGTTCCCGGATCGCCTTGATGAGTGCATATCCGTCCGAATTACCCAGACGGATGTCGGCAACAACTGCGTGAGCCGGAGATCGGCGAAACGTATCGAGTGCGCTCTCCACGGACTGAGCCACGAGAACGGATGCTCCCGCTTCCTCCAGGGCCGAACGCAAGAGATAGCAACTATCCGCATCGTCGTCGACAACTAATACTGTGAGATTCTTTAATAAAGTGGTCATTTGATATCGCCTCCTGCTAACTGTAACCAGTATAGCTCTATCCGAGAACGCCCGCTGTTGCCGCAATCTTCAGACGATAAAATGAACTCATGGAATATGACGCGATCGTCATCGGCTCCGGACCCAATGGACTGGCGGCCGCGATCGAACTGGCACGCGCCGGTTGTTCCGTCTGTGTGTTTGAAAGAAGCGATTCCATCGGCGGCGGTGCGCACTCGTCGTACCTGACGCTCCCGGGATTCGTTCACGACGTCTGTTCTGCCATCCATCCGCTGGGCCTGGCGTCACCATTTTTTCGAACCCTGTCTCTAACCGATTTTGGTCTGGAATGGATCCAGCCGGATGCTCCGCTCGCACATCCGTTCGTCGATGGAAGCTCGGTCATTTGCGAACGCAGTCTGGTCGAAACGGCGCGCATCCTGGAGGCGGACTCAAGGCAATATCAAAAACTCTTCGGGAAACTGGTTCGGCACTGGGATTCATTGACCACGGAAATACTCGCGCCGGTTCACATGCCCACTCATCCGCTGTTGCTTGCGCGATTTGGTTGGCAAGCGGTGCGTTCCGCCCGCACGTTCGCATACGGCCATTTTCGAGAAGAACCGGCGCGGGCGCTATTTGCCGGAATGGCAGCGCATTCATTGCTGGCGCTCGAAGACCGGCCGAGCGCCGCATTCGGTCTGGTTCTAACGGTGCTTGCTCACGCCGTGGGATGGCCGTTGCCCAAAGGCGGGTCTCAACAGATTTCCGAGGCGCTCGGGGCATGCCTCCGCTCGCTGGGGGGACGTATTGTCACGGGCGTCTGTGTGCGTTCTCTTCACGAACTGCCAGATTCGCGGCTGGTCCTTTGCGATGTCACACCGCGGCAGTTTCTGGAAATCGCCGGGAGCAGTCTGAATGATCGATACCGAGGAAAGCTTCAAAAGTATCAGTATGGGCCGGGTGTGTTCAAAATCGACTGGGCTCTGTCGTCTCCGATTCCGTGGAAGGACAGCCGGTGTGCGCGCGCAGCAACAGTTCACATTGGCGGAACATTCGAGGCGATAGCGGCATCGGAGAACGATGTGTCTCACGGACGGCATCCGGACAAGCCCTTTGTGATCCTCGCACAACCCTCCCTTTTCGACCCGAGCCGGATTCCGCCCGGCAACCACACAGGTTGGGCGTACTGTCACGTCCCAAACGGTTCCACCGAAGACATGACCAACCGCATCGAAGCCCAAATCGAAGCGGTCGCCCCCGGCTTCAAGGACTGCATTCTGGCGCGGCACACTTTCAACACGCGCCAACTCGAAGTCCACAATCCGAACCTTGTGGGCGGCGACATCAATGGCGGTATGCAAAACCTGCCGCAACTTCTGGCACGGCCTGTATTCTCGTCGTCGCCTTATCGCACTTCAATCAAAGGGGTTTATATCTGCTCATCTTCCACACCACCCGGCGGCGGCGTGCACGGAATGTGTGGTTTCCATGCCGCTCGGACCGCGCTCCGTGACGCAGGTATCCGATAATAGGTTTGAAACTCATCCATCATAAAGAGGTGTATTCTCTTTAGTGCAAGGAATGCAGTCGATCCGGAACGGATTCTAGTTAACTAACGATGACCGGATGGAGTGCACGAAAATGACAGAAAGAGTTCTTATCCGCAAAACCACTTCACTTTTCGATCAACTTCGGGAGATGCAGGACCGCGTCACGCAGCGAGCATACGAAATCTTTGAACAAAACGGAGGCGCTTCCGGCTCCGATCTCGAAAACTGGACTCGAGCCGAACGCGAACTGGTTTGGAAACCCGCTTTTGAGTTGTCTGAAAAAGATGGCCAGTTTCAGCTTGAAGCCGCCATTGCAGGTGTCGAAGCAAAAGACATCCATGTCGAAGTAACCGCGGAGGATATTATTCTGACGGCCGATACTCAACACCGGCACAGCGAGCGGAAGGGCATGGTTCACCATTGCGAGTTCGTAACCGGCAAGATGTTTCGTTCAATTCACCTGCCCAAGAAGATCGACCCTGATAAAGTCAAAGCTGAATTCAAAAATGGCTTGCTGCGCCTGACTGCAGAAATCGCTGAAGAAGCGCGTACGAAAAAGCGCAAGCGGCAAGCTGCGTGATCTGCCTAAATCAAGCAACTAGTGTTGGGCTCATACTGTAGCGGCGCTCTATGAGCGCCGGTTTTTCCTGGAATCGACGAAATACCGGCGGTCATAGACCGCCGCTACAGTAGACGGAACCGCTCTTCGCCTGTCGCTTCGTTCCCCTAGCCGTCTAAATGCATATGAATATCCTTATTGTCGGCGCGGGTCCGACGGGCCTGGTCATGGCTCACGAGCTCGCGCGTTATGGTGTCTCGTGCCGTCTGATTGAAAAAACATCACAACGATCGCTGACCTCCAGAGCGATTGGAATCCACGCGCGTACGCTCGAAGTGTTCGAGCTGATGGGCGTTGTGGATGATTTTCTGGCGGCTGGCCATCGGATTGGCGCCGCGAGTGCTTACAGCGACCGCAGAAGAATCGCGCGGCTGCCTCTCGACACTCTCGAGTCTCGTTATCCATTTATATTGAGCCTTTCGCAAAATGAGACCGAACGCCTCCTTGAAGACCACGCCGGGCGCCGAGGCGTTCGCGTCGAGCGTGGAACGGAGATCATGGCGCTTCACCAGGACGAAAACGGCGTCTCCGTTCGCCTTCGCTCGGCCGGCGGGCGAGTTGAAGAGGAGCGCATGGATTGGGTCGTCGGCTGCGACGGGTTTCACAGCACCGTCCGGCATCTTCTGGACTTGTCCTTCAAGGGAGGAAGTTACGCTGATGTTGTGCTGCTGGCGGACATCAGGGTAGTGGGCGAAATCGATCCGCTGGAGGCTCAACTATTCTTTGCGCCCAACGGACTGACGGCGCTGATTCCGATGCCGGAAGGCCGCCATCGATTAGTGGCGACAGAGCCGCCGGCCGAGTGGGGCACCGAGCCCACGCTGGAGCAATGTCAATCGATCATGAACAGCCGAGGTTTGGGCCATTTGCGGCTGACCGATCCCATCTGGACGTCGACCTTCAAAATCCCGCATCGAAGCGTGGCTCATTTTCGGAAGGGCCGTGTCTTCCTTGCAGGCGATGCCGCCCACGTTCATAGCCCAATCGGCGCACAAGGCATGAACGCCGGAATTCAAGACGCATTCAATCTTGCGTGGAAACTGGGCCTCGCGGCCAGTGAGGCTGCGGCTCCTTCCCTGCTGGAAACGTACGAAACGGAGCGCAAGCCGATCGATGACGCGATCATTCGATGGACAGATCGAGGAACACGGCTGCTTTTCCTGCAGGGTTCTGCAGCCCATCGTGTGAGGACTGAAGTCGTTTCCTTCCTGATGCAGTTCGCCTGGCTTCGCAGACGGATCGCCAATGCGGCATCGCAACTGGGTGTCCGGTATCGCCACGGCCCGCTGGTTGAAGAACACTCTGTCTCTGGCGGTCCCCGTGCGGGAGATCGTGCTCCAGACGCCCGAATTCACGGCGTTGCCTCCCGCACGCCCCATCGGTTCTTTGAACTCTTCGCCCGCGGCCGCCACACATTGCTTCTTCTTTGGCCCGGCGGCTACGATGTTCCGCAGTTGAACCTCACTGCGGATCTCCTGGCGGTTTACAAGATCGCTGCCAATGGCTCGACCACGGCGGACTTCACAGACGTGAGTGGCGATGTCGCATCACGTTATGGAATCGAAGCTGCCGCGTATCTTGTGCGGCCGGACGGCCATGTTGGATTCCGGTGCAGCCTCGGCGAGACGAACAACCTTTTGCCGGACTACCTCAAAAAGATATTTGCGAAGGCGGGAGCTTCTGACTCGCATATCCGGGCGGCATGAATTCCCGGATATCGGACCGGCCGGGACTTTTGCACACACTGCTGGGCAAAATTCCCCGTCATGGACGAACGCGGGCTAAAGCCCGCGACTACATTTGGGATCAGCTTTCGGCCTGAAATGTAGTCGCGGGCTTTAGCCCGCGTTCGTCCGTACTCAGGCCACTACGATGCTTTCGGTGCTACCTTCAGTCGATTAATAACGCTTTTCACCCCATCTGTGTCTTTTGCAATCCGCTCGGCTTCTGCTTTTTCCGAAGCGCTCTCCACGGTGCCACGAAGGGTCACGACATTGTTCTTCACATCGACGTTCACTTTTCGTTCGGGTACTTGCGAGTCCGCGACCAGTTTCGCGACGATTTTGGAATGAATCCATGCGTCATCGAGCGACTCGCCGATTGTTTCTTTGTTCTCCTTCGCAGTTTCACGTTCCTGTCGCGCGTGTTCTTCGGTGTATTCGGATCGACTCAGTTCGCGTGGCTTGACCTCAATCCTGTTCTCCAGCGCCAGGCCGGGATGCGCGCTCCTGGCCAATTCGA